>JGIcombinedJ30088_10002258_pt1 | contig 18681 bp, 17 predicted proteins | sample PinacodermPK_FD_30088 | JGI IMG/M metagenome (IMG submission 30088)
GAGGTCAGATTTCGGGTGGTGTCCGGACACGTGGAGATCAAGCCGGTGCCGCTCGCGGTAAAGCTCGAGCGGCGGGGCAGATTTGTCGTCGCGGTACCGAGCGGAACTCACACGACCCTTAAAGCATCCGTGGTTGACGAGACGATCGCGGGAGTACGTAGTGGCATCGGGACCGACAACGAGGCCCCCTGATTGAGCCGGCATCTCTGCGACACGAACTGCCTGGTCGCGGCGCTCTGCACATGGCATCAACACCACGAGCGTACCCTTTCCGAGTTCAATCACCGCATGGCCGACGGCCAGGAACTGATTCTTGCGGCGCATTCGCTCGCCGAGACTTATGCAGTTCTCACCCGACTCCCGCCACCGAATCGATTGCGCGGCGAGGACACCCTCGCCCTGCTCGAGGAGAATTGGGCCGGCAATCCCGTCGTCCACTTGACGGGACGTGACACGTGGCGCGCACTGCGCGACGCACGACAACTCGGAGTGGTCGGCGAGCAGACGTATGATGCGCTCATCGCTGCGTCTGCTCTGAAGGCCCGTGCCGCCGCCCTCGTCACCTGGAACGTACGCAACTTCGCCCCGTTCTCCGAGCGAATCACCGTCGTCACACCTCGCTGACAAGGAGCCCTCCCTCGCTCTCCCGGTCGTTTTCCGCTGCCAGCTCCGAGGGCCATCCATCCGCATGATCGATTCCGACCGGTTCCGGTTTCGTCACGCAGGGCTTACATTTCGTCGGAACGAAACCCGAGAGGAGCGGACGATGGCGGTCGGCAAGCGGCTCGAGAACAAGGTGGCGATGATCACCGGCGGCGCGTCCGGGATCGGGGCGGAGAGCGCGCAGCTCTTCGCGGAGCACGGGGCGGCGGTCGCGATCGCCGACATCAACGACAACCTCGGCCCGAAGGTGGTCGGCGAAATCGAGTCGGCGGGGGGCTCCGCCCTCTACGTGCACCTCGACACCGCCCGGGAGGAGGAGTGGCGCGAGGCGATGGCGGTGGTGAAGGAGCGCTTTGGCCGGCTCGACATCATGCTCAACGCGGCGGGGGTCTCCGGTCGGCTTCCGGACGGCTCCGCCGCCCCCAGGGTCGGGGACGCGAATCTCGAGAACTGGAACCACGTCATGGCCGTCAACGCGACCGGGGTGTTCCTCGGCACGAAGTACGCCATCGAGCCGATGCGCGAGGCGGGCGGCGGCTCGATCATCAACATCTCGTCCATCTACGGCATCGTCGGCTCCGAGCACAACGCGGCCTATCACGCCTCGAAGGGAGCGGTGCGGACCTTCTCCAAGTCGGCCGCCGCCCAGTACGCGACGGAAAGGATCCGGGTCAACTCGGTGCACCCGGGCTTCGTCGATTCTCCGATGACGCAAGTGATCCACGACAACCCCGAGCGGGCTGCCCCGCGGCTCGCCCAGACCCCGATGGGCCACTTCGGGCAACCGATCGACATCGCGAACGGGTGCCTCTTCCTCGCCTCCGACGAGTCGCGCTGGATGACCGGGGCGGAGCTCGTGATCGATGGAGGGATGACCGCCGTCTAGCCCGTGTACACACCAATGGGCCAGGAGCGGTCGTCATTCCCGGATGGAGATCGCCGAAGTCGACAGCTCCGATTGGCGAAGCGTCATTTGACGCGGTGCGACACGACACTCGGGACCGGATGGCGGGTTACTCCTTCGGCCAAACCGACCTACACTTCTTCGCACTCATCGTGAATGCGACGAGTCGGGGTTGACTGGCGTTGGCCCGGACGCGTGGTAAGAGGGAGACAGGAGAGAGGGTAGTGGCGGAGCACCGATACGACTTCATCGTGGTCGGGGCAGGGTCTGCGGGCTGCGTCCTCGCGAACCGGCTCTCGGACGGCGGCAAATGGCGGGTGCTGTTGCTCGAGGCGGGCCCCGAGCGCCACTGGCTGAGCCCGATGCCGGTGAGCTTCGCGAAGCTCATCGACAACCCGGCCGCGAACTGGTGCTACCGCGCCGAGCCCCACGAAGGATCGGGCGGGCGGTCGATCCCGATTCCGCGCGGCCGGGTGCTCGGTGGCTCGAGCGCGATCAACGGCCTCGTCTTCGTCCGCGGCCAGCGGATCGACTACGACACCTGGGCCCAGTTCGGGAACCGCGGCTGGAGCTACGACGACGTCCTGCCGGTCTTCCGGCGGATGGAGCACTTCGAGCGCGGGGCGGACGAGTGGCGCGCCCAGGGCGGGCCGCTCCGGGTGAGCGAGGTTCCGGACGAGAGTCCCCTCTACGAGGCGCTGTTCCGGGCCGGGGTGGAGGCGGGTCTTCCCCACAACCGCGACTACAACGGCGAGAGCCTCGAAGGGATCTGCAAGACCCAGGCCACCATCAGCCGCGGGCGGCGGATGAGCACCGCCCACTGCTATCTGCGGCCGGTGCGCCGCCGCGCGAATCTCGAGGTGGTGACCGGAGCGCTCGCGCCTCGCGCNCCGGCTCGTCCTCGACGGTCGGCGCTGCACCGGGGTCCGCTACCGTCGAAACGGCCGGGACGAAGAGGCGCTCGCGGCGCGCGAGGTGGTCCTTTGCGGCGGCTCGATCAACTCGCCCCAGCTCCTCGAGCTCTCCGGGATCGGCCGGCCCGAGGTGCTCCGCGAGCACGGAATCGAGGTTGTCCACGAGCTGCCGGGGGTGGGCGAGAACCTCATCGACCACATGGCGCCGCGGGTGATCTGGCAGCTCAAGCCCCGCGGCGCGACCTACAACGAGCGGGCGCGCGGACTCGGTCTCGTGTGGCAGGTGGTCCGTTACGCGACTACCGGAAGCGGGTTCCTCAGCCTCCCGTCCGCGCCGGTGCTCGCGTTCCTCCGAAGCCGCGAGGGCCTCGAGGCGCCCGACGTGCAGGTGCACTTCGCGCCGTACGCGATTCGGGGGCCGACCGACCGGAGGCTCCTCCCCGTGCCGGGCATGAGCTGCACGACTTACATCCTGCGGCCCGACAGCCGCGGATCGATCCACATCCGCTCGGGCGATCCGTCCGAGGCGCCCGCCATCGACCTCAACTTCCTTTCCGACCCGCTCGACCGGCGGGTCCTCGTCGACAGCGTGCGCTGGGTCCGGAAGATCGTGGGAGCGCGCGCGATGGACGACTTCCGCGAAATCGAGATGAAGCCCGGACCCGAAGTCGACTCCGACGACGAGCTCGTCGAGTGGATCCGGGCGACGGCGGAGACCGCGTTCCATCCGGTCGGGACCTGCAAGATGGGGCAGGACCCGATGGCGGTGGTGGACGAGCGGCTGCGCGTGCGCGGCATGGGGAGCCTTCGCGTCGCGGACGGCTCCATCATGCCGACCCTCGTCTCCGGCAACACCAACGCCGCGTGCATCATGATCGGCGAGAAGGCGTCGGAGATGATGCTGGCGGACGCCGCCGCCTGAACCGACGGTCCCGGGATGCCGAGAATCCGCGGCGGCGGCGGCGGCGCCGGTGGCGACGCGGCGCGGCGGAAAGACCGCCTTGCGCCGGCCTCGCCGTCTCTTCCTGCGCTTCGGCACGGCGACCTTCGCGGGATGCCCTCGGCGAGCGTCACCGTCGATGCCTGAGCTGCCCGAGGTCGAACGGGGACGCCGGCTCGCCGCGTCGGTGGCGGAGGGCCGGAGAATCGACGCCGTCGAGTGCGCGGTCGACGCGATCGTCTACGCCGGTGTGCCGGCCACGGCGTGGGCGGCGCTCCAGGGACGGCGGGTGCGCGCGGCCTGCCGGTGGGGCAAGCAGCTCTGGTTCGACCTCGACTCTCCGCCCCATCCCCTCTTCCACTTCGGGATGACCGGTGGATTCCGGGTCCCGGGGGACACCCCCCTCAAGCTCGCCACCGGCCCCGCCCACCGCCCGGACGAGTGGCCGCCGCGATACTGGAAGATCCTGCTCCGGTTCGACGACGGCGGCGAGCTGGTCATGACCGACGCGCGCCGGCTCGGGCGGTTGCTGCTGCGAGATGTCCCGCGCGACGAGCCGCCCTTGAGCCGCCTCGGCTTCGATCCGCTGCTTGCCCTGCCTCCGCCCGGCCGGTTCGCCGCCCTGCTCGCGGCGCGCAACGTGGTCATCAAGTCTCTGCTTCTCGATCAGGGGTTCGCGGCCGGGGTCGGGAACTGGATTGCGGACGAGGTCCTCTTCCAGGCCCGGATCGACCCCCGGCGAAGGGCGCGCGACCTCGACGGGCGCGAGGCGAAGCGCCTTCGCTCCGTGCTCCGGCGAATCGTGGAGAAGGCGGTCTCGGTCGATGCCGAGAGCCGCCGCTACCCGAAGGGCTGGCTCTTCCATCGCCGCTGGGGGCGGCGGGCGGAGGCGAAGACTGCGCGCGGCGAAGCCATCGAGCACATCGACATCGGCGGCCGCACCACCGCGTGGGTGCCGGCCGTCCAGCGCTGAGCGCCGGTGCTGCGGCCGGATGGAGCGGTTGGCGCGCCCGCGCGCAAGGGAGAACGCTATCGGCCGGAGCTCCCCGCCTGCCTCGAGGCGGAGAGCCGGCGCATGAAGCGCGGGGCGATTGCCCGCAGTCGCTCGTCGCTCACCCGGCCGCTCCGCGTCATGTAGTCGTAGGCGAACTCCTGCGGCGCGAGGTGCATCCGCTCGGCGAAGCGTTCGTACCAGCTCCAGCTCCCCGCCGCACCGGCGAGGAGCTTCTCGACGACCGGGCGGCGGGCCGCCACGAAGCGCTCGAGTCCCTCCTCCACCCGCCCGCCGCTCTCGTCGAGGGCGGCCGCGAGCGCGCCGGCATCTTCCATGGCGAGCCGGGTGCCGGAGCCGATGGAAAAGTGCACGCTCCGGAGCGCATCGCCGATGAGGACCACGTTCTCGTGCCGCCAGCGTTCACAGGCGAGCACCGGGAAGCGCCGCCACTCCGAGCGGTTCGAGACGAGCGGATGCCCGCCGAGATCCGGGGCGAAGAGCGTTTCGCAGTAGCGCCTCGCGGCGGCATCGTCAAGGTTGTCGAGGCCGCCTCGCGCCCAGGTTTCGGCATCGCACTCGACGATGAAGGTACTCATGGCCGGGTCGTAGCGATAGTGATGGGCGACGAAGGCGCCGTCAGGGTTGGAGCGGAACGTCAGGGTGAGGGTCTCGAACACCTGCCGCGTCCCGTACCAGGCGTAGCGGTTGGCGAGGAGCTCGGTGCGGGGCCGGAACTGCGCCTCGAGCGCGGCGCGCACCCGGGAGTTGATCCCGTCCGCCCCGACCACGAGGTCGGCGTTCGAGCGAAGCTCCGCGAGCGACGTCACGGGGTCGTCAAAGCGAAGCGAAACCCCGGCGTCGCGGCAGAGATCGTGCAGGCCCCGGAGCAGCTCCAGGCGACCGATTGACGAGAAGCCGTTGCCGTCGATCGGAACCGCCTCGTCCCGGTGAACGATCGTGAGGTCCGCCCACCGCTCCATGCGCGCCGCGAGCCGGTCGAACGCGGCGGGCGCGGCGCTTCGGACCCGCTCTCTCCCCGCGTCCGAGAGGACGACGCCGAAGCCATAGGTTGCGGTGGCGGGATTCTGCTCGCGGACCCGGACCGTCCACCCCGATCGGCGACGCTTGAGGAGGAACGCGAACCACAGCCCGGCCGGCCCGCCGCCCACCACTTCGATCTTCAAGCGCCCGCCCCTTCGCTCCCGCCCGCCGGGGCATTCATCTTGCCCCATCCGGTTCCGGATCGCCTATCCTTCGCGCATCATCGTTCGCGCCGGTCGGACCCGCCGGCCTCCCGGTCCTCCGACCCGTTGTCACCACTAGGAGCTCTCATGAAGATCAAGGCTGCCGTTCTCTACGAACCCAACACGCCGCTCGTCGTCGAGACCCTCGATCTCGACGAGCCGCGCGACGGCGAAGTCCTGGTACGGATGTCTTCGTCCGGGGTGTGCCATTCCGACTACCACGTGATGAAGGGCGAATGGACGATGCCGCTCCCGATGGTGCTCGGCCACGAGGCGGCCGGGATCGTGGAGAAGGTCGGACCGGGCTGCACCCAGGTCAAGCCGGGGCAGCCGGTCATCCTCAACTTCCGGCCGAACTGCGGGTGGTGCGACCACTGCGTCGACGGGCGCCCGGTCCTTTGCAACGGGGCGGACACCCCGCGCTGGTTCCAGTTCGACGGCACGGTCCGGCTGCACCGCAACGGCGAGGACATCCATCACTTCGCGCGCATCGCCTCGTTTGCCGAGTACGCGGTGGTCCCCGAATCGGGCGCGGTGCCGGTGCGCCAGGACATGCCGCTCGACAAGGCGAGCCTCGTCGGCTGCTCGGTCATGACCGGGGTCGGCGCGGTCGTAAACACCGCGAAGGTCGAGCCGGGCGCGAAGGTGGTCGTCATCGGCTGCGGCGGCGTCGGGCTCAACTGCGTGCAGGGCGCGCAGCTCGCCGGCGCCGAGCAGGTCGTCGCGGTGGACACGAAGGCCAACAAGCTCGACTACGCGCGGACGTTCGGCGCGACGGACACCATAAACTCGTCCAACGCGACGAACGAGGAGGTCGTCGAGCGCATCCAGGAGCTCACCAGGGGCGGACCGGACTACGCATTCGAGGCGATCGGATTCGGCCCGACCATCCTCCAGGCCTACGAGTGCACCCGCCCCGGCGGCACCACGGTGGTCGTCGGCATGGCCCCCGAGAACGACGAGATCACCCTGAACGCGCTCTCCATTCCGCGCACGGAGAAGATCATCATGGGCTCCTGGTACGGATCGGCGAAGGCGTGGACCGACCTGCCGCGGATGTGCGACCTCTACCTCGCGGGAAGGCTCAACCTCGACGACCTCGTGAGCCGGAGCTATCCGCTCGAGGAGATCAACGAAGCCTACGACGCTCTCGCGGCGGGAGACGTGGCGCGGAGCATCATCGAGTACGCGTAGCGCCACCGGTTCGAACCGCTGACCTTGAGGAGCACATTCCATGATCGTCATTCACGTCGATTACCGGGTGAAGCCCGAATGCGTGGAAGAGTTTGGAGATCGACTGCGCAGGCACGCGAAGAACTCGGTGGCCGAGCCCGGCTGCCTCACCTTCGACGTGGCCCAGGCCGACGACGACGCGACCCGCTTCTTCATCTGGGAGATCTACACCGACGACGAGGCCGTCAAGTTCCACGGGCAACAGCCCTCCCTCGCGGAGTTCCGCAAGGTGGCCGAGCCGATGAGCCTCTCGCGCGAGGTCTCGATGGCGAAGCTCGTCAGCGGGGACTGAGCGCCAGAACCGAGCACGTCTTGCGAATCGACTCGCCGGCTCCTACCGGGCCAGGGCGGGGACCGGACCCATGCGAGTACTGAGCTGGAACGTCAACGGGATCCGCGCCTGCACGAAGCGCGGATTCGCGGACTTCCTCCAGCGGTGCGAGGCGCACGTGCTCGGGGTGCAGGAGGTGCGGGCCCTCCCGGATCAGATCCCGGACGAGTCTCGCGCGCCGGCGGGCTGGCACACCATGTTCTCGCCGGCCGAGCGCCGCGGCTACAGCGGGGTCGGCCTCTACGCACGGCTCGAGCCGGAGCGGGTCGAGACCTCCCTCGACGAACCGCGCTTCGACGCCGAGGGACGATTCGTCGCCGCGCAGTTCAACACCGGACGGGGCCGCTTCGCGGTGGTCAACTGCTACTTCCCGAAGGGGAGCGGCAAGGACCGCGACAACAGCCGGGTGCCCTACAAGCTCGACTTCTATCGCGCGGTGTTCGACCGGATCGAGCGGCTCCGCCGCCGGTGCCCGGTGCTCGTCATCGGCGACTACAACACTGCCCACCGGGAGATCGACCTCGCCCGGCCGAAGGCGAACGTCAAGAACAGCGGATTCCTCCCCGAGGAGCGGGCGGAGGTCGACCGCTGGCTCGAGGCCGGCTGGTGCGACACGTTTCGGGCTTTGCACCCGGACGAGCCCGACCACTACTCGTGGTGGGCGCAGCGCGGCGGGGCACGCGCGCGGAACGTCGGGTGGCGGATCGACTACGTGCTGGCGTCGCCGGCGGCGATGAAGCGGGTGCGCGGCGCCTTCATCTGGCCGCACGAGCACGGCTCCGACCACTGCCCGGTCGGGGTCGACATCGACCTCTGACCGAATGATTCACCGTCCTCGCGCCGCGCCAGCCGACCCACGATTCGAGGATTCCGGCGGACGTGGCGAAAGACGCGTCGGACCGGGGTGACGACCGGATGAACGCGACGGGCCGCCGGCCGCCGATGGACTGCACGATCGTCGACGTTTTCGCGGAGCGGCCCCTCGCCGGCAACCAGCTCGCGGTGGTGCGCGGCTGCGCCCACCTCGATGCGCGCGAGATGCAGTCCATCGCCCGGGAGATGAACTTCTCGGAGACGACCTTCGTCGTCGAGGAACGGCCGGGGGAGGCGCGGGTTCGCATCTTCACCCCGGTGCGGGAGCTCCCGTTCGCCGGGCACCCGACCCTCGGCACCGCGTGGGTGCTCGGCCGCGACCGGGGAGCCTTCACCCTCGACCTCGCGGCGGGCAGGGTCCCGGTTACCTTCGAGGCGGACGGCATCGCGTGGATGGAGCCGCCCCCCGTGGACCTTGGAGATCCGCTCGACCCGCCACGGGCGGCGGCGCTGCTCGGCCTTGCGGAGTCGGACCTCGACCCCCGCTNCCCGAGCCGGTTCGCGACGGTCGGACCGTGGTTCGTGCTGATCGGCCTGCGGACACTCGCCGCGCTTCGCCGCATCGCCGTCGAGCCGTCCGTGTACGAAGACGTCGCGGAGGGCGGCTGGCTCGCCGTCTTCGCCTTCGCGGAAGAGCCCTACCACTCCGATGCGAACTTCGCCGCCCGCATGCTGATTCCCTTCAACGGAATACGGGAAGACGCGGCGACCGGGAGCGCGAACACCGCGTTCGCCGCCCACCTTCGCTCCCTCGGCGCGGGCGGCCGGTTCATCGTCGAGCAGGGCTTCGAGATCGACCGCCCGGCGCGCCTCTACCTCGAGGTCGCCGACCCGATCCGCGTCGGCGGCAAGGTGCAGCCCGTCCTCACCGGCACCCTCGACTATTGACCCAACGGGCTTCGCCATGACGACTTCGACCTACAACGATTTTCTGCAGGCAGTGCATGAGGCATTGTGGATCCGGGCCGACCGGCATCATCCACTGGACCTGGACGGCGGCAAGCGGGAGGGGCGTCCTCCGGTTCTTTCGAGGCATCACGCAGCAAAGAACATCCTGATCCCCTCAGACGAGACAGCGGCAGATGAAATCCGCGCCGCTATCCCGGAGAGACGGCGGCACCGGTGGTTTCGCAGCCTCAAGAGCTCCCAGGCTTTGACGCAGAGTGTGTTCGGGGCAATCTGCACTTTCGACCGTCTCGATCTGCTTGAAGACGTGACCACCGAGTGGGCGGGGACATTGACGCCTTGGAAGTCGTCGTCCGGTGGGGCGACTACCGCCGGGTCGAGGCGGAGGGCGATGGTTTGGAAGAGAACCGCAGGGAGGTGGCCCGCGAAGCCGAGACGGCGGGCGAACAGCCTGGCGAAGACAACGACGAGAGCGGTGGAGATGCCCGTCGCCCTGGCCAAGGTGCCGGCGATGAACCCGGAGCCGACGACCGTAGTGCGCGGAGCTGGTGGCAGCGCATCCCTCGGGAGGAACCGGTCGCGGTAGCCCTCCCCACTATGCCGGAGAACCCGCGTCCATACCCGGTCCCCAACTCCGGCGGGCTCGCCATCCACGTGGTCGCCCGCCCCGTGAACGCCGCGAGCTTTGCGGGCCGGACAGCACCCGGGGCCCGTTCCCTCTCCCTCTTCCTGGTGAACAACCGCACGGCGGCTTCCCACCAGGAGCGGGAGGTGTCCTTCGCGTTTCAGGCCGAGATCGAGGTGCGAAGCGCAACGCCGTTCGTCCCGCGCCCCGACCCGCGCGAGGTTTCCGGCGAGGACCGGGACGAGCGCGTCGCGGACCTGCACTACGCCCACACTCCCGAGTACGCGGCCGGCCACGGCGTTTCCGCGGACTGGGAGCTGGTGGACGGTGCCTGCCGAGTCCTCCGGACCACTTGGACACCCGCCGCCGACGTGGAGAAGACGGAGACCTTCGACGTTCCGGGAGCGGAGCTCGACATGCGCGTCCCCGGCGCTCTCGCCGACGGTTTCGCGGCCGAGGCGGCGCTATCCCCGCTCGCGACCGAGTACCGATCGTGGATCGAGGACCGACGCGCCGGCCTTGGCGCGCTTTCCGGCGATCGCCTGGAGGCAGCCGGGGAGATCCTGCACCTCGCGGAGGTCGCCGCGGCCCGGATGGAGCACGGCATCCGCGCATTGGCGGACTACCCGGACGCCCTCGACGCCTTCCGCACCGCGAACCGTGCCGTCTACGCAAGCAACGCCCTCGCGGCGCCTCGCTCTCGAAGGGGGATGGTCGCTCGGACTCCGCCCGCAGCAGGGTCAGCCAGTTCAAGAACAACCCGGGCGGCCGGTCGTCAACCGTTCCGCTCGAGAGCTGCCCGTGGTGCGGCGCGGATTTCACCCCGGATTCCTTCACCCTGCTCCCGGATTCGGTTCGGCCGATCGATCTCCGCATCACCTGCGCGAACCGGCAGTGCGAGTTTTCGGCGGCCTGGCTCGGCCGAGAGCCGGTGGGCGCGCGGCTGGACGAGCTGATCTCCGGGCACAACGCCTGGGCGAGCGACCGGCACTTCCCGGGCGGGCCGTACGTGCTGCTCCACGGGGTGTCGGTCATCGGGCATCTCCTTCTCGCCAAGGCAGTCGAATTGGGTGACGAATCCGATGCACCAGCCTCCACCACGTTCATATTTGTCACTCAATGGTTGACTTGACCTGCAACCCCTGCCTAGGGTGCACCGTATATTGCAGATTCTTGAACGAGCACATCCACCGCCGGCCCGACATCGCGCACGTCGAGATCATGATCCGGATCGGAATGTTCAAGGACCAGTTCTTGCTCACGTCCACGTGCCGTAGCAACCGCGGCGCTCCCGGGAGATGGCCATGAGCACATCGCTGCGATCGATGCCGGGGGCCGGGACTCCGGCTGCATTCGAGTCACCGGGACCGGTGGTCCCGGGGCTGCCGGCCGCGGTCTGCACGAGCGATGCGGTCCTCCCCCTGGAGAGTGACCAAGCCTTCACCGGGTCGCGGAGCGGGGTGCTTTCTCCGGGGTGGGAGAACGCCGTGCGCAGCTTGCACGAGCGCGTGGCGGCTCGCCGGCGATGAACGCCGGGCCGCAACCCGGCCCGGGACCGCTCGGCCGGTTCGGTGATGCCGACTTCCGGGGATACGGGGCCCGGCGCCACGCCGAGCCCGACGAGGAGCTCACACGCGTCGGCCCCGACACCCCGTGCGGGGAGTACCTGCGACGGTTCTGGCATCCGGTCGCCCTGTCGTCCGAGATCGCCGACCTGCCGATCCGGGTCCGGGTCCTGGGCGAGGACCTGGTGGCATTCCGCGACGGCGAAGCGCGGGTCGGACTCGTGCACCGGCGTTGCCCGCACCGCAGGGCCTCTCTGGAGTACGGCACCCTCGAGGGGCGCGGGATCCGGTGCTGCTACCACGGCTGGCACTTCGACGTCGACGGCACCCTGCTGGAAGCGCCGGGTCAGCCGCCGGAGGCGCAGGCACGGCTGAAACGCCGGGTCCGGCTCGGGGCCTACCCCGCCTTCGAGCACCGGGGACTCGTGTTCGCCTTCCTCGGCCCGCCGCAGGAGATGCCCGAGTTCCCCATCTATGACACCTTCGAGCTGCCGGAGATGGAGATGGTGCCCTACCGGGCGCCGTTCCGGTGCAACTGGCTCCAGGTGCTCGACGCCATCCTCGACCCCATCCACACGAGCTTCCTGCATTCGAGCATCAGTCGCGAGCAGTTCTCCGCGGGCTTCGGCGAGGTCGGCCGGATGGACTTCTTCGACCGCGATGCCTGGCTGATGGGGACGAACACCCGCCGCGTGGGCGGGCACGTCTGGCTCCGGGTCAACGAGCTGGTGCTGCCGAACTTCACCCAGGCGGGCGCCGCGTTCGCCGCCGACGGCACGAAGCGGCACCACTACGGGCGCACCGCCTTCGTGCGTTGGGTGGTGCCGGTCGACGACGAGAACACGGTGGCGCTCGCCTGGGCCTGCTTCGGCGAGCGGGGCGACCCGCCGGCATGGAACACCCCCGAGGGGCCCGAGCTCATCGAGCAGGGCGAGGTCTTCGACCGCCCATACGAGCAGCGCCAGCGCTTCCCGGGCGATGCCGAAGCGGTCGAGGGCATGGGCCGCATCACCGTGCACGCCGAGGAGCACCTGGCCCCGAGCGACAAGGGCGTCGCGCTCATGCGGCGGCGGCTGCGCGCGCAGATTCGCGCGGTGGCGGCGGGCGAGCAGCCCCGGCGGGTAACCGACCTCGCGTCGAGTCCGGTCCCCACTTATGGCGGCGATACGGTGCTTGCGCTTCCCCGCGACGGCGAGTCGGACGAGTCCGAGCGCTTCAGCCGGCTCGCGCACACCTTCATGCAGATACAGTTCGAGGCCGACGGGCTGGGCGAGCCCGAACGGGTCGCGCACGTCACCGGGCGCCTCCGGGCACTGGAGGCGAACGGCGGGACCATCGACCCGTCCGACCTCTCGGCCGGGTGAGCCCATGCGTGTCCACGTCAAGAACAACCATGCGTCCCCGGAGACGTTTCCGCCGACTCCGGAAGGCGAGGCGGTGTTCACCATTACCCGCGAGCGCTTCGATGCCGCCGCGGCCCGGTACCCGCAGGTGTCGCAGCATCTGGACGTGTGCATCGACTGGGACCTCGACCGCTTCGAGAGCTCGATGCGCACCGCCGAGGTGCTGGTCACGTGGGACCTCCCCACCGCGAATCTGAGCCGGGTCGCTCCCAATTTGCGCCTGATCCACATAATCGGCGCCGGAGTGGAGCACCTGTGTCCCATGGACTGGGTGCCCGACGGCGTCACCGTCGTCAACAACCGCGGTGCGCACGCCGACAAGGCGGGCGAGTTCGGTCTGATGGCGGTGCTGATGCTCCACAACCGCTTGCCGGCCATCATCGGCAACCAGCGCCGCGCGCGCTGGGAGTCGCTGTATTCGACCCCGATCGCGGGGAAGACGCTGCTCGTGATCGGCACCGGCAGCATCGGCGCCTCGGTCGCACGGCGCTGCCGGTCCCTTCGCATGCGGGTGCTCGGCGTGTCCCGGCACGGCCGCCCGCTCGATGCGGTGGAGGAGATGCACACCACCGATCGCCTCGACGAGCTTCTCCCGCAGGCGGACTTCGTGCTCGTTGCGGTCCCGCTTACCCCGGAGACGCGCGACCTCCTCGATGCGCGCCGGCAGTCGCTGATGAAGCCCGGTGCAGGCGTGGTGAACTTCGGCAGGGCGGCGACGGTGGACTACGAAGCGCTCGCCGCCAACCTGCGAAACGGACTTCTCTCGGGTGCGGTGCTTGACGTCTTCGACCCCGAGCCGTTGCCCCCCGGCTCGTTCCTGTGGAGCGTCCCCAACCTCGTGCTCACCCCCCACGTCTCCGCCGACGACGGCGACTCCTACGTCGCGCTGACCCTGGAGCTGGTGTTCCGGAACCTGGAGCGGCATCTCGACGGCCGGCCGCTTCTGAACGTGGTGCGGCCCGAGCTCGGGTACTGAGCCGATGCTCCCACGATTAAGCCGGGGCCCTCGCAACGACCCGCACCTCGTCCGGAGGGCGGACGCGACCGGTGCGTACCGCGGCGCAACGAAGCCCGCGAGGGAGCCAGTGGCGCCGCTCGTGGTCAGGGTCGTCTTGCTTTCGCAGCGTTCCCCGGCCTCGCGCGCTGCCTGGCGGGAACCGGCCGCGCGTCGGCCGGTGCGAGCCCGCAACCGTGCGCTCCGGACGGGAGCGGACGCGAATCGACCCTTGCGCTTGCCTACAGGTTGTGCACCGGATGGGGCAAGGGCTGCGGATCGGGCCGACTCGCGGCGATGGCTCGCGAGAGCCGGCGAACGAGCAGCCACACGATTCCGAGACACACTACGAGCACCCCGAATCCGCCCACCGCACCCGCGACACCCAGGCGAAATGGCCACTCCTGCATCGCCCGCATCGTCTCGTCCAGGAACCCGAACGCCTGCTTCATCCCGCTCGGTTCGCCCCTGACCTGCACGGCCCAGCCAAGCCCGGAGAATCCCGATCGCAGCGACCAGTAGGAGGACAGACCCGCGGTGTGCGCGAACCCCACCACATCACCGCCCGCGGCCAGGTATCCCGTGCGATCGTCGGGGGGGACCTCCACCGGATTGAACTTGTCCGACTTGATCCGGTCGGGCGCGTGTCCCGACGCCGTGTCGACAATCGCGTGACCTCCCGGATCGAAGACCGAGATCTCGATTCCGGATACCGACTGGACGGTCGTGTCCATGAGCGTCTGCACGTCGTTGATTCCGAGAAGAACTTTCAGGACCCCGAGCCGTTCACCCGACATGGGATCCTCCACCGGGACCCCGATTGCCATCGAGAGCTCTCGCGTGCGGCGATCGTACTCCACCGCGCCGAGATGCAGCCCCTCCGTCCACGCTCCCTGCCACCACAGCTCGTCGCGCTGCACGAAGTCGAGAGCGGCGTGAGTCATGGCGACGTTGTAACCGAACTGGTCGGTGAGCGTTGCCTCCAGGAAGAAGGGGTTCGTCGAGAGATGATGGAGAAGGTACAGGTCCACCTCGGGGAACAGCCCAAGCGACCGGACGGCACCCATCTCGGCCTCGACCTCGTAGATCTTCTTGTCGCCGAACCCCCTCGCCCGATGCTCCCCGCCCGCCCGTCTCGCCGCGTTTACCAGGCTCGGGGTCGACGCGAGCGACTTTGCATCGAGCAAACGTTCGACGAAGAAAGAGTCCAGGCCCTGTGCGGCGTGGAGTGCATGGGCGCGAAGCGTCGTGCCGTAGGACGCGAGGGCGAGCTCGTCACGTGTCTGCGAGAGGTCCGCGGTCAATGGCTCGAGTGTCTGGCGCAGCCACGCCGCGCCGAGAGCTATCGCGACGACGAGAGGAAGGACGAAGCTGAGGCCGACGACGGAGAACAGCAGTCGCCGCGAGGGTAGATCGCCGGATGCCGACCGAGCGTTCTGAAATCTCCGGGCACTCTTGGAGCTGGCTCCCGGACGAGGCGGCGGCCGCCTCCCAAAGTCACTTCGGAACTTATTTCCGTTTGATTCGGATGATCTCTTATTCTCGTCCGACTTGACTTCGACGTAGTCATTCATCGCCCAACTCCTTAGCGACGGGAATACAGTTTGCCGCATGTTCGACCGAAAGTTAAATCGGAGAGCCGGGGACCGGGGCGCTACCGGTGCGAAGAGTCGTGCCGGCAGATCGTCGCTGCGGACACGATTGGAAGCGTGAGGCCGACCGGGCACGACGCGGCACGGGGTCGGATGCGCTCGCGGGACGACGCCTTGCCGCGGAATTCCACGCTGCGGCGATGAAGCCCGGGGCAAAGGCCGTGCGACGAGTGGGTCCTCCTCACGCGCCGCGCCGTGCTGCGCCGCGTTCCACCTCACGCGCCGCCGGTGAGGGCGACGGCGAGTCCGGACGAGCCGCGCCGGTCGCTGGCCGGCCGTCTGCCCGCAGCCAGCGGGGAGCACCCGATTGGCTGGCGCGAGGAGGCGTTTTTGGCGAGCACGGACAGATGAAACGATCGGGAATCTCGGTTTATGATGGGTGCACGAGAAATCAACCGAGAATGATGGTTCCAAGTATGTCGCATGGAGCGCATGAACCGAGCCACATGGGGCCGGGTCGAAGAAGCGGGCATGCCCGCATCGGCGGCGGTCCCTTTTCGGGTTCAGGTACCTTGCGGACCAGCCGTTCTTCCCGGTTTCGGCCGGCCGGGCGAATCGAGCCGTTCGCGGCCAAGCCGATCGGGCCTCTTATAGCAGTCTTGGCGACAAGACGAGGAGAGGTCGCGTGAAGAGGACGCGGAGTGTTGCGGTCGTGATCCTCTTCGCGTTTTCCGTGCAGTTCGCGCACGCGGACGACTTCGCGGCGGGCGCCGAGGCATATGCGAAGGGCAATTTCGAGGCCGCCTTCGCCAAATGGCTGGTTCTCGCCACACAGGGAGACCTGCGAGCCCAGTACAGGCTTGCGCAGATGTTCTCGGAGGGAATCGGGGTCGCGCAGGACGAGAAGGCCGCCCTGCAATGGTACCTGCACGCTGCGGAGCTGGGATCGGTCGAGGCCCGGTACGATCTCGCGCTGATGTACTCGCTCGGGCGCGGCACGCCCGCGGACTACGCCCGGGCGGCCTACTGGTACGGCCGGCTCGCCGAGGAGGGGCACGCCACCGCCCAGCATCTGCTGGCCCGAATGTACGAGGACGGGAAGGGCGTCGTGAAGGACGTGCCGCGGGCCGTCTTCTGGTACCGTCGCGCCGCCGAGCAAGGATATGTGGATTCGCAGGCGAAGCTCGGGCGGATGTACGCGGAGGGCTACGGGGTGGCCAGGGATCCGGTGCAGGCCTGGGTGTGGTTCGATCTCGCGGCGGCGCGCGGCGACGACGAGGCGGCCAGAGAGCGCACGCGAATCCGACTTCGCCTGGACCAGAAGGAGCTTGCCGATGCAATGGAGCTCAGCCGCGAGCTCAACCGATTGCCCGTCGCGCCTCGCGACGGGTCCGAGGTCCCGCTCGAGCTTGCCGCGGGTCCCGAAATGATGCGCATCGAATCCGGATGCTTCTCGATGGGAAGCGTCGTGGGCGAATCCGGACGTCATGAGAACGAGATCCCGCACTCGGTGTGCGTCGACGACTATTCCATTTCCCGCTTCGAGGTAACCCGCGGACAATACTCCGCCTTCGTGGACGAGACCGGACATGCCACGCGCGGGGGCTGCCACGTGTTTCGCGACGCGGGGTGGACGCTTGGCGCCGGGAATTCATGGCGTGATCCCGGATTCGAACAAACCGACGAACACCCCGCGGCGTGTGTGAGCCGGGACGACGCAATGGCCTACGCGCGCTGGCTCTCGCAGCGACAGGGACGGAGCTATCGGCTCCCGACCGAGGCGGAGTGGGAGTATGCTGCGCGCACCGGACAGGGCAGTGCCCGCCCCTGGGGCGACGACCCCGACCAGGCCTGTCGCTGGGCGAATGTCGGCGATCGCGATCTTCACCGTCACTATCCCGACTGGCCGTGGACGATCCACGCCTGTGAAGACGGACACGTTTACACTGCGCCGGTAGGCAGCTTCGGCGAGAGCGGTTACGGCCTCCACGACCTCATGGGCAACGTCTGGGAGTGGACCTGCTCGACATACGATGCGGAATATGGGGGCGCGGAGCTTCGCTGCACCTCCAATGCCGGAGGTGCCGTCGCGCGGGGCGGGTCGTGGAGCAACTCGCCTCGTTGGGTACGATCGGCGGGCCGCTTTGCAAGCCGTTCCGACATGCGCTTCGACCTGGTCGGATTTCGCCTGGCCCACGATTGAACATCGTGTCCACATTCCTTTCGAGGGACTCGACTTGATTCGCAGCTCCTTGCTCGTCCTCGCGGCAATCACCGCCGTCGGCGCGCCACTTTCCGCCCTTGCCGAGTGTTTCGGGCCGGTCGGACGCACCGATACCCTGTGGCTGGTCGCGATCAAGCTCAGACCCGACCCATCGGTCAGCCCACAGCGCATGATGCTGGCCCTCCTCGAGGAGAACCCCCAGGCGTTCACCGCCGACAACGTCAACGCGCTGAGCGCCGGTTCGGTTCTCTGTTCCGAGAATACGGACACCTTCGAGTTCGACGATCGCGAGGCGGTCGAGGAAATTCGCCGCCACAACCGGGAATGGCAAACCGGCCGGGTAGCCGGCAGCGTAGACGTGGCGCCGGCCGAGACGACGCCCGAGCCGCGGACGGAATCGGGAGTCTCGCGGACCGTGGTTCCCGCACCCGCATCCGCACCCGCACCCGCATCCCAGACCGCAACCGCGACCGTAGTCGAACCGCAATCCGAAGTCGTGGAGGGAACATCCGACACCGGGCAGCAGCAGGACGAGGCGCTCGATCTCGACGCGATGACCGCGGCATTCGAGTCGCGGCTCGCACGGATGGAGGACCGGATCGAAGAGCTGGAGTCCCGCCGGACGGACCTGCAGGCACCACGGGTGTCCGAGCTCACGTCGAAGGTGCAGCGGCTGGAGACTACGCTCCTGGGGGCACTGCTGCGACTCGACCGTTCGGAACGGGAGGTCACGCGTCTGCGGGCCCTGGTGTCGACATCCGCGGTCGAGGACGCGCTCGCATCCCTCGAGTCGCGACTTTCGGAGCTGGATGCGGCCATGGAGCAAATGCGTTCCGCTGCGCCTGCCCTGTCCGATGAAATCGGGGCGGTCTCGCAGGACGTCTCGCGCCTGGGCGAGGATTTCGCGCTGCTCGGTCTGCGGTCTGCTCACAACGAAGAACAGATCAGGGCCGTCGTCACTCTGCTCGAAGCCGAGAGCGAGGCGATAGAAGAATTCAAGTCGAAATTGCGTCGATCGCTTCATCTCATATCCTCCGTCGCGCCTCCCGGCAAAGCGATACGCGGGTTCGAGCCACCTCGTGCGCTGTCGAAGGACCGGCCAGCCGTTCCGGCAGCGCCTCCCGCGGCGTCCGGCGTGCGAGGGACGCCCGGGCCGACCATCGCTCTGCAAGACGCCGAGGCCGCGATGGAGCCCATGCCCACCCCGGCACCGGGCGGCGCACCGGCCGCGATGGAGCCCATGCCCACTCCGGCACCGGGCGGCACCCAGGCCGCG
>JGIcombinedJ30088_10002264_pt1 | contig 18671 bp, 14 predicted proteins | sample PinacodermPK_FD_30088 | JGI IMG/M metagenome (IMG submission 30088)
GATGAGGGCAGATGAGGGCAGATGAGGGCAGCTGTGGCGCAGGGCAGTGGCCGGACACCGGCGCGGACAAGGGTGTCAGGTATTACAGGCACCACGCTGGTTGTCTCACCTGTGTCCTTTTGCTGGCTGTAGCCTTGTTGCTGACTGTGGGGGGCGTTTGTTGTGTGCGCTTGTTTTTGTCACAGGCCTTGTGGAAATACACAGCGGGCCTTTCAACGGGTAGCGGCCGACAGCAGAGCTGACCGGCTCGTTGGCAGCTGGGCGACAGACAGCAAGGTACTGCTGTCCAACCCCCACTGATTGCCTGACGTTTGAGGGTGTTTGATGCAGCCATCGTCTATACCAATGGGTCACAGCATGTCGCGACCTCAGCCTCTGTCGACAGCGAAACCGGGAGGAAATTCCCGCCTGGCTGGTGTGCGCGAGGGCGTGCCCTGGCCTTGTCCAGACTCTAAGGAAGGGGTGGTGTGTCAACGGCATCTGCTCAAGAAACCGCGTAGACAGGGCGGCGACAAGTGCTGTGTCTGTCCGTATGAGGGCTGTNCAAAAGTGTGGCGCTACCCCAGCGCGCTGAGAGAGCACCTGCGCGCCCATACTGGCGAACGGCCCTTCGTGTGTGAACAGGAAAACTGCGCAAAAAGATTTGGCCGTGAGGCCGAGCTGAGAGCTCACCGCTGCGTCCATACTGGCAAAAGGCCCTTTGTCTGTCCGTACGAGGACTGCACAAAATCTTTTTCCCGGCCCGGTTGTCTGGCCGGTCATTGGCGTACCCACAAATGCCGGACCTGTCCACAGCAAGGCTGTGGAGCAAGCGATGGGCGCGCGGACAGGTGCCGCCTGTGTTACCACCGGAGTGACAAGGGCCATGTTTGCTCACACGAGGGCTGCGGGAAAAAGTTTTTGGCAGCATCGGCGCTGAAAATCCACCTGCGTGCTCACGCCGGGGAAAAAACGGTTGTCTGTCCATGGGAAGGTTGCGCCAGGCGGTTCACTCACTACAGCACCATGAGGGAACACCTGCTCACCCATAGCGGCACCAGGCCCTTTGTCTGCCTTTGGCAGGACTGTTCCAGCGCGTTCACCCGATCCACCGATCTGATTGTGCACCGACGTACCCACACTGGCGAAAAGCCCTTTGTCTGCCTCTGGGAGGGCTGTACGAAAGCGTTCATACGCTCCGGAGATCTGAGTGTGCACCGGCGTTCGCACACCGGCGAAAAGCCCTTTTTCTGTCGGCACGAGGGCTGCGGCCATCGCTTTGTCTGCGCCGGACAACTGGCCAGACACCGGCGCTGCCATGCGCGCAAGAAAACCGGCAGACACCCGGCGTACAGCGACCTTGGCCAATCCATGGAGGCGGGCAGCATGAGGGTGTATCTGTATGTGCGCAGCGACGGCCAGTTCGCGGCCTGTCCCTATGAGGATTGCGCGCAGCCGTTCATACGGCTCCGGAATCTGCGCGCGCACCTGCGTCACCACAGGGGCAACAAGCCCTTTGGCTGCCCCGTGGAGGGCTGCGTCACGCGATGTTCTACCACGAGCAACATCAATAAACACAAGCGCCGCCACCATGCCCAGCCAGAAACAGCTGGCCGCGTGCACAAGGACTGTACAACAGCCTGCAGACGACGAAATTGTCCGGAACGACAGACGCGCATCCCTGGCAGAACGCAGCCCCTTGTTCCGGCATACGACGAGGCAGCAGACCTGGTTGCACCGCCTGTCGTGCCGGCGCATCCGGGCCTTGCTGAAGGACACAGGTCTTTGGCTGAGCCGGTGCAAGGCCGTGAGCTGGCGTGGGCACACCCGGGTCGGCGGGGGGGGCTGCACCCGCCTGCGCTGCAAGGGACGCCGTGTCAGGCTGTGGCCAGAACAGGCGGGGATGTCTTCTGCGCCCGGCAAGATGTTCTTGCTGCCGCAGTCGTGCAACACGGGAGCCGGGGGGCCTGCGCCATGAGCCCGAGCCCCGGGCAAGGACAAATAACGGCCATGCCAGTGGGCGCACTGCACCAGCGACAGCCCAGCCCGGGCCTGTATTCTGGCAGCGGGCTTCCCGTCCTGTCGTTCGCCGATGAGGAGCTGGCTGGCCTGACGCACTCGCTGGCAGGCATCGCGCCGCTGTTGCAGGACCATGCGTTTCTCGCAGGACTGCTGAAGCCCTGGCAAGGCGAAGACGCGTCGGGTGCGACTTTCTGATGAGGGCCGTTGCCATCCTCTCTGTCCTTCAGGGCGGGGAGGATGGCAATGAGCCTTGGTGACCCTCGATGAACCGACCATCTCCAGTGACAGCAAACAAGGGATCGGGACTGCGTCCTGTGTCAGCGGCACCGGCCGGCAGGCCGGCAGGAGCGCGGCCTGTCCGACAGCCTGCTGCGGACCCGGAGGGGATGCCCTGCTCTCATGCTGGCTGTAAAAAACGGATGGCGTGCCGATGGAATCTGACCAAAAAACAGCGCAGCCAGCCAGCGCACAAGTACCTGGGCTGTCCGCTGCCAGGCGCGGCCAGGCGGGATGCTTGTCCAGCCAGCCGGAGGGGGCAGCTGCGTCGCCATGCCAACCAACAGCTCTTTGCCTGTCCCTACGCTGACTACGCAACAGCTCTCGTCCGCTCCGCTGCTCTGGCATCGCATCTGGGTTGCCGCACCGGTGGCCCACCCTTTCGCTGCCCACGGGAAGGCTGCACAAGGAGGTACGCTCACGCAAGCAGCTTGCGGGACCACTTGCGTACCCACACCGGCGACAGACGCATTGCTTGTTCCTATGAAAACTGTGAGCGCCTGTTCTTCAAATCTGGTGAACTCAAAGTACACCTGCGTCACCACACCGGCGAAAAACCCTTTTGCTGTCCACGGGAAGACTGCCAAAAGCGGTTCGGTCATGCCAGCAGCCTGCGGGCGCACTGGCGTTGCCACATTGGTGAAAAACCCTTTGTCTGTCCTTACGAGGGCTGCGAGCAATCCTTCATCCGGTCCAGCGACAGGACATACCATTTCAGATCCCACAGCAGCCGGAAAACGCTTGTCTGTCCAGTGGAGGGGTGCCCAAAACGCTACTTCAGCACTGCGGGCGCAAGACAGCACAGGCGTCTCCATGCCGGCGAAAAACCCTTTGTCTGTCGACGGGAAGGCTGCACCAGGGCGTTTGCCCGTTCATCGGAGCTGATATTGCACCTGCGCAGACACGCTGGGCACAAACCCTTTCGTTGTGTATACGGGGACTGCACCAAAGCGTTTTGCCAATCCAGTGCCCTGAAAGTTCACCTGCGCGTTCACACCGGCGAAAAACCTTATGCCTGCCCTTACGAGGGCTGTGCAATGCGGTGTTCCGTCCGGGCTAATGTGCAGCAACATCTGCGTTATCACACCGGCGCAAAGCCCTATATCTGTTTCTACGAGGGCTGTGGCAAGGCGTTCGCCGATTTGCTCGGACGTGTAAGGCACCTGAGGATCCATACAGGAGAAACTTTTGTCTGTCCCTATGAGGGTTGTGCAAAAACTTACGGCCAATCGAGCAGTCTGAAAGTTCACCTGCGTATTCACACCGGAAAAAAAGGGTTCGTCTGCCCACAGGAGAGCTGCGCAAAGCGATACGCCTATGCGCGCGACAGGGATGTGTGCCTGCGCGGTCACGCCGGCAGGAAGTTGCTTTTCTGCGCCTGGAAGGGCTGTGGCAAAGCCTATGAAACACGCGGCCACTTGAACCGGCATGCGCGTGTTGTTCATGGCGATACAAGGTGCTTTGTCCGGTCACGCAAGGCGCCTGGCGCGGGCGGTGTACAGACAGCTGTTGTGCCGGTTCACCCGGGTATCCCCAGGCCAGGCGCGCCTTTGGCAGGGTTGAACACAAGTCCAGGTCAGGCCGTTGGTGACGCAAGACGTCCGCGCAGGGGGCTGTCCACCCGGGCCCTTGTGCGGCTATGGCCTGTCGGAGGTCAAGACCCGGGAAGCCATGCCCGGGCACCCGGGCATCAACAGCAGCGTTCGCCGGTGGCGCAAGGACGCTGCTGGTCTGTGGGTGGTAGCGGTAACCTTCCGGCCCAGCCGCCGGACCTCCCTGCCGTCATGCCCAGCGGGCAGCGCAGCTGCGGTGACCAGGCCATGCGTTTGTACCCCGGGCCAGGGCCATCGGTTGTCGCCAGTGGTTCCGGTGCAAGGCCCCTGCCAGCCACGCCGGCGGGCGCACCACAACAGCGGCACAGGCCAGCAGGTGCTGATGTCATGCTTCCGGTCCTGTCGCTATCTGATGCTGAGCTGGACCGTCTGACACAGCCTCTGGCCACAACGGCCGCGCCGTTAGTGGTGAACGATGCGTTACTCTCAGAGCTGCTGCGGCCATGGCAAGGTTCGGACGCCCAGGCTCCGGAACTGTCTCGATCGTCATCGGCTCAGGACATCAATGCGCCTTGGCCGGGACTGACAGGGCGAACAGGTGCAGCTGTGAGATGTGAGCGCCGGGAGCCAGACCCATGAGAGCTACTGGATACACCTTGAGACAAGGTTGGGGCTGTGTTGTGCCAGAACCTCTGTGTTTTCGGCGACGTCCAGACGGGCAAGCTGCAGGTTTTCGCCTGGCTGCGGCTGGCAGTGTGGGCATGGCGCTCTTGTGCGCCCCTCTTTGCCATGCGCGTCCACCCCGGAACACAGCTGCCCGCCGATTCATGCACAAACGCTGGCGAAGTCTTGCCAACGGAACCCATCCTGCCGGCTCAGCCGGGCATTGGCAGGGGGGACAGGTCTGTTGTTGCCGCGCAGACAAGATGTGGCGCAAGCTCTGCCCCGCGAGAGCGCAGTTGTGCCGCTGCTGAAGGGCAACGCAGTACTGTTCAGACACGCGGGTCTGAATCCTGGAGCACTCCTGCGGCACAAAAGGTGCGGTGCGGCCGGCAGCAGCAGTATGAAGGGCAGCTGCTGGTCCTGTTGCTCCTGGATGAAGAGCTACGTTGTCCGATGCCATGGCTGGCGACACCCGCGCCGCTGGTGCTGGACGCTGTATTGCGCCCTTTACTCCTGCGGCCATGGCAAGGCCCGGATACACAGACCCCGTAGTTTCCACGGGCGGTCTGTGCCTGGTGTACCTGGATGGAAACAGCGTCGAGGTTGTCAGCTGCGGGGCCTCAGACAGATTGTGCCTGGTGTCCAGGCCCTGCTATTGGTCAGCGACCCCATTCCGATGCACGTACCACCTGCCAGAACAGATCACAAGACGCGGCTTGGCCGCCGCTCGCCCGAACCCGGGGACGGGCTTCCCATAACAGGAAAAAGGCGGCGCGTCCGACGGTACTCTGCTGCCAGGCAAGGGGGGATGAGCCCTCGTCCCGACTGTAAAAAAGCGGTGGCAGCCACAGATCCGGGTAGTCAGAACAGCAGGCAGTCGATGCGGCGTCGTAGCAGAGCCAAGCCCTTTGTCTGCACCCGTGAGGATTGTGGAAAACAGTTCATCGGGCCCAGGAGGCTGAGATTGCATCTACGCACCCATACGGGAGAAAAGCCTCTTGTCTGTCCCTGGGAGGGTTGTGCCAGCCGGTTCGGCCAGCCAGAGTCTCTGACAGCGCACTTGCGTCTGCACAGCGGAGAAAGACCCTTTGTCTGTCGCTGGGAGGGCTGTGGCAAACTGTTCACCCGCTCCAACGTGCTGAGAGCGCATCGGCGCATCCACACGGGAGAAAGGCCCTTTAGCTGTCCCTACAAGGGTTGCGCAAGACGGTTCACCCAGTCAGGGAGCTTGACCGTGCACTGGCAGGCGGCACACGCCGAAAAAAAGGTATTTGTCTGTCCGTGGGAGGCGTGTGGCAAGCGGCTCTCTTCCCGGAGCGGCGTCAGAATGCACGTGTCGTATGTTCATGTGGGAAAAAAGTCTGAGCCCTGCCCCTACGAGGATTGCGCAAGACAGTTTGTCCGTTCAGCGGGTCTGGTTGTGCACCTGCGTAGCCATACCGGAGAAAAGCCTTTTGCCTGCCCATGGGAAGGTTGCGACACGAAGTTTTCTACCATGAGCAACGTGAATGTGCACCTGCGTCGCCACACGGGAGAAAAGCCCTTTGCCTGCTCATACCAGGGCTGCGGGAAACACTTCGCCCAGTCCAGCGCCCTGAAAATACACGAGCTTCGTCACGGGAGAGAAAAGCCCCTGATCTGCCTCTGTGCAGGCTGTGGGACAAAGTTCGCCCAACCCGCTGATATGGCCGTTCATCGGTGCCACCACAGGGTCCGGTTTGCGTGCCTTGGGAGTGCGCACAAGAACACAGGGCTCAAGCCGACCGGTACTGCTCCATACGCATTCACTGCACAGACCAGACAGGTGCCAGACCCGGGGTCGGCGCCGGCCAGGTGTCAGTATGGCGAGGCAACCGGCCCCGCAGAATATGTGCGCGCACCGGGGAAAAAGGGCGGGATTGGCGAGCGGCCCGCACCGCCGCCGAGGTTCGCTGTGCCAGGGCCAGGCTATGTCAGGGCCAGAACCTCGCTGAGAAAGTCAGGCAGCTGTACCCGGTGGGGGCGTACGACCGCAAGACTGGCTGGCGAAGCAAAGGCGCCAGCCATGCCACCGGGCGCACCACAACCGCTGCCAGCGCAGGGGCCTGGCGTCCTGCTTCCGCTGCTGCGGCTGTCCCAGGAGGAGTTGCAGCGTCTGGGACAGGCAAGGGCCTGTACCGATTCTGTTATACGCAGCCCGCAGCAGGCACTGGCTGAGGCGATGCAGCCCCTGCTTCGGCGACCATGGGAAAGCGCGCAGGTGTTGTCCCGGGATCTGTGGGTATTACCCCCGGCTGAGAATATCAGCCAGCCCTGGCCGCGACTGCCAGCGCGAACCCGTGCTGGCAGCCATGCGTCTGCCATGGCGCGGGCCCGGGCGCAGACGGTTGAAGCGCGCTGAAACAGCAGGTGGCGGGCGTCTTGTGCGCGCCTGTTGCCGCAATGCTGCGGGAGCAAAAGCCTCAGGCGCGCGCCAGGATCTGGACAGCAAAGCCGACAGGGGTGTTGGTTGGCGGGTGTCATAGGGGCCTGGCTGCTGTCCCAGGGTTACAACCGGTTATTCGTTGAGTCTCCGATGCTCGTACCCAAGACAAAAACGCATCACGCCAGGCCGCAATCGCGCCGGCTGTCGTCAGCAAGAAAGGCAGGGCTTGTGCGTGCAGGGGAAGGCGGGGGTGTCTGGCACGCTGCTGCTATCAAAGAAGACAGCCCTCATCCAGCCTGTAAAAAAGGGACGGCACACGGCTGCGGGGGAAGCGGCCATAGGCGCGGCCGTAAAACCAGGAAAACACTTCCTGCNTGCGCACAACAAAATGGCGAACAGCCGTTGGACAGCGCGCGTCGGCTCAAGGAGCACCGGTNTGGCAGCAGGGGGCACAAGCCGTATGCCTGCCCTTACGAGAGTTGCGGCAAACACTATGCCCATCCGGTCTCCCTGACAGCGCANGTGCGTAGCCACACGGGTGAAAANTGCCTGATCTGCCCATGGGAAAGCTGCGCAAGNCGGTTTTTCGTAAAGAGTCGTCTGAAAACGCATATGGGCACGCATAGCGGAGAAAGACGCTTTGCCTGTCCTTACGAGAACTGCGGCAAACGGTTTACCCGGGCCGGCGTGCGGACATTGCACCTGCGTCTGCACACGGGAGAAAAGCCTTTTGTCTGTTGCTGGCCGGGGTGCGGAAAAAAGTTTTCCCAGTCAGGCGGTCTGGTAGTGCACAGGCGTTTTCACACGCGAGAAAAGCCTTTTGCCTGTCTCTACGAGGGGTGCCACAAAACCTATTTCAACCTGGAGAGTCTGGCATCGCATATGTATTGCCACACGGGAGAAAAGCGCTGTATCTGTCCCTACGAGGGTTGTGCGAAACGGTTTGTCCAACCAAAGAGTCTGGCAATGCACAAGCGTCGCCACACAGGAGAGAAGTGCCATGTCTGTCCCTATGAAAACTGTGGAAAAAAGCTCGTCAACAAGCTGGAACTGACACGGCACCTGCGCACCCATACCGGAGAAAGACCCTTTGTGTGCCCGCAGGAGGGCTGTGCCCGGCGATTCGTTCGTGCCAGCAACATGATTGCGCACCGGCGTATTCATACCAGGGCCAGAGAAAACCGCTTTGTCTGTCCCTGCGACAACTGCCCGGAGCGGTTTGGCCAATCCGGAAACCAGACAGCTCACCGGCATCTTCACAAAAGCTTCCGCTGTGTGTGCGGGCTTGACGGCTGTGGAACTGTCCTCAGACAAACAACCGACTGGTATCGGCATCCGCACAGGCCCCACAGCAACAAAACTTCAGCTTCAGCTTGTGCGGGACCCGGTGGTGACAGCATGGTTGCCCCGGGCAGCCGCTTGCAAGGATCGGTGCACACGCGTAGCGGGGAAGTGTCGCAGCCCTTTGCGCTCGGCACCCGTGCCGGGGGGGATGGCCGCTGTGGCCAGGCCCGCAGAGCGAGCCAGCAGGGGAGGCCGTTCGACGAAAGGACGGGGGCAGGCGAGCCGTATCAGATGTCAGCTGGCCCATGGCTGGCACCTGACGCCCTGCTCCCCGCGCTGTCGGTTTCCTGGGAGGAGTTGCAGTGCCTGGCACAAGCGAGGCTTGCTGGTGATGGCGTCATGAGCCAGGCGCTGTTGCCGCTCAACGAGGAGGAACGCCTCTTGTTGTTGCGGCCATGGCACAGCGCAGGCGCAGTGCCCGAAGACCTTGTGCCAGCACCATCGGCTGAGGAGGCAGACGCTTTTTTCCGGGACCTTCTTCTGGACGGGACCCGACGTGAAAATTTCGTGCGCTGAGCGGGCAGGCAGGGCGCTGGATGTCATAGACACAGACAAGACTGTCGCCGGTGACAGGTCCGTGGCTGCATGGCCGGGCTGACAGTCTGGTTGGCTGCCGGGACACACAGACTGTGCCGGCGGTCCAACCCCCGCTACTGATGGGTTCTGCGAGGTTTCTGATGCACAGGGTTTCCCAAAGAACAGGTCACCGAAGGTCGCGATTGTGTCCGCTGGCAACGGCAAGGTCGAAGGAGCCGTCCGTGTCAGGAGGACGCAGGCGTGTCCGTCCGGCCAGACCCCCGCGCTGCCGCACATTGCTAAAGAGACAGGTCTGTCCATGGGAGGGCTGCGACAGGCTGTTTGCCTATACCAGCACGCTGGTAGTCCATCTGCGCTCGCATACTGGAGAAAAGCCCTTTGCCTGTCCATACGAAGGGTGCGGCAAGCGATTTACGATGGCGAGCAACCTGAAGGAGCACTGGCGTCTTCATACCGGCGAAAAGCCTTTTGTCTGTCCCCGCGCGGACTGCGACAAACGGTTTGTGCAATCGAGCGGACTCAAATCGCACTTGCGCACCCACGCACGGGAAAAGCCCTTTGTCTGTCCAGTGGAGGGCTGCGCCAGGCTATTTTCGACAGCGGGAAACATGAGGGAGCATGTGCGCTCCCATACCCGCGAAAAGCCCTTTGTCTGTTCCCACGAGAACTGCGGTAAAAAGTTCGCCCAGTCCGCCAGCCTGCGATCCCACTTGTATCTTCATAGCGGCGCCAGGGCCTTTGTTTGTACCTACGAGGACTGTGGCAAACGATTTTCCCAAGGTGGTGGCCTGAGGTTGCACCGGCTTTGCCATCAGGAAGAAAAGCCCTTTGTCTGTTCACAGGAGGGCTGTAGACAAGCCTTCAATCGGAAAAAGAATCTGGAACGGCATATGCGCATCCACAGTAGAGCCCGCACCCAGGTCCGCTCATATACGGAGGATGCACCAGTTTTTGTAAAAAAAGAGATCCTGCACAGGCAGGGGCGATGCCCTGTTGCAGACGCGTCCGGGCTGGGTGCGAAGCCAGACGTCGGCCCGGTAGTTGCACCGGACATCAGGCGGCGGAAACGTCCGGCTACTCGCAGCCGGGCGGCGCCCAGGCCAGCTCCTGTCCGGCAAGACAGCCTGGCAATCAGCGCCTGGCTACCCATGCAGGAATATCAGCGTCATCGGCGGCAACGCAAGGAAGGACAAGGAGGACGGGGGCGGCAGACCGCACAACCGGGGACAGCTGCCAGGGCCAGACAAATCTGCCCTCTGTCACAGCCATGGCGTACTGGGCTATTGGTGGCCAGCCCGGCAGGTCGTACCACCGGGGGGGGCGCACCCGTTGCCCGTCTGGCTGGTGCGCGACCTTGGTTCGCCATGCGGTCGGGCGCGGCCGGGCACCGGCTGTAGAGCCCCCGTCATCTGTTGCAGTCATCAGACTGACGGACGCCTGTGGCCCGTTCTCCCTTGTTACGGGCGGGGACAGGCTGTTGGTTCAGGTGCGCAACCGCTTGTGTCCGATGAAATGAGCTGTCTTTGCGCACAGCCGGGCGCGGCCTGCCGGCCCCTGCTGGCAGCCTGGATGGAAGATACACAACGCCGCCGGACACCCAGGCGATAACAGAACGGTAGTGCTTTGCGTGGCCCCGGGAGGCGATCTCCTGGGCCGGCAGGCTGCTGTGGCTGCTGGCTGTTGGCAGGCGCCCATTCAGCTGGCCGGTGGTGATGGATGCAGTGAGGGGCTGGGCAGCAGCGGGCCTGGGTCGCCCGCGTGCCAGCCAGCGCGGGCGTTTGTTGCGTGACCGCTGTTTGTATGAGGCACCGCTGATACGCCGGGGACGGGCCGGCCGGCGTCCTGGCATGAATCCGGCGCGAACCTGACTGCGTGTTGCGGGCATCTTGTTACGGGAGACTGTCCTCCCGCTCTTGCGGGCAGGACACAGGGAAGAGGCCGTGTCCCTGTGGCGGCGCCGGGGTGTCCGCAGGGAGGATCCTGCTCGGGACGGCCAGGCACAAGTCTCAAGCGGACAGCGATAGCTCTTGTCTTTGCTGCGGGTGTGACTCCGGAGTCGGTACCTTGGTGCAAACCTTTTGTCACAGTGGGGCCGGGGGCCGGCACAAGGGCTCTGGCCGGTGTGGGTGCGCTGGTGCTCTCTGAGGCGGGACGGGAACCAGAAGCTCATATGGCACCCTGGATAATGACAGGCACAGGGCTTTTGCCCGGTATGCACATGCATATGCCGGGTGCGCGTTCTGGCGTGTACGAATGTCTTGCCGCAGTTCTCCCACAGGCAGGAATAGTTTTTTCTTCCAGCGTGTGATTGCAGATGAGAGTGCAGGTAGTTGCTCAGGGCGAAACTTTTGCCGCAGTCGTCCATCGGGCAGCGCCATGGTCGGGCCCCGGTATGGATGAACATATGCCTTTTCAGCGAGCTCTTGTACCTGATTTTTGTGCCGCAATTTTTCCAGGGACAGACATAGCTGGGGTTTGCACTGTGTGACCTCATGTGTGTGGCCAGGTTTGATTTCACATTGAACCGTTTTTTACAGCCGTCCTGACTGCAAACATAGGGTCGCTCTCCGGTATGGGTATGCAGGTGGAGGTTCAGATTGTATTTCTGTGGGAACCGTTTGCCGCAGGTTTCGTGTGGGCAGACAAAGGGGCGCGCCTGGGTCGGGACCTTCGTGGGCCTCTTGCGCCTGCGGGATGCGCGCGGCGGGTTGGCATGAGTGTTGTGCCGGCCGCTATCCGGGGGGCGGCCGGTTTGGCCGGCCAGGCGGGTTGAGCGAGCTGTCATGGCTCTGGTGACCGGGCGGTGTCCGGCCCGCTCTGGTGGCCCGGCTTGCGCCATTGCGGCGGGGGCGGACGCAGGTGTGATCGTATGTAGCATGGGCATGTCCAGCAGAGAAGGCCTGCAATTTTGAATGCAGAACCCGTCTGTTGTTACCGGCCTGGTGACCATAGTGTTATCCGGATCATCCTTGTGGTCGGCGTCTGGCGCTGGTGGCAGCTGTCCGGAGTCCTGTGGCTCTCTTTGTGCACTCTTGCTGTCGGGCATGAAACACGGCTGTTTATCAGAGAGTCGGTGCCAGCAGGTCTTCAGGGGGACATTTCAGCAAGAAGGAGCGCTCGTGTGTCGCGCACAACCGCGGCAGCGTCTTTCGTTGCCAGGCCCCTGGAGTGCGGCGGTTGGTGTAAACCTTTTGTCCCAGCCCCTGGCGGCTCAGGCGCAAGGGTCGCTGGCCTTTGTGGATTTTCAGATGCGTTTGCAGCCAGGTGCATTGGGACAACGCAGAGCCACAGCCGTCACGCGAACAGCCAAAGGATTTTTATCCCGGTGGATGCGCCCATGTCTTGTCAGGTTTCCTGATTTGGTGGACGAATAGCCGCAGTCTTGCTGTGAACAGACAAAGACTTTGTTCGTGGTCCGGGCACGCACGAGGTGTTTCAGCTGGCCAGCCGTTGCGGGCGCATGTTCACCGCCTGCGTGTCGCCAGACACGGGATTTGTGCAAGGCGTGGGCGCGTAAATGTCTTTTCAGGTTGCCAGGTTCTGCGGACGCATATCCACATTCTTCGTAGTGGCAGACAAAGGGTTTTTCCCCGGTGTGGGTGCGCCAGTGGTTTACCAGATGGCTGGATCTTGTGCACACACGTCCGCAACCTTCGTAGTGACAGATAAAGTATTTCAGCCCGGCGTGGAAGCGCAGATGGACGCGCAGCCTGGCAAACTGGCTGAACGATTGGGCGCAGCTCCTGTACGGACAGACCCAGGGTTGTTCTGTCGTGGAGATGCACAACTGTGATCTGCGCTGGTTGGATGCTGCGCTGGCATGGCCAGAGTTTTTCCCTGGACCGACACAAGATTGGTTTACGACATGGAGGCGTCGATGTCTTCTCAGGTTGCTCGATTGTGCGGACGAATATCCACAGTCTTCCCAGCGGCAGACAAAGGGCTTTTCCCCCGAGTGGACACGCAAGTGGCTTGTCAGATGGTCGGCTCGCGCGAACGACTGTCCACAGTCTGCGTAGTGACAGACCAGGGGCCTGTCTCCGGTATGCAGACGCCTGTGTGTCGCCAGGTCGCCGGCGCGCGCAGTCGCGTATCCACAGCCTTCCCACAGGCAGACAAAAGGCCTTTCCCCGGTGTGGAGACGCAAGTGTTCTGTCAGGTGACACAGTCGCGTAAGCGACTGTCCACAGCCTTGCCAGGGACAGGCAAAGGCCTTTACTGCGGTATGGGTACGCCGGTGCACTGACAGGTCGCCAGATCGTGCGGCCGCATAGCCACAGCCTTCATGTGGACAGGCAAAGGGCTTTTCTCCCGTGTGGACGCGTATGTGCATTTTCAGCCGGTCTGCTTGTGCAAACCGTTTTTCACAACTGGCGTGCGGACAGACAAAGGGGCGCTGACCTGAGTGGGTGCGCAAGTGTCTGGCCCGGCTGCTGGCGTGTGCAAACACATGTTCACAGCCTTCCCTGGAACAGACAAACGGCTGTTCCCGGGTGTGGGTACGCCTGTGTATTACCAGGTCACTGGGTCGTATGGACGAATAGCCACAGCCTTCCCAGGCACAGACAAAGGGTTTTTCTCCTGTGTGAATGCGTATATGTATTCTCAGCTTGCTTGATTCTANAAAGCGCTTTCCACACCGGGCGTACGGACAGACAAAGGGGCGTTGTCCTGAGTGGGTACGCAAGTGCCTTATCCGGCCGCTTGATTGTTTGAACGCATGTCCACAGTGTTCATATGAACAGACAAAGGGCCTTTCTCCGGTGTGGGTACGCCTGTGTATTCTCAGGTCGCCAGGTCGTGCGGATGAATAGCCACAGCCTTCCCAGGAGCAGACACAGGGTTTTTCTCCTGGTTTTTCTCCTGTGTGGATGCGCATGTGCGAGCCCGGCTTGCCTGATTGTGCAAACGCTGTTTCACAACTGGCGTACGAATAGACAAGGTGCTTTGCTCCGGAATGGATCCTCGGGTGTTTTTCCAGCCTGTCGGGTTGGCTTGATGCTGTGCGGCGGTTGTTATACGGGAAGGCAAGCCGGGCGGCTGTGGTGCGGCGTGGGACGGGGAGCACTTGCGGTGGCCCGGTCACAGGCACGGAGGCGGTGATAACGGATGTTGTCGGCGTGGGTTGCATAGGGCTATCCCGTGCAGATCGGTATTGTGTGGTTGGGGTACAGAAGCTGTCTTTTCTATCCGCCCTTGTGACTGTTGTGTTACCTGGATCCAGCATCTTGCCGACGGAGAGTTCTGGCCGGTTGTGCCCGGTGTCGGGTAACAAGGGACAGGCCAGCGGCCCTGGTGCGGTTGCCGGTGATGATTGCTGTCGCGTTTCATCATGCCATCAGCTTGCCGTCATCTGTTGCAGTGATCAGGCTCACGGACACACAGGGCTCCTGGCCGCCTGTACGGGAGACTGCGGCAGCCGGATTGCGCAGGGCCGTTCTGGTGTGCTCAGTCCGGAATGCGCTTGTTCAAAGCGGGGAGCGGTTGCCAATCCTGCGTCCAGGAGGCGGTCAGCCAGGTTTTTGTTGTTCCGGAGGGCGGCTGTGGTGAACAACGCCGCCGGATACCCAGGCGATCACGGAACAATAGTGGTTTGCCGTGCCGTTGTGGATGACATCCCGGGCAGGTGCGGTGTCATGACACTTGTGTATTCTCAGCCGGGCATGCCGCCGGCTTCTTTTCAGAAACGGATAACCCGGGGCCTGGGGGGCATGGGTGCGCAAGCGACACCGGGGTTTGAGCATCCTGGTACCTGTGCTTTTTGTTGCACTGGACCTGTCAGTATCAGGACGAGGAGCTGTACTGGCGTGCCGGTGCCGCCGTGCTTTCAGGCTGGGCGTCAGCCTGCAGGGCCGCTTGCCTGTTGTGGGCGAACAGCGATAGCCGCTTGCATCGGGCGGGGGCAGGATCCGGGCAAGGCCTGGATACCGGGGCGTCAATCTTTTCTTGTCGTGCGCGTCAGGACCCACGCAAGGCTGTGCCGCCTTGTGGGCTTTCAGGTGCCGGGTCATGCTCTGGATGTGGCGAAACCCTTTTGCGCAGTCCTCGCGCGGGCAGGTAAAGGTTCTTTGTCCGGAGTGCCTGAGCAAATGTGATTTCAGGTTGCTCGATTGTGCAGCCGAATAGCGACAGCCTTCATGTGGACAGACAAAGGGTTTTTCGCGTGAGTGGNTGCGCGTATGTGTTGTCAGGGTGCCCGGTTGTGTGAAGGCCTGTCCACAGCCCTCATGCGGACAGACAAAGTCTTTTTCTCCGGTGTGGATACGCAAGTGGTATGCCAGCCCGCTGGATTGGCTGAATGCACTTCCACAGTCTTTATACCGACAGCGAAAGGGTTTTTCGCCGGAATGCGTGCGCAAGTGTCGTGCCAGATGGCTTGAGACTGTGAACGCACGAAAACAGTCCCGCCAGGGACAGACGTAGGGTTTTGTCCCTGAGCGGATGCGCAAGTGTGGCATCGGGTAGGTGGATCTTGTGAACGCCGCTCCAGAGCCTTTGTGTGAATGGGCAGCATGCCGGTGTTTCGTCAGATCCCCTGATGTTGTGGCTGCGTATCCACAACCTTCATGACGACAGGCATAGGGTTTTTCCCCCCGGTGGTGACGCCAGTGCGCCCTGCGGGAGCTTGATTGCGTGAACGCCCGCCCGCAGCCTTCATGGAGACAGACAAAGGGTTTTTCTCCTGTGTGGATGCGCCAGTGTCTTTTCAGGTCGGTTGAGCCTGCGAAGGAACGCCCGCAGCCTTCCCGGGAACAGACAAAGGGTTTTTCTCCTGTGTGGACGCGCCAGTGTCTGTTCATATTGTATTTTTTTGCAAACGAACGCAGACAGCCTTCATGGAGACAGACAAAGGGTTTTTCTTCGGCATGGACGCGCAAGTGCTGTGTCAGGTTTCTTGATGTTGTGAACGAACGTCTACAGCGCTCCCTGGAACAGACAAAGGGTTTTTGGAGGGAGTGAGCCCTCAGGTGTTTTTTCAGGTCGCCGGCGGTAATGAACCTGGTGCCACAGCCGTTATGCGGGCACATACGCGCAGCGGTTGTGTTTCTCCGGGAGAGGGGGGCAGCCCGCTCAGGCCTGCTTCTCTCAGATCTGCGGGTGGTGGCAGAGGATATTGTTGATCTGTGCAACATGGAACTGTCCGGTGAAGCCTGTTGGGGGGTTGAGTACGCAATGCCGGATGATGTGTCCGCCCCTGGAATCCGCTTGTTACCTTGACCGGCCCTTTTGCCGACGGGCATCTGTGACGGATGCTGCCCGATGTCGGACGCCCGGGTGCCCGGGCCCGGGATGAGCACAGTGCCCGGGCGCGCTGACCGGCCGTGTTCATAGCGGGAAGGGGCTTGCCGTCTTCTGTCACAGGTCTGACCGGTCAGCGTTTTGTTTTCGCTCTGGATAGATGTGGACAACAAGGCTGCCTTCCGGGGCAGTGGCGTTGCCCGAACTCTTGTGCACAGCCCTCGCCCGGGCAGACCAGCAGCTGTTCTCCTGAAGGGACGCGCAAGTGCTTTTTCAGATGACGCGCTGCGGTGCATCTATACCCACAGCCTTCCCGGGGGCAGGCAAAGGGTTTTGCTCCGGTGTGGACGTGCATATGCTTTTTCAGCTCGTCGGAGCGCGCGAACGCATGTCCACAGTGTGCATCGGGGCAGACAAAAGGTTTGTCCCCGGAGTGGGTACGCCAATGTCTTCTCCGGCTGCTGGATTGCGCAAACGAATGGCTGCAGCCTTCGTAGGTGCAGACAAAGGGCTTTTCGCCGGAGTGGACACGCAAGTGTTTTGTCAGGTCGGTTGATCGCGCGGACGCATATCCACAGTTTTCATGGGGACATACAAAGGGTTTTTCTCCGGTGTGGATGCACAGGTGTGCTCTCAGAAGGCCAGAGCGTGTAAATGCATGTCCACAGCTTTGCCTGGGACAGACAAAGGGTTTTTCTTCGGTGTGGATGCGCAAGTGTTCTGTCAGATGGCCAGAGCGTGTAAACGCATGCCCACAACTTTGCCTGGGACAGACAAAGAACTTTGCGCAGCTCCTGGCTCCCGGATGCCGTGTCAGGTCGGTGCGGTGATGGAAGCTGGTGCCGCCATGGCCACGAGGGCCGATACGCGTGGCGGTTGTTTGTGGCCGGGAGCGGGAGACAGCTCGCCATGGCGGGGCTGTCACAGGCAGGGACCTGGCACCAGGAGCCGTTGTGGGTCTGTGCTGCATAGTCTTGTCCAATGAGACTGCTCAAGGATTGGAGTGCGCAGGTACTTTCCTGTATCCGTTCTTGTGACAGCCTTGTCACTGTGACCTGGCGTCTTGCCGTTTCCTGCTACAGCCTGGGTCGGCCAGGATGGTGTTGTCCCGCTGCTGCGGCTGTGTAAACAACGCCGCCAGATACCCAGGCAATCACAGAACGGTAGTGGCTTGCCAGGCGACGGCTGGCCATCTCATGGACCGCCGCGGTGCCATGACGGCTGTATGTTCTCGCCTGAGTCACCTGCTGGCCTTTTTTCATGAGCCGATGGCCGCTGTCCGTAGTGCTGGTGGCCAGGGTGCCCCTGCCTGTTGGCTGGCGCTGATGCGCATCCCATGGCCGCAGATTGTGTGAACCACGACCGCTGTGCCCTGGCAGAGCCGCCGCCGGGCTGTGAGCGCGCGCCTGGGATTTGAGCATCCTGTGTCGTCTGATTGTGTTGCCATCCTTGGCGTCAGGGCAGACGCCAGCAGGCTCGCTGGTGCGGGAGCTCAGGGGCTGTTTCAGGTTGCCTGCCCGGCTGAACTGTGTTGTGCAGTCCTCACACGGGCAGACAAGGGCTGTTTCCCGGGTATGGGCGCGCACATGTTTTGTCAGGCTGGCGGCGTGTGTGAAAGCCTGTCCACAGCCACTGCGGGGACAGGGCAGAGGGTTTCCAGAGGCATGAGNAGCCTGCAAGTGATANNTCAGACTGGGTGATCGTGTGAACGAACGTCCACAGTTTTCATGGGGGCAGGTAAAGCCTGTCGTACCGGAGTGGNCGCGCAAGTGCCTCAGGAGGTCACCGGATTGAGCGAACGCCTGTCCGCAGCTTTCATGGGAGCAGAGCCAGGGTCTGGCGCCTGAGTGAGTACGCAGGTGTTTTGCCAGGCTGCCCGATTGTGCAAACGCATGTCGGCAGCCTTTATGGAAACAGGCAAAGGGTTTGGCTCCGGTGTGGACACGCAAGTGTTTTGTCAGGTCACCTGATTGTGCGAACGAANNTGCACAGCCATCATGGGTACAGATGAAAGGNTTTTCTTTGGTATGNACAGCACGCAAGTGGTATCTCAGACCGCTCTTTTGTCTGAATGCAGATCCACAGCCTTCATAGGAGCAGTGAAAGAGAGTTGTTTCTGAATGGATGTACAAATGTCGTTTCAGCTCGCGTGCGCGCGCGAACAACTGCCCGCAGTTTTCATGGTAACAGGCAAAGGGTTGTTCTCCTGAATGGGCATGCTGATGTTTTTTCAGGTCGCCTGATTGTATGAACGAACATCTACAGTTTTTATGGGGACAGACAAAGGGTCTTTCCCGGGAATGAACAGCGCGCAAGTGGTATATGAGACTGCCGGGGTGAGCGAAGGTATGTCCACAGCCTTCATGGGGGCAGACAAAGGGTTTTTCGCCGGTGTGGGTTCTCATGTGTCTTTTCAGGTCGCTGTACTGATTGAGTATTTTGCCGCAGTCGTTGTACGGGCAGATACGGGCGATGCGTTTTGTGCGACCGGAGCGGGGGGCTGCACGTCCTGGTGGGGTTGTCACAGACGAGCATCTGGTGCGGGAAGAGGTCGGGGTGCGCAGCATGGTCGTGTCCGGTGGAGTCTGGCTGGTGGCTGGTGGCTGGTGGCTGGTGGCTGGTGGCTGGTGGCTGGTGGCTGGTGGTTGGAGTGC
>JGIcombinedJ30088_10002272_pt1 | contig 18645 bp, 23 predicted proteins | sample PinacodermPK_FD_30088 | JGI IMG/M metagenome (IMG submission 30088)
CGATCAGTTCGAATCGACGCGTATATGAGTTGGTCCGCAACCGTATTGGCGAGGTCCTGCCCGTGGTCTTCGGCGATAAGCCGAAGCATGAGGTCAATGGAAGCGATTCCGCCTGCCGTGGTCATCCGGTTGCCGTCGACCGTGAATACCGCCTTTGTCAGCGAAGTATTAACGAATTCCTCCGTGAAGCTGTCTTGATTTTCCCAATGAATCGTCGCCTGCCTGCCATCCAGCAGTCCAGCTTTGGCAAGTACGTGGGAAGCCGTGCAGACGGCTCCGATATTTGCGGCGCGGCGAGACTCTCGGCGCAGCCAATTCAATACCGGCCTGGTAACCGCCTCTCGGATTTTTGTGCCGCCGCAGACGATAATGGTGCTGGAAAGATCAATGCCCGTTAGCCCGGTATCGACCGAGATCATCGTGCCGTTGGAACATCGCACCGGCTGCCCGTCATCCGATATGAGCTTCCATTCGTAGTGATCGATCTTGGAATGCTCGTTCGCGAGTCGAAGCGGTTCGATACAGCTAGCGAAGGAAATCAGCGAAAAATTTTTCAACAGCAGAAAAACGAACTTTTTTTTGTCTGGATTTTCAATTCCAACCATATTAGTAATCCCTTGCGCCTGCTTCGCGAAATTTCAGGCGTCGCAGTACTCCGAATGCCTGTTTCCTTTAACAATATCGCGTTGTCAAGGAATCGGGTCTACACAAAGATGCGCTTTCGATTTGCTATAGCCGCGGAAAGTCGTCCTTAGGATCAAATGCCGACATTAAGGCTTGGATGCCAATGCGCTAAATTTGGCGGATCGCGCGACCCGGCGAAATTCGATTGCGCCGCTCGCCATCCCTCTAGTACGGGCGGCGCTTCGAGTTGATGTCCGCGGTGGCAGCGGGGCCCTGCGTTAATTCGTCGCGGCTTGGCAGCTTGCCATCGGAATTTCGCAGCATGATCCCATCCTCCAACGCGGTTTTGCTCGTCGGGCGGCAAGGCGGAACCAAATCAACGGTCTGCCTGCATTGAAGTGACTTGCCGATTCGTCCCTAGTACTTTTTCAACATGGAATTGTTGGGTAAAGCGACTTCAGCTTCACTCGAGCGTCTCGTGGTCCGGGATGCGCCGGGCGAGGCACCGCCTGGACAGAACGCCGATCTCGATCTCCGCCATGTCGAGCCAGCTTCCGTGCCTGGGCGCGTGGTGAACTTCGAAGCGGTCCGCTAGGCGCGAGGCCTCGTCGGCGCGGAAGGCCTTGTAGAGGGCGGACAGCTTGAGCGTGTTCAGGTTGTCCATATCACCGGCACGATCTTTCTGCCCGGGACATGGACATCCGCCATGTTCCGGAGAAGATGCGCGAAATCGAGTTTCGTGCGGCGGTCCGTCACCTCGACGTGGCGCCATCCCGCTAGCCTCGATTCCCAACCGAGATTTTCTTCATGGCATTTGCTCAGATGGCCCGGAGGCGCAACGTCCGTCCCCCGAGCCACGGCAGCCTTTCGGTCGTCTCGAACAGTCCTGCATCGGCCAGAAACGGGTTGCAGGCGCGCCTCCCGTAGCTGACAATGATCTCGCTCTCTGTAATTTCAACCGTGGCGCTGGCATTGACGAACTTTCGGAAGAGCTGCGCCGGCTTCTGGTTCTCGCACCGGTTTCCGATGCGCTTTGCCAGGATGCGGTAGAGTGTCGAGGCCATGACGGTCAGCTGGACATCGACATCGATCTTCACCGGCACCACGGCCGAGAGCGCGTCCATGTGGAAGAAGTCGATGGCATCCGCGATGGTGTTCTCGATCACCATCCGCCGGGCATAGCGATCGACCAGCTCGCGCGGCGGGGCGTCGAGCTGGTTGGTGATCAGCAGCGTCGGCCGGTCGTGGCCGAGATCCCGGACGGCGATCTGGCGAACCGGGTTCGGGCAGTCCCTGATCGTGACCATCTGTTCGAGAATGCGCGGCGCGCGGAAGCGGCGGGCGATGTTGGTCGGGCGCACCCGCCGCCATTTCTCCGGCGGCTCGGCCAGGAGGGCGTTGACCAGCTTGGCGGAGCGTCGGCGCAGGGTGAGGAAGTCGATGCCCATTGCATCGAGCCTGGCCAAGTTGGCGCAGGTGGTCAGGTGGTTGTCGAACACCAGTTCCGCGGGCTTCTGCCCGGTCCGCCGTTCCCATGCCTCGACGAATCGCAGGACCTCGTCGTTCCGCGCGACCTGGTGACGGTGGAGTTGGCCCAGGCAAAGCTGCGGGTCCCCGCGTTGCGAACCAGGAAGGCGAGGACGCCCTTCTGGCGCCTGGAGCGCTTGGAGACGCAGGGCTTCTCGACCAGCGCCTCGTCGCCGTGATAGGGGATGGTGTGGAAGTCGAGGTCGAAGGACCCCCCGCAGCCGATGGCGGCGTCGAGGGCGGCCACTTGCCGGTGCCATGCCTCCATGACCGTGCCGAGCTTGCGCGGATCGACCCGGCACGAGTATTCGGTCAGCGTCGCGCGCTTGGGCATGGCGTTGAGCCCGGCGAACAGCGCGATCCCCTCGTCGAGGATCTCGGGCATGACATGGTCCTTGCGGCCGATCCCCCAGAGCTTGAGCGCCAGAAGCGCCCTGAGGGCATAATCCGCCGGGATCATCCCAGATCCGGGAAGGTTGGCCGCCACCTCCCCTAGGTCCATGCGCGCCAGATCGGGCGCGAACAGGAACAGGCTGCCGAAGGCGGTCCTCAATTTCCGCGGGGCAAGATCCAGCGCCTTCCTGTCGGCGACCGGCGCCTGCTCCACGGCTGGCATCTGGTCCGGGCGCCGACGCGGCACTCGGAGAATGCGCGCGGACGCGTGCCGGAAATTGAAAATTTGCCGATTAATTCGCGGCCTATTAACGATTCCGGCGCGGCGCTGATCGCGCAGAGGCGGGAGCGCAAGTGCCTCAAGCGCCTTCGCAAGCGCGGGATCCGGCTCGCCGCCTGACCCGGAGCCCCCTGATCATGGCAGTGCCGACCCCGGAACAGCGACGGGGCGGCGGCCTATTGCCCGGACTGCGGATTCCCGGCCCGCCAGGCGGCGAAGCGGCGAAAATCGCCGAAAAAGCCGTCGAAGGAAATCCGACTGAATTAGTCAGGATTAATATTGCAAGCTTAGGCGGAAAAAAGTGGGGGTTTTCGGCCAAGCTCTTTTTAAAAGGAGCGAATACGAACGCCTTGTCTATTGAAAATTCAATATGCTGCAGAATATAGACGAGTTCAAACTATCGGAATTACTAGGGAGCGCGCACGAAATGGCGAAATCCTGGGCGAAGTCTAGCTGGCGCAGCAAGCCAAGAGTTCAAATGCCAACCTACGCCGACGGCGCTGCGGTCGTAAGTGTTCAGAAGGACCTGGAAAAGCAGCCGCCCCTTGTATTCGCCGGCGAAGTTCGTCGGCTTAAGCGGGCGCTTGGCGACGTAGCGAACGGAAAAGCGTTTTTGCTGCAAGGCGGGGACTGCGCCGAGAGTTTCGCCGAATTCGACGCGGATTCCATCCGCGATACTTTCCGAGTGCTGCTGCAGATGGCTGTAATATTAACATTTAGCGCCAAATCCCCCGTAGTTAAGGTTGGACGAATCGCAGGCCAGTTCGCAAAGCCGCGCTCGTCCGATAGCGAAGTGCACGATGAAAAGGAACTTCCCAGCTACAGGGGCGACATCATTAACGATATCGGCTTTTCGGACGCCGAGCGCGCGCACGATCCTCGAAGGATGCTGCAAGCCTACAGCCAGTCGGCCGCGACGCTGAATTTGCTGCGAGCATTTAGCCAGGGAGGCTATGCCGATATTCACCGCGTTCACTCATGGACATTGGGATTTACGGAATGCGAGAAAGCGGAAAAGTACCGCGACCTTGCCGAACGAATAACCGACGCGCTGGATTTTATGGACGCGGCAGGGGTGAATGCCAATCGAATCCACACTTTGCAGACCGTTGATTTTTATACGAGCCACGAGGCTCTGCTTCTTGAATACGAAGAATCGCTTTGCAGAATCGATTCTACGAGCGGTTTGCACGTTGCTGGTTCGGGACACTTTATTTGGATCGGCGACAGAACTAGGCAGCCCGATGGAGCGCATGTTGAATTCTGCCGCGGAGTTCAGAACCCGATCGGAATTAAATGCGGTCCGTCATTGACGGCGGACGACCTGAGAATTCTACTCGAAAAGCTGAATCCGCAAAACGAGCCCGGGCGAATAACGCTAATTTGCAGATTCGGCGCAGGCAAGGTCGCGGGCCATCTTCCAAATTTGATAAGGGCCGTAAAAAGCGAGGGAAGCAAAGTCGTGTGGTCGTGCGATCCCATGCACGGAAACACGATTAAGTCGGCGACCGGCTATAAAACCCGGCCGTTTGCGAGAGTGCTGGCTGAAGTAAAGGAGTTTTTCGGCGTTCACGAGGGCGAAGGAACCTACCCGGGCGGCGTTCACTTCGAGATGACCGGAAAAGATGTCACAGAATGCACCGGCGGCGTCAGCGCAGTGTCCGATTCGACTCTCGAGGATCGATACCACACAGCTTGCGATCCGCGACTTAATGCGTCGCAGTCGCTGGAACTTGCATTTCTAGTGGCGGAAGAAATCGCGAGCCGGGTGGCGAGTCAAAAAGCGGAAAACGGATTGATTCGCTCGGTCGCGGATTAGCCTTGCCGCGCCAAATTCGCTTCGGCGGGAAGTCGGCGATTGCCGGGCCCAATATTGGGCGGGTTGAAAATTTCGCACCGTCTCAAGTCATAGGCGCGACGAAATTCATTGCAGCCAATTGCGAGGCGAGCCAACTTCAAGACGCGCTCTTTGCGCGCGAACAGGTACGGGCATTCAACGGAAAAAGAGCCGTCCCAAGCGTGCGGAGAATTGAGTTCGTGCAATGTTTCACGTGAAACATTTATGGAACTCGTGTGGCTGCCTCAAGGCGGCGTTATTCCGAAATCATTGGCGCTTCGCGATTTGCGCGCGGGCAGTTCCGCCCTGGCACCTTGGAGTTAGCAAAAACGAGCCTCCGCGCACCGGACGAGCGACAGTCTTCGTCTCCAATGGTCCGGTTCGCCGCATCAACGATTCGACAATCGCAATCCGCACTTGATCAAGGAATGGCAGTGCGAAGCAAGCTGCTTCCTTCCTTCGAAATCGCGAACAAGGACGGGATCATGGAATACGATGTCGACCCGTCCGCCCGGTGGACCACCGACGACGCTGAAAAAATGGGAAGCAAAGCCCATGTCACCCCACCAGCTATAGTATCTAGGATCTTCCTGCGGCGGGGCGTGATAGGTTACTGTGACAGGTTGAATCCGGATGTCGTTTCGAATCGTCTCGTCAAAGAATGCGGCGAACAGCGTTGAATTGAAGGGAAGCACGCGCTGACCGTCTGAAGATGTTCCTTCCGGAAAAAACAATAGCCTGTCGCCCGCGGACAGGCGATCTAGAAATACGTCCCTCTGATTTTTCGCATATTTGCGATCTCTCTTGATAAATAAAGTGCCTGTCGATTTAGCCAGAATGCCGATTCCGAACCACGAAGCGACTTCAGATTTCGAAACAAATGTGATTCTCTGCAGCGCATTAAGCGCGAATATATCAATCCACGACGAGTGGTTGGATACTACCGCGCCGTTCGATTTCATCGGCTTCCCGATCGCTTGAATCGACAATCCCAGAATCGCGAGCGATCCCCGGCATGCGATTTGCGTAATTCTAGAAGAAATCGGGCGTCGCCAGGGCCATTCGAAAATTCTTGAGATCCAGAGCAATACAAGCAGGAAGTAGATCAGCAGAGCTAGCGCCGGTACGCGAACGGCTGCGCGCATCCATCCCGCAATTCCGTGCTGAGCGGGTTCGTGATCAGGTTGCCCCCGCCAGGTGGTAGTCAAGGCTTCGACCAGTTTCGGACATAGTATCCCCTGTGTCTATCCGACATGCGATTGGTATCGATGATTACGCATACGTCTATAGTATTGAAAGCCCGATCGACAAAGGCGCCGTCGCCAATAAACGCGCCGAGCCGAAGATAGCCTTTCAGCAGAATTGGAATGGACTTCAATGCCTGCTTGGCGTTGACATCGTCGGGACGGAGGCGCTGCATAGTATTGTAGTGGCCATCGAGAGCGCGAACGCGCAAGTCGCTGGGGGCCAAGTGGTTGTAGTGCAAGTAGGATAGCGGCTGATCGAATTTGCTCAGATCGTTGCCATGAAAACTTGCAACTCCGAATAGAATTTCCAATTCTCTGTTGAGTACGTATTCGGCAAGCCCGCTCCATAGCTGCAGCATCACCGTTCTGCTGCGGTAGTCGGGGTGAACGCATGAACGCCCGAGCTCCACGATAGGCCGTCCGCATTCCTTAAGAAGCGTAATATCGTATTCCGATTCCGTATAGAAGCCGTTGTTGGCTCGCGCCGCTTCAATTCCGAGCAGGCGATAGGCGCCGACAACATGATCCAGACTCTTTCTTTGGCGGCTGTTGTCTATGAGTATTAAATGGTCCGAAATCTTGTCGAATTCGTCGGTTTCCAGCCTCTCCAGGTCATCGACGCCTTCGCCGCCAGCCCCCATTTCTTCGACGAATACCCTGTATCTTAGCCTTTGCGCAGCCCTGACGTCCTCTTCCGAAGTTGCAACGCGCATTTCAAAATTACTGAACTCGGAATTCATTCGAATGCCATCTCTTCGCCCGCCGGTCCGCGACCGATACCAGTTCATCTTAATTCGTTCGATCTCCCTAGGCAAATTCGGGAATTATCCATGGAGTGGACGAAGCCGCGATTAAATAGCATCAATGTCNGCAGCCGGACGGAGGCGGCGGAAGCAGCGTTTNTCAAGCGCTGCGAGCGCATGATGAACGCCTTCCGTCCCCATGAAAATGTCGGTGTCGCCGATGCCGCGCAACGCGAACGCTGGTCGCGGCTAGTCCTAGACAGGTTCCTCGCTCGGAAACGGTCGGCGGCGTCGGCAACACATGGTCGCCAGCAAATGAACATCCGCGGCGCGCCGGATGTCGGACCCATGCGGATCGACCGCGCGAGGGCAGGGACAACCAAGCGGCGTTCGTCGGCGGCCTTTCAACTGTGCCGGATTTTGGCAATATTCCGCGCCACGCGGAAAACTTACGAATATTTAACCGATAGGTTTTGCTTCGTCGCTCGCGCCGAATAGCGCCTAATCGCTAAACGCGACCGCGCACCGTCGCGAATCGGAAAATATCTGAAATTCAAGCAGCAACGCCATTCAGACATTTTTGGCCTTAATCGAATACCGGAACGAGTTTAACCGACCTGAAGTCTATGACGACTTTGCCCGTGTGCTCGAAATTTACGGTAACTTTGTCGCCCGCGACCGATTGAACCTGGCCAAGCCCCCATTCGGCGTTACTCGGGTTGCGCACCAGCATTCCAGGTTCCAAAAAGTCGACCGGCATGAAGCAGGGCTTTCAATATGTTCTGTTTGGGATAGGACAGCGCCGCGCTAGTCCTTGAAACGAGAATTCGAGATGCCTTCGACAGTTCTCGCAAGATCGGCGAATCTTGGATTTGATCATGACTGCCTTCATCCGATCGCCTCGAGTTCGCGTTTCATGCGTCGCATGTTGGCTCGATAGTGTTCCGCAGTCCATGCCAGCCGCTCGATTTCCTCGTTCGTAAGCGCTCTTATCACTTTCGCCGGCGACCCCAGCGCTAAAGTGCCGTCAGGGACGGATTTGCCTTCCGTCAGCATAGCGCCCGCGCCAACAATGCAGTTTCGGCCGACTGAACTTCCGTTTAGCANCGTCGCCCCCATCCCGATCAGGCTCAATTCGCCAATTGTNCAGCCGTGCAGCATGGCCTTGTGACCCACTGTGCAATTTNTTCCGATACTTAGCGGATATCCCATGTCCGTATGCAGAACGCAATTTTCCTGAATATTGGTGCCCCATCCCACTTCGATAGGTTCGTTATCTCCGCGAAGCGTGGAGCCGAACCATACCGAAACCGCTTCGCCGATTATCACTTGGCCTATTATGTTGGAGTCGGGCGCGATCCAGTAATCGCCGGTCGGCGGAAATACCGGCATCTTTGGCCCGAGGGCGTAAACAGTCATTCTTGCCGCTCTTCGAATTCCTGGTTTAGACCCCGCACGAAATTTTCGAGTCCGATTTGCCGTCTTCGGCGAAGCCGTTCCGTCTCGATGATAGTTACAATTTTTTGGAATACCCTGTCTAAATTATGGTTGATCAAAACGTACTCGTAGTCCGGCCAATGGCTGATTTCGTCGCGGGATTTCGCCATCCGCTGCTCGACCATCTCCTCGGAATCCTTCCCCCGCAGCCTTAGCCGGCGATCAAGTTCCGCTATCGTCGGCGGCAAAACGAAAATCGAAACGGTTTCGTCCGCGTGCGCTGAATTCCGAATCTGCTCGCTTCCCTGCCAATCGATGTCGAATAGAATATCGTGGCCGTTCCGTATCGCTTCCTCCACGGGCGATTTAGGGGAGCCGTAATGATTGCCGAAAACCATGGCGCATTCCAGGAATTCGCCTTTCTCGACCATTTTCTGAAATTCCTCGCGAGTCTTGAACCAGTACTCGCGACCATTCAATTCCCCGGCGCGCGGCAGCCTTGTCGTCGCTGAAATCGAGAACCTAATCGAAGAGTCCCATTCAGTCAGGCGTCTCGCAAGTGTGGTCTTGCCTGCGCCTGACGGCGAAGACAGGATGATAAGCATTCCCGTGCGACGCTTCGCCGTCGTGATTTCGCCGCTGTAGTTCATTACCGCCCGTTAGCTGTTTTATCTCGTGGATTCTTTTCGTTTAACCGCTGCGCTCTTATACGCAACCGCGTCCAAATAAAATCCCTGTCCACGCTCCATTTTTCGTTTGCGGCTTCGCAAAAGCCCGCAAATCGGCCGCCAGGCCGACAACCGGAGGGCCGATTTGACCCAAGGCCGCGCTAATCGATGCCCTCCAGCATTTCAAGCAGCGCCGCCGCCGGATCATCCCTGTCCCAAATCTCCGAAACGTAAAGGAAATCGACATGGGGGGCGAGTTCCGCAATGATGCCGCGATTGAGAGCGCCTTCGGCGACNACCGGTATGACCGTCATTTCGCTCCACCAGGCGAAAAGATCGGGGGCTGCCAAATCCCCGTCGCCNTGCCAACTCGCCGACACGGGGCCGAAGCTCACGTAGTCGCATCCGGCCTCCGCCGCGCTCAAGCCTTCATGCCGCGTTGTTCCGCAAAAGGCACCGACGGTCTTCGATGCTCCTAGAGCTGCCTTGGACTTTCTGACGCTGTTTCTCCCGTTTCCGAGATGAACTCCGTCTAGGCCCAGCGGTTCGACGAGTTTGTAATGCTCTTCGATCAGCAGAGGAATTTCGCCCGATTCCGTCTCCCTCCTTATTGCTTCCGCAGCCTTCGAGACTTTCGCAATGTCGGCCGATGGCGCCGCCATGCGCACGCAAGCGATATCAACGGCATCAAGTACGCCCTTGAATGAATCCATTTTGCTCGCGACATCAAAGGATGCCGGCAGCGCGATGCAGATTTGCGGCGATTGCTCTGTCAACATTCTACCAAATTTATTTGGATGGCCTTTAATCCTAAATCGAAAGGAATGCTAACAGGACTTTTAGGCGCGTATTCCGATACCGCGGCTTGAAGCCGGCATATTTGTCCGGTGGCGATCGAATTCCCGGGAAATTTGGGCTTGGCGGCGCGCCGCGGCTGAGATCTAGCGAATTTTGCGTTGAATTGCCTGCGTCCAAGACATTGCTCGACCGCGTTAGCGTCCAAGGAGAAGCCATTACGAATAGGAAGGGCAACTCCACGATACTTGAACGGATAGAAATGACGCTAAGGGGCAGGGGCCGAGTTGAAGAGCGTCGCAAATCTAGCCGAGCTTTCGCGACATGTCATAGCCGGGGTTCGCACCCGTATTCCCGGCATGACCCAATCCGGTTCAAAATATAGCCGCGATATCCGCTGTGCGCGGCCACTCGGCTGCGCCGCCCGGCGCTCGGACGCTGCCATGATCGGTTTCGCTCGCAGGAACTTTCGTCGAGTCGGCGCGTGTTGGCATGGCAAAGCGAAACAGCTCCGAGTCGCGGATGCAAAGGCCACTATTCCGACCGGCGAATAACTCGGCAGCCCCGGCCGTCGGCCCGCCTTATTTTCAAAGCTGGCCCTCGCCGGTCCGAGCTAGGAAAGCCCATGAATCTCCCGATCGCTATCAGCCGCGAAGGCGCAACCGGCGAATCAAGGGATTGGAGTCGATTGCNGCNAAAAAAACGCCATGCGCCGTCTCAGCTAGAGTCTAAAAATTCCAATATCGCGTCATTGACAACNTTCGGCTGCTGCCAATGCGCAAAGTGGCTGGCGTTGTCGATAAGCATCAGCTGTGCGCCCGGGATTAGTTCGGCGAGGCTGCGAGTATGATTCTCGTCTATCGCTTCTTCATATACTCCGGCCGCGATGATCGTTGGCGCGGTGATTTTGCTAATTTGCTTCTCGGTAAACGGCGGTTCGGTGCCCCACAGCGCGAATACCTTGCCGGAAAATTCTTCGAAGTTGTCGGGGGTTGCGGACATCAGCGCGTATTGCTCCGCGGCGCGTGCGACAAAGGCTAGGACCAGCGCGTCGGCAAAGGCCGAGGGACGTACGCCCGAAACGCTATAATTTGCGCCTAGCGCAAATAGCTTCGTCAGCCGTTCCGGATTGTTGATGGCTAGTTCGATCCCGATATTTCCGCCGTCGCTCCAGCCGACAATTGCGGCTTTTTGGATGCCGAGGTGATCCATGACGCCGAGAACGTCGCTTGCCATCACCTGAAGATCCAAGGGGCGGCTGTCGACGGTCGATCTTCCGTGCCCACGTGAATCAACGGCAACAACATGGTGATTTCGAGCCAGGGCCGCGATCTGACCGCCGAAGTCCTCTCCAGCCCCAAGCCCGCCGTGGAGAAGCATAACAGGACTGTCGTTTCCCTCTCCATATGTGGAAAAATAAATACTTGCTCCGTTAGATTCGATCCGACCGGTGCCTTCGGGTTCGGGCATCGGTTGGGGCGGAATCAAAGCACGCCACCCGTCGCTAGCGAATTCCGGCATGACATATCCTCCAATATTGGATTTCCTTTGCGCTTGATAATGCGGCGTACCGCCATGGCAAGCTAGCTTTGGGTATAAACGCAGTGGATTGGCCAAAAGTAAAGCTGTCTTAACGAGAAAAGGGCGCGGACCGAATTTCGCATAGATGGCGCGATGCCGTTCGATGCTGCTAACTGAACCGCCTAAACACGGACTTTTCCAGCGGCGAGCGGCGGCTTGATAACGGAATTTGATCCGCAACCATGCGGAAGTTTCGGTTCAATAGTTGCTAGGGCGGCGCCCGGTGAATTCGCCCTGCCTTCCCTAATCGAGGACGAAAATGAGATTTATCAAACTTGCGATGCTTCGGCTCGAAAATTTGGCTGGCTCCCGCGATATTATGGAGTTCTTCGGATTTTTTGCCCGGGGTCGGATCGGGCTCCCGCGATTGTCGATGCGTTTTAATTCCCGAGCGATTCGAATGAACGGCCGGCACGCCGCCATGCCTCCGGCAACGCGTTGCGGCAAGCAACGGATCCGCAATGGGATTGCGCATCTCTGCGTTGCATTCCTTCGGAGCGATGAATACGCGTCTGGACGAAATGCCTCGCTTTCTTGTTTCAGTCTGGTCCCGGATCGGCCCCGAGAGCGCGCGCCTGCCAATAAAGAGCCTGAATTATTGCGCTCTTTTGAAATATTTGCGAGGTCTCCCCCGATCTAGAATTTCGAATTTCCGACAAAGCTGTCCCCTTTCTGCAATCGGGACGGCTCCCATGTTTCAAGGAACTTCGGCAACAAATTCGCCGAATTCCATTGTTAGAGCCATTCGATGCTTGCCTATCGATGCGCCGGGCCATTAATAGTGAAATTCAACGGCAAAATTCGAGCGAAAAAAACAGTCCGGGCGCGGCATGCAACCTGTATTCATATTTGATTCACCGCAATTGGGCGAGAATATCGGCGCTGCCGCGCGCGCTATGCGGAACTTCGGTCTCGATCGCATGCGTCTTGTGTCGCCGAGGGACGGATGGCCGAATCCGAAGGCCTTTTCCGCGGCAAGCGGCGCCGGCATAGTCCTGTCAAACGCCGGAGTTTATTCAGATCTTGAATCGGCGCTGGGAGATTTCCAGAGGGTTTATGCGACGACCGCGCGAAAGCGGGAGCTTACGAAGAAAGTAATGTCGCCGAGGTCCGCCATGATGGAAATTCGCGAGCTCGCAGCAGGCGGGGTTTCGGTAGGCGTGCTGTTCGGATCGGAGCGGGCGGGTCTCGAAAACAAAGCGATATCCTATGCTAGCGCAGTGATTTCCGTTCCGGCCGTTGCGGAATTCAGCTCATTGAATCTTGCGCAATGCGCCTTGCTAATCGGCTACGAATGGCGATTAAGCGAGCAAGTTGCCGATCCGGTCACCTCGCTTGAATTAACGGCGGCGAATGTAATTGAGAAAGTGATTCTAGCGGACAAATATACCGAGGAGCTAAGTAAATCGGGCTTTTTCGACGCGGCTCAGAACGAGGAAGCAAAGAAAATCAACTTGCGCAACTTGTTTCTTCGACACGACTTTACAATGTCGGAAGTTAAGACTTTACATGGCATTCGCCAATTCCTGACTCGTCGACGGATGCATTGACGTCGCGGCGGAATCAATTGGCTAGGCAAGCACGGGCAGCCGCGGATATGCAAAAGAAACGGGCGATTTTCGAAGATGTCGATTCTAGTTCTTCTGCGCCCGCCGCGACGCCCCGTTACAGAATCGGAGGCGGCCAGGACAATAGCCGGAAAGCGCTTGCGGTCTGGCTGGCCGTTTTACTGGCGCTGGTTATTGCAACTGTGATTTCGGGAGGGTTGACGCGAATTGCGGATGCCGGATTGGCCATCACGGAATGGAAACCAGTCACCGGCGCGCTGCCTCCCCTCAATGCCGAAGCTTGGGAAGTGGAATTTTCCAAATACAAGGAAATACCGGAGTATTCGCTTCAAAACAAAAGCATCGGCTTGTCCGAGTTCAAATACTTGTACTGGTGGGAGTGGGGGCATCGCCAAATTGCCAGGCTCGCAGGAATCGTCTGGCTCCTGGGATTCGGCTGGTTTGCGGTTCGCCGGAAAGTTCCTCCCGGATGGACGAGTCGCCTACTGCTAATAGGAGTACTGGGAGGGGCGCAGGCCGCAATTGGATGGTGGATGGTTTCGAGCGGACTTCAAGGACGCATGGTCGATGTGGCATCCTACAGGCTAGCGCTGCACCTGTCATTGGCATTCGCAATAATTGCCTTGATATCCTGGAGTATTCTAAAGCTTGCGCGAAGCGAGAGCGATTTGCTCCAGTCGCGCAGGGCGAGCGACCGCAGGGCCGCGTTTCTATCATCCATGTTGATCGCCGCCTTTTTCCTTCAGCTNTTGCTCGGCGCNTTGGTTGCGGGCATCGATGCCGGCCAGGGCTTTCCGACTTGGCCCCTTATGAATGGAGAAGTCATTCCCTCCGAAGCTTTCGGCTATGAACCGCTCTGGACCAATGTATTCGAAAATCCTGCGCTCGCTCAATTCAATCATCGAATTATTGGGTATGCTTTTCTGGCGCTAGCCGCATTGGCTTGGTTCAAGGTTCGCAGAAACCCCTACCGATCGATCAAGAATTCATTCGCCATTGTCGCGGCGTTTGTCCTTGTGCAAGTCGCGCTCGGCATCTCCGCAGCGGTCTCCAATGCCGCCTGGGGACTCGCAGCGCTGCACCAGATTGCCGCCGTAATCTTGCTATTGCTGATCGTGCAGTCCAAATTCTCGGCGATTTATCCCAAGTTGAAACCACTTAAACGAGGCGGCCAATGAGCGCATTCGATAAGCTAATGTCCTACGTGCGAACGTCGGAAGCCGTCGGGCAGGCGGCCGGGCATCTATACTGGGACCGGGACACCATGATGCCCGACAAGGCGCAGAACCAAAGGGCTGAAGTTATGGCCGCGATGGAGAGCGTGCTGCATGAACGGCGCACCGCGCCGATGATCGGCGAATGGCTTGCCTCGGTCGACGAGTCTTCGCTGTCCGAAGCGGATAAGGCCAATGTTCGGTTGATTCGGAAGGACTACGAGCAAAAACTGAAAATCCCCGCCGATCTCCCGGGCAGGCTAGCGAGAGAAACTTCCTTGGCGCATTCGGTTTGGAAACAGGCGAGAAGTACCGACAGCAAGGACCAATTCATGCCGGCATTGGCAAGGGTCGTCGCGCTCAAGCGCGAGGAAGCCGCAGCTCTGGCGGACGGCGGCGACCCCTACGACGCGCTTCTCGACAGGTACGAAGCCGGCTTGACCGCGAGCGCGATCGAACCGATTTTCGACCGCCTCCGACGTGGGCTTGTGGAGTTGCTGGACGGCATGGACCGCGACAGCGGCGCCGCGGCTCTCAACGGAATGTTTCCAGTTTCGAAGCAGCTGGAATTCGCCCGCGAACTAGCGCAATCATTCAGCTACGACTTCGGCAGAGGGCGTCTCGATGTCTCCGTGCATCCATTTTCTTCGGGTAGCGGAGACGATGCCAGGATCACCACGCGTACGGATGAGGCCGATCCATTCAACTGCATCTATTCGACGATTCATGAAACCGGGCATGCGGTGTACGAAAGAAACATCGACCGGAAATTTGCTTTCGCGCCGGTCGGACGGGCCGCGTCTTTCGGCGTGCACGAAAGCCAGTCCAGAATTTTCGAGAATCAGCTGGGAAGAGGGCGAGCGTTTTGCGAATGGCTATTTGGACGGCTGCGGGGAATTTTCGGCGACATCGGGGTCGCGAGCGAACAGGAGTTCTATGCGGCGGCGAACAGGGTGAACGCCGGCTTCATAAGAACCGAAGCGGACGAGCTGCACTACAATCTCCATATTCTGCTAAGGTTCGATCTCGAGCGTGAAGTTATTCAAGGGAAATTGAAGATAGCCGACATTGAGGAGGCCTGGAATGCGAGATTCAAGGCCGATTTCGGTCGCGACGTCGACAGGCCGTCAAACGGGTTTCTGCAGGACGTCCATTGGAGCGTGGGCGAATTCGGCTACTTTCCAACATACGCGCTCGGCAATGTCTACGCGGGATGCTTGTTCGAGGCGATGAGCGACAGCCTGCCGGACTTGGATGAATCCTTGAGGCTGGGCTCGGCCGAACCTGCTGCGGAGTGGCTCAGGCGCTCCGTTCACAGTCATGGTTCGCTGCGGCCTCCAAGAGACACGATCAATGCCGCTTGCGGCTTCGAAGCTTCGGAAAAGCCGCTGCTCACGTACTTGGAGAAAAAATTCAGTCGCGGCTAAGCCGGCCTGCAGCGGCGGAATGGCCGGCGAAAAAATATTGAACGCTATTTCGCCCAGGAGGGAGGCCGTTTTTCAAGAAAGGCGGAAATCCCTTCCTCCGTATCCCGGTAAAGCATGTTCTCGACCATGACCTCGCCCGTGTACTTGTACGCCTGCTCCAACGGCATTTGCGCCTGCTTGTAGAAGGCGAGCTTGCCGATCTTGACGGCCGCGCCAAGCTTGCCGGCNACTTTTCGAGCNAGCTCNCTCGTCGCGCTGTCGAGATCCTCGGCAGGCACGACTTTATTGACGAGCCCGAGNTCATGCGCTCTACCGGCCGGAATCAAGTCGCCGGTGGTTAGAAGTTCGAATGCGGCCTTCCGGTGAATGTTGCGCGTAAGCGCAACCATCGGCGTCGAGCAGAACAAGCCGATATTAACTCCGTTGACCCCGAATCGCGCCGCCTCGGAACTAACTGCCATATCGCAGCTNGCGACGAGCTGGCATCCGGCAGCCACCGCCACGCCGTGAACCTTTGCGATAACCGGCTGCGGCNGCTGCATTATCGCCGTCATCATTGCCGCGCACTTGTCGAAAATCATTTTGAAATACGCCTTGCCTCCGTCCGGCGCCTGGCGACCCCGGGTCATTTCCTTGAGGTCGTGGCCGGCGCAGAAAGCGTTGCCGGCGCCTTGCAGNACAAGAACTCGNACGGATTTGTCGCTCGAGATTTCAAGTAGCGCCGAGGTGATGGCATNTATCATCGCCTCCGACAGCGCATTCAAGTTGCTCGGCGAGTTGAGGGTCAGCGTCGATACGCCGTCNAGGTCGCTTCTCATGAGCAAAGCTTGTTGCATGCCAATTCCTCGAATATCACTTTTTCGATGCANGNCGGCGGGTCGCCGCAAANTTCGCGGAGCATAGCATGNAACCGAAAATGACGAAATCCGAATTATCTGACCTGCTGCGGCGGGAATTCCCGCAGTGCGCCGATACCGTGCGCATCGAAAGCGTGGATCCCGGGCGATTGCGAACGAGCATGACCGTCGAATGGGAGAACTTTCGGCCGGGCGGGACCATTTCAGGTCCGACAATGTTTTTCCTCGCGGACGTTTCCGTCTATTTGACCGTACTCGCCCATGCNGGACCCGTCGTTTTGGCCGTTACGACGAACTGCTCGATAGATTTCATGCGAAGGCCCTCGGGCGATGCTCTGCATGCGAAGACGCGGCTTTTGAAGCTAGGGCGGCGACTCGCGGTCGCCGATGCCATGATTTACGCCGAACTGGACGGCGACCCCGTCGCGAGAGCGAGCTTGAGCTACGCGCTGCCATCGAGCGGATAGGGCGGAGGCCCGAAACCGAATCGGGGGCCGGCTGGCAGGCGGNTAGTTCNAGCGGTATTATGTTACCGCATCACTATGTTNCTGAATTTTATTGAACAATTCGCATTTTTGTGTTGACGCCGCATTATTAATCGCTATTAGGCACTGGCTGCGCGCTTCCTTGCGCAAGAGGTTTTTTAGCAATATCGGAACGGAACGATGCCAACCTATTCCGCAAGACCCGCGGACATCGAAAAGAATTGGGTGCTAATTGACGCCGAGGGCCTCGTGCTGGGTCGCCTGGCGGCAATTATCGCCGCTAGGCTGCGCGGAAAGCACAAGCCCTCATTCACGCCCCACATGGACATGGGTGACTACGTTATCGTGGTGAACGCGGGCAAGGTCGCGCTGACCGGCCGCAAGCTCGAAAACAAAAAATACTACAGACACACCGGATATCCGGGCGGAATCAAATCGAGAACGGCCAGGCAGATCCTCGAAGGCAAGCACCCGGAACGGCTGGTGATGAAGGCCGTGCAAAGAATGCTGCCGGGCGGTCCGCTTTCGCGCCAGCAACTGACTCATTTGCGCGTCTACAACGGCTCCGATCACCCGCATGCGCCGCAGAAGCCGGAAGTGCTGGATATCGCNGCATGGAACAAGAAAAACACTCGGAGCGGCTAAACATGGAAGAATCGATTAAATCGCTGGACGAGTTGAAGGGTAAGATCGCAGCCGATGAAGAGGCGATGCCGGATGCGGAGCCGCAGCAGGCGCCTCAGCCGAAGCGCGATGCCCTGAATCGCTCCTATGCGACGGGCAAGCGCAAGGATGCGGTCGCTCGAGTCTGGATAAAGCCCGGCAGCGGAATGATTACCGTAAACGGAAAATCATTGCCGGAATATTTCGCCCGTCCAGTGCTGCAGATGATTTTGCGCCAGCCTTTCCAGGTCGCCAACGTCGAGAATCAGTTCGACGTCATGGCGACGGTCAAGGGCGGCGGATTGTCCGGGCAGGCGGGCGCGGTCAAGCACGGAATTTCAAAGGCTCTGCAGCTCTTCGAACCCGGCTATCGCCCGGCTCTCAAGGCAGCGGGGTTCCTTACGCGGGATGCGCGCGTGGTGGAGCGAAAAAAATACGGCAAGCGAAAGGCTCGCCGCAGCTTCCAATTCTCCAAGCGCTAGGATTCGTTTAGCGAGCGCTGGCCGTTCGCCCGGATTTCGACGGCGCGGCCGCCTGCCGGACATGACGATTGGACTATTCGATTCCGGGCTTGGCGGCCTTACGATCTACGACAGCGTCGCAAGGCGAATGCCCGACGTGCCAATAGCCTACCTGGGAGACAATCGAAACGCCCCCTACGGCGTGCGGGATGCCGACGATATTTTTCAGCTGACCTGCAGCGGCGTTGAAATGCTTTGGCGCCTAGGATGCCGCCTCGTGATTCTAGCTTGCAACACGGCTTCCGCAGTCGCCCTCAAGCGCATTCAGGAAACCTGGCTGCCTGCGGACAAGCGCGTTCTCGGCGTATTCGTTCCCATGATCGAAGTGCTTACGGAACGGCGGTGGGGCGATCAGTCCCAGCCGAGGGAAGTCGACGTGAAAAATGTCGCGCTGTTCGCGACCCCTGCAACCGTGGCGTCCCGGGCGTTCCAGCGGGAACTGGCCTTTCGAGCCATCGGCGTCGACGTGGAGGCGCAGCCTTGCGGCGGTCTGGTGGACGCCATCGAAGCGAACGACGATATTCTAGCGGAGGCGCTCGTGCGCAGCCACGTGGAGGCTTTGCTTCGCAGGATGCCGAATCCCGAAGCCGCGATTCTCGCCTGCACTCACTACCCGTTGTTNCAGCGCGCGTTTCAAGACGCGCTCGGGCCNAAAGTAAAGTGCGTCAGCCAGGCGNATCTGGTAGCGGAGAGCCTGGCGGACTATTTGGAGCGGCATCCGAACATGCTGGCGACATCGGGAACCGGCGGCTTTTACACGACCGCCGATGCCGAATCG
>JGIcombinedJ30088_10002283_pt1 | contig 18599 bp, 11 predicted proteins | sample PinacodermPK_FD_30088 | JGI IMG/M metagenome (IMG submission 30088)
CCTCGAGCTTTCGGGGCTTGAGATTTCAGGCGCGGCTTCTCCCGACATGTCGGGCAACGCGGTGATTCGCACCAGCCGCTACTCGATGACAAGCAACTACGCCCTGACCGTCGAGGACTGCTCCGTAAGCGACCTGGACGTCAATTACACCTTCAATTTTCTGTTGGTGGCCAAGAACACCTTCGCGGATGCGATTCGCATCACGCGCTCCGAATTCAGCGACATCAGCGGCAGCGTGCTTTCGCTGAGCAGGGAAATCGACGACCTCGGCCGCTATAACGGCGAAGTAATCTCGGTAGTCGACAGCCGGTTCAGCAACATTGGCGGCGCCGTGGTCGACATTTACCGCGGCGGAACCGATGAGAGCACCTTCGGCCCCCGGCTCGAAATCCGTTCCAGCATGCTGGATTCGGTGGGCCACAACGCGCGCAACAAGACGGCCGCGTCAATTCGACTGCTGGGTGTGCAGGTGGCCGACATTCACGACAATGAATTCATCGACAGCCGGCCGATACGCGTAACGCACACGGTCGGGGATCCGGTAACGCGAATCGCAGGCAATCGGTTTGCCGGTACGCCGGAGCCGATTGTCGGCGAGATCAGCGCCCCTTGATGCGGAAGCCTTTTGCCGTTCTGGCCCTCGTGGCCTTCGCGATTGGCGGCTGGCCACAGGAAAGCCGGGCGTCTCATCCCCGCCTGCTGCTGACCGCCGGGGATGTCGCGAGTATCACCGGCGCGATGGGCGAATCGCCGAGCTTCAGGCGCTCGCTGGACCGGACACGGGCTCGCGTCGACCGTTATTTCGCTTCCCCGCCCGATGTGCCCGCGCCGACCGACGCCGGCGGCGGCTACTCGCACGAGCAGCACAAGAGCAACGCAGTCGCGATCCGCGAGGCCGGTGTCGTCTATCAACTGACCGGCGTCGCGCGCTACGCCGAACATGCCCGATCGCTTTTGCTGGCCTACGCCGCAATGTATCCGGAGCTGGGCGAGCATCCCCGGAAAAAGGAGCAGACACCCGGCCGGCTGTTCTGGCAGAGCCTTAACGAATCGGTGTGGCTGGTGCACGCCATCCAGGGCTATGACGCGATTGTCGAGACGCTTGCCGATGACGACAGGTCCATCATAGAAGGAGGAGTGCTGCGGCCCATGGCCGATTTCCTGTCGGTGGAATCGCCGCAGACCTTCGACCGGATTCACAACCACGGAACCTGGGCGGTGGCGGCCGTCGGAATGACCGGATACACGCTCGATGACCCTTCGTACGTGGAGACGTCGCTCTACGGGCTCAATCGCGATGGCAGCGCCGGTTTCCTCAGGCAGCTCGACTTGCTGCTCTCGCCGGACGGCTATTACGCCGAGGGCCCGTACTACCAGCGCTACGCACTGATGCCGCTGGTCGTTTTTGCCCGGAGCATCCAGAACAACGATCCGGAACTGAAGATCTTCGAGTACCGCGACGGCCTGCTGCTCAAGTCGATCTATGCATGCATCGAGCTTTCCTACGGAGGACTGTTCTTTCCCATCAACGACGCGATCAGGGAAAAGGGACTGGATACCGTGGAATTGCGTTATGGCGTTCCCATCGCCTACGCGCTGACCGGTGATCCGAAACTGCTGTCGGTGGCAATGCGTCAGGGTTCCTACGTGCTTACCGGCGATGGCTTCGCGGCGGCGCGGGCGGCGGACCGCGGCGAGGCGCAGCCGTACGAGCATCGCTCTATGCTTTTCCGGGACGGCCCGACCGGGACGCAGGGCGGTCTGGCCGTCATTCGCAACGGCGCCGGCCCCGGCCATCAGGCGCTGGTGCTGAAGGCCACGGCCCAGGGCATGGGGCACGGCCATTTCGACAAGCTCAACTGGATCTTCTACGACAACGGGCGTGAGATCGTGGCGGACTACGGCGCCGCGCGCTTCCTCAATATCGAGCCCAAGGACGGCGGGCGCTACCTGCCCGAAAACGAGACCTGGGCCAAGCAGACAGTCGCCCACAACACGCTTGTAGTGGATGAGACAAGTCATTTCGGCGCTCGCTTGTCGACCGCCGAGCGTTTCCATCCTCAGACCCTGTTCTTTCACAGCGACGGAGACATTCACCTTGCCGCCGCTTCGATGGAAAACGCCTATGAGGACGTAGCGTTCAATCGAACCCTTGCGTTGCTGGACGGAATCGTCGCCGGCGGAACGGTGGTGGTGGATGTGCTCAATGTCTTCGGTTCCGGGGAACGAAAATACGATCTGCCGCTTCATTTCAACGGCCAGTTCATCGCCAGCGATCCGCCGCTTGAGGCGCAAACGAAGAGCCTGCAACCGCTTGGCGGCGCCAATGGTTATCAGCACCTGTGGCGCCTGGCGGAGACAGGAGTGGCCGCGGGTCAGCTGTTCTCACTGACCTGGCTGGCGGGCGATCGTTTCTATACCTGGTCCGCCAGGGCCGAGGAACCGCTTGAGGTCGTTCTGGCGGAACTCGGCGCCAATGATCCGCAGCTGAACCTGCGCCGGGAGCAGGCGGTGATCCTTCGATTGAGGAATGGCAGCAGGAACACCTTCCTGTCCACGCTGGAAGTGCACGGCGAGTACAACTCGACGGATGAATTCACCATAGGCAGCGAAGGATCGATCGATTCGATCGAACGCTACAGCGACGGCGGCCGCGACGTGATCCGGCTTGTCAACAGGCAGCGTGAGGAGCGATTCCTGGCGCTTTCCTACAATCCGGACGGGAATCTGGAACATAGCGTCCGCATGGCCGGACGGGAGTTCGTGTGGAAAGGCTACTTCGGCGTGTTCGATGAGAACGGTCCGCTGGCCTCGAAAAATTCAGACTAGTGGAGGGGAAATGAGTATGGAAGGCAAGGTAGCAATCGTCGCCGGCGGATCCAGGGACATCGGCAGGGCCGTGTCGCTGGCCCTGGCCGGGGCCGGAGCCCGGGTGGCTGTCAACTACTACAACAATGCCGCAGCCGGTGAGGAAACCGTCGAGAGTATCAGGCAGGCAGGGGGCACCGCTATCGCCGTTGCAGGCGACATGACCGATCGCCAGTCGGTCGAGAACCTGGTGGCCAAGACTTGCGGCGCCTATGGCGATTCCATTGATGTGCTGGTGAATGTCGTCGGCGGACTCGTAGCGCGCAAGGCGCTGCCGGATATGGACGAGGAGTTCCTGGAACACGTCCTTCGGCTTAATGTCACCAGCACGTTCCTGACCACGCAATGCGTTCTTCCCCACATGCCGGAAGGAGGATCCATCGTCAATCTTGCCTCGCAGGCAGGCCGGGATGGGGGCGGTCCGGGTGCAGCGGCCTACTCGACGGCCAAGGGTGCGGTAATGTTACTTACGCGGGCGATGGCCAAGGAACTGGGGCCTGCCGGCATCCGGGTCAATTGCGTGTGCCCGGGAATGATCGACACGACCTTTCACGATACGTTCACCAAGGACGCCGTGCGCGCGAACGTCGCCGCGGGCACGCCGTTGCGGCGCGAGGGGAATCCGGAAGAGGTAGCGGAGCTGGTGGCCTACCTGGCGTCGCCCGGGGCCAGTTTCATTACCGGCGCGAGCGTGGACATCAATGGAGGCACTTTTTTCTCCTGATTCGCCCTCGCTCCCGGGCCGCGCTATTGAACCGGAAGCGACGTTACTGCTAGACTCGGCGCCGCTCAGAGCGGGAATAGCTCAGAGGTAGAGCACAACCTTGCCAAGGTTGGGGTCGCGGGTTCAAATCCCGTTTCCCGCTCCATTTTTCCAGCAGGAACAAGCGCCGTCCGGCGCCTCTTGCGGAACAGCCGGGCCAGGTGGCAGAGTGGCGATGCAGCGGACTGCAAATCCGTGGACGCCGGTTCAATTCCGGCCCTGGCCTCCAACCGCCGCCAACGGCGGCATTCGGGAAGGAACTGCTAGTGAAACTCATACGACAACCCCTGGTGTTTGCCATTGCACTTGCCACGGCAATTTCCGGTTCTGTTGCGCTTGCCGACAGCCATGGAGTTGACTCCACTGACGCGCGCCTGCGCGCCGCCATCACCGGTGAACATCGATCGGCAGAAAAAAGGGCGAGGGACGCCTATCGCAACCCCTACGAAACGCTGACTTTCTTTGGTCTCAAGGAAGACATGACCGTGCTGGAAATCAACGCGACGGGCGGATGGTACACGGAGATCATTGCGCCGGTCGTCGCCAATACGGGCAAGTACTACGCCACGATGTGGGACCCCAGTACCAGCGAGTGGGCGAAGGGCGCTTATAACGATCTCGCGGGAATGATCGAAGCCGACAGGGATCTGTACGGCGACGCCGAGGTCGTTGGCATCAGCGGGGAGAATTTCAGGCCCATTGAGCCGGGATCAGCCGATCTCGTGCTGACCTTCAGAAACATTCATAACTGGATGACCAGCGGCAGCATTCACGACATGCTGGAAATGATGTATGTATCGGCCCGGCCCGGCGGCTACCTGGGGATCGTGGAACATCGCGGAAATCCAATGATCCGGCAAGACCCCGAGGCCGTGTCCGGTTACGTCAATGAGGGCTATACCATCAGGCTCGCCGAAGAGGCTGGATGGCAGCTGGTCTCGACCAGTAACATCAACGACAACCCGATGGACGACAAGGACTACGACAAGCGTGTCTGGCGCCTGCCGCCCACGCTTCGCTACCTGGCGCTGGAAGGCTGGCCGGAAGTGGACGATGCGCAGCGGATAAAGAGCCTGGCGATCGGGGAAAGTGACCGTTTCACGCTTCTGTTCGTGAAACCCACCGGCTGACGTCGTCAGTAGTTGATTGAGGGATTGTCGCCGGGGTAGATCACTCCGGCCACCAGCATTCCGTCCGCGCTGGTGCATTCCAGCGAGTGACGTTGTTTGCGGGGCAGGAAAATCACGTCGCCGGGTGCCACCGGTGTCTTCGCGTTCTCAGTCCATAAACACCCCTCGCCGGAAACCACGATCAGCGTTTCCTCGTAGAGATGCCGGTGGGCAACGGCCTTCGACAGCGGAATCTCGCCGATGAACTGAGCGCCGTTCTCGAATCCCTGGGTCTTGTCGATCAATACCTGGAAGAACCGGTCGGCCATCGGAGTGGCCTTGTCCCTGTCCATGGCGATGGTGCGGTCCGGATAGTGGGATTCGAAGTAGTCGGCAAGGCCGCGCCGCCACGCGGGGCTATCGGAATGCGGAAAAACGCTGACGTATACACGTAGCGGCCGGTCGGGCGGGGCGGTCAGCGCAAAGACTTCCCCGGGTCGTACGAATGCGCCGGTGCAGGGTTCGAGCGCAAATCTGCGGAACCCGATGGCGAGTTCGCCCGAGTCGCTGCCCACAAAAAGTAGCACCTGGCGCCGCGGAAACTCCATGGCCTGCGAATAGCCGGGCGGGAGCGTCAGGTGAAACTGGGACTGGTGCAGGGCGCCGTCCTCCGGACTGATCAGCTTGCGCACCTCCACGGTGCCCGCGCCTTCGTCGGGAAGTTGCCCGACCCGGCGGACCTGGCAGCTGCCATCCAGCACCACGCTTCCGGGCGACGCTTCTTCGGCCAGTGGAATGGCCTGGTTTTCCGGGCTCAAGGGGTCGTCGGTCTCGTACTTTTCGCGGAGGTTGTTGTGACTGCCGTCGCAGAAGGGGACGTCGGAAGTGCGCTTGCAACCGCAGAAAAGGACTTCCTCGCCGTCTTCCTGCGCCTGGTAGGGAAGCGGAACGATGCCTGTGCCCTTGTGCGAGCCGTCGCACCAGGGCTGGTTCTTCGACCGCCCGCAGGCGCACCAGAAATACCGCTTGCCCTTCTCAAGCTCTGCGTAGTACGGCTTGTACCTGGCGATGACGGGTTCCTGGATCGTGTCGCTCATGGGCCTTCCTGTTGCTGTGCCGTTTGCCGGCGTGGAAATGCCTCGTAATTCTAGCCCCGGGAGCGAGGGCGTCCCGCGCTCATCCTGCGCCTGCACCAGTCCACTTTGCGTCTGGCATTCCCTTGCGGGTATTCTCCCGGCGTATGCCAACCACTGCCAAAGCCGCCGGATCGTTCGCCGCTCTCGCACTCTTTATTGCCGTCCAGCTGCCGGGCATGGCCGCGGCCGACACGTTCCCGGCTCAGCGTCCGAATGTCATCCTCATCATTGCCGACAACCAGCCCGCGCGCCTGTTGGGCGCCTACGGCAACCGCGAGATCGCCACGCCCAACATCGACGCGCTGGCCCGTTCGGGCGTCCTGTTCCGCAACGCCTTCGCGGCCAGCGGCGTATGTTCGCCCACGCGCGCCGCCCTGCTTACCGGCCTGATGCCTTCGCAGACGGGGATACACGTGGCCTTGCCCGGCCAGCCGGAGCTGGAAGGCTGGTCGGCGATCGAGGAGTTCCGCAACCTGCCGCAAACGCTGGCGGACGCGGGCTATGTCACCGGCCTGGTCGGCAAGTACCACCTGGGACGGCACGAACGTCCGCAGCTCGGCTTCTCGTCGTGGGTGACCTTCCCGTCCGGCCACACCACCACCTTCTACGACCAGGAGGTCATCGACAACGGCCGGCGCTACCGTGTCGAGCAGCACCTGACGGACTTCTGGACGGAAAAGGCGATCGAGTTTATCGGGCAGCACAATGGCGCCGAAGAGCCCTTCTTCCTGTACCTCTCGTACAACGGACCGTACATGCTGCCGCCGACAGTGCTGCTGCCGCCGCGCAACCGGCACGCGGAGCGCTACCGCAAGGCAACCCCTTCGATGCCGCACGAGCCCATTCATCCGTATCTCGAAGCCTGGGCCCGCGGCCGGAGCCCCACCGGCGAAATGGTGCGTGAAGGGACCACGGCGTGGCGGGCGATCAACGCGATCAACAACCCCGTTGCAATGATCAATACCGCGGCCGAGACCACGATGGTGGACGACGGCGTGGGGAGACTGCTGGATTCCCTGGCCGAACAGGGACTGCGGGAAAACACGCTGGTGATCTACACGTCCGACCAGGGCGCCCGCTTTGGGCACGGCGGCCTCTGGGGCAACACGTCGTGGAGCTTTCCGTTCATCGTGCACGGCGTCAACATGGAAGTGCCGCTGATGGTCTCCCAGCCCGGACGCGTGCCGGAGGGCATTGTCCGCGAGGAATTCATCAACCAGGTGGATATGTTCCCGACCCTGCTGGATTATGTGGGGCTTGAGGAACTCGAGATTCGGGATTCCGCGGGCCGGAGCTTTGCCGCGATGCTCGAAGGCGCGGAACCGGAATGGGACAATGCCGCCTTCTTCGAGTTCGTTACCGTTCGTGTGGTGCGCGCCGGGCGCTGGAAATACATGAAAAGGTTCGACACCGCCGAACCTCACACGCTGTTCGACCTGGTCGCAGATCCGCAAGAAAAGCACAATCTCATCGACGATCCGGCGCACGCGGAAGTGGTAGCGGAACTGGACCTCCGCCTGACGGAATTCTTTGCGCGCTACTCGGCGCCCAAATACGACCTGTGGAACGGGGGATCGGCCAAGGCGATTCTGCTCGGCCGGCACTACGGACGAAACGAAATATTCAGCGACCGCTTTCCCGGCTGGCGCGAGCCTTTTGTCGAGCACCCGGACACGGTTTTCCGGGACCGGTGAGGCGCAACGCATATCGCCGCCCCGTTCCGCACCGCATAATCAGCACCTCGTAACGAAACCACGGACTCGCGTATGAAATGGCCCGCTGACCGAATCGTGCAAAGCTCGGCGAAAAGCTTCGGCATGTATGAAGAGGCCCTCCCGCTGATGGCGAGGGGGGTCGATGTCATCCACCTTGAGGTCGGCATGCCCAGCTTCGATACGCCCGCGCATATCAAGGAAGCCTGCAAGGCGGCGCTGGACGGCGGGATGGTGCATTACGGCGATTTCCTGGGCAACGAGCCGTTTCGCCAGGCGCTGTCGCAAAAGCTGGCCTCGCGGAACGGCATCAAGGCGGCCCCGGACGAGATACTGGTGACCAGCGGACTGACGCACGGCGCGTACATCACCTGCATGGCCGCCCTGGACCCGGGCGACGAGGTCATGCTGCTGTCTCCGTATTACCCGCAGCACGTCAACAAGATCGAGCTGGCGGGCGGCGTGGTGGTAACGGCGCCGCTGGATCGGTCGCGGGACTTTGCGATTGACGGAGCCGCAATTCGCGAGCGCCTGAGCCCGCGCACGCGGATGATCATCCTGGTCAACCCGGCAAACCCCACCGGCCGGGTCTATACGCGCGAAGAACTGCAGGAACTGGCGGACGTCGCAATCGAACACGACCTGCTGGTGATGTCCGACGAAGTCTATGAGCAGATCGTGTTCGACGGCGCGCGGCACATCAGCATCGCTTCGCTGCCGGGTATGTGGGAGCGAACGATTACCCATTTCGCCTTCACCAAGGCGTACGCCATGGACGGCTGGCGGATGGGATACGCCGCAGCGCCGAAGCGGTTTATCGACGCGATGCTGAAGATCTCGAAGAACGACATCGCGCATGTGAACGTGTTCATCCAGGAGGGCGGCCGGGCGGCCGTGTCCGGCTCTCAGGAGGCGGTGGCGGAGATGGTCCGGGAGGACTGCCGCCGCCGCGACCTGGTGGTGGAACGCATGAACGCGATGCCGGGCGTGCGCTGTCCGGCGCCCGAAGGCAGCATCTACGCCTTCCCGGACATCTCGGAAACCGGCTGGGAGGACGCCGCTCTGGCACGGCAACTGCTGAAGGAGACCAGCGTCTGCGTGGAGGAGGGGTCGTTCTACGGTCGGGAAGGCGCCGGGCACCTGCGCGTGTGTTTCGGGGCCGAGCCCTATGAGCGAATCGAAGAAGCCATGGACCGTATGCAGTCCTTCTTTGATACTCGTGCGTAGTATCCGAACCGGCCCGCGTTTCGTCGCCACTCCGTTGTCGGAAACCGCCAGCAAGCACGTCCCTGTGGGCTCGGCGTCGGCATCCCTGCCTCCGACGTTTCCGGCAACGGAGTGGCGACGAAACGCTACTGTTCCGATGAAACTGCGCTTGGCAGGGCTTGTTCTTGTTCTTTCGGCGGGTGCGGCCGATGCCGGTACGGTTGCGGAGGTCGTGGTAGCGCCGCTGGGCGCGTATGAGGGAACCGTTGAGAACGGCGCGCATGCGTTTCGCGGCATCCCCTATGCATTGCCGCCGGCCGGGGATCGGCGGTGGCGTCCGCCGCGGGCGGCGCCGAAGCACGAAGGCGTTCGGCCAGCGCTCGATTTCGGGCCGCCTTGTCCGCAGGCAAGGGGCGCCAGGCCAACGTATGAAGACTGCCTGACGCTCAATGTCTGGACGCCGGCTGTTGACGGCAACGCCCGTCCCGTCATGGTCTGGATTCACGGCGGCGGCTTCGTCGCGGGCTCCGGCGATGTGCAGGGCGAACTGTTCGCGGCGCGTGGCGTTGTCTTCGTTTCGATCAACTACAGGCTGGGACCGCTCGGTTTTTTCGGGCATCCGGCGCTTGAGGGCCCGGTAGCCAACTTTGGCCTGTTGGACATGGTCATGGCCCTGGAATGGGTGCGGGACAACATTTCCGCCTTTGGGGGCGATCCGGGCAGGGTCACTGTCTTCGGCGTGTCCGCGGGTGGGATGGCGGTGAGCATGCTGCTGGCGAACGACGCGGCGCAAGGCTTGTTCCACGGCGCGATCGCGCAGAGCGGTTATGGCACCTGGGCCCTGCCGCGCACCGTCAATGCGCCCGCGCCCGCGCCGCTGGACATGTACCTGAATCCTGCCCAGAGCGCGGAGTCACTGGCGCGGCAACTGATTGAACGCGTTTCTCCCGATGCGGAAACGGCCGAAGATTTGCGGGCCCTGGACGCCCTGGCGCTGATGAGAGCGGTGGAGGGTTTCCACCTGCCGCTGGTCGATGGCGCGACGCTGCCTGAAGAACCCGGTATTCTGTTCCTGGCGGGCGAACAGCATGACGTCCCCGTAATGACCGGCGGAAACAGCTTCGAAGGAATGATCATGCCGGTTTCGGGGATATCGGTGGAGGAGTACGTGCGCATCTGGGACGTGGATTATCCAGCCGCGCGGACGCTCTACCGGGACGACTTCGACAAGTCTCCGGAAATCGGCGTCAAGCGCCTGTTTGGCGACAATCGCTATCTGCTTGCCGCCCGGACGCTGGCGCTGGGAATGGCGCGTAAAAGCTCGCCGGCATGGCTTTACTATCTGGATCTGCCCGCCTTCGGCCCTCCGAACGACTCGCCGGGTGCGCCGCACGGCTACGACCGAAGGCTGCTTTTTTCCGGAGCGGATCTACCCGATGCCGGGCAGCGGGCCTTGGCGGGCCGCCTGCTTGGCTATTGGCTCGACTTCGCGCGAAACGGCAATCCCAACCGGGAGGCGCGCCTGCAATGGCCCGAATACCGGGAGGACGACGACCGCTGGCTTGTGTTCGGCATTAAAGACGAAGTGCGCCGGGGCATCGCCCGGGAGCGGCTCGATTTCATCGAAGCCCGTTACCGGAAAAGAATACGCAGCGCCGCTACACCTGCCGACCAGCGGTAAGCTGCCTGGTGCGCTTACCCCGCCTTTTTGCTGTCACCCCTCTGTCGGAAACCGCCAGCGAGCACATCCCTGTGGGCTCGGTGTCGGCATCCCTGCCTCCAACGTTTCCGACAGAGGGGTGACAGCAAAAAGGCTAGCGTGCCGGTGAATCTGGCGCCAGGCTATCGGTTGACGGGGAGGCTCAGGGCGGAGCGGTCGATGACGCGGCCGCCCTTGATGACTTCCACGATGGCCTTGGCGTTGTTGATGTCCTCGGCCGGGTTGGCGGAAAGCAGGACCATGTCGGCCAGCTTGCCCACTTCAATTGAGCCCAGGTCCTTCTCGCGCCCCAGGAAAACTGCACCGTTCAGCGTGGCGATCGGGATGATGTCGGAGGGGGCGATTCCGGCGTCCTGCAGCAGTTCGAGTTCGCGGTGCGCCGCAGGTCCGGTGGTCTGGTCCGATCCCGCCACCAGCACGCCGCCCGCGGCGTGGACCATGCGCACGTTTTCCTGGGCGATTTCGGTCATGACCTTCATCCACCAGGTCCAGGGGCGGGCTTCGTATTCCGCGCGCGTCTCGGTCTTGAGTGTCTCGATTTCGTCAGGGTCGATCGTGGCCTGGTAAAGCGGCTGATCCAGGTACTCGGGCTGTTCGACCAGCCGGGCATAGTTCTCGCCGATGGTGAGCGTGGTAACCATGGGAACGCGCTTGGCGGCCATCAGGCGGGCGAATTCCTCGGTAAGCGGGCCCTGGATGATGGGGTGCGCCAGCGTATCCACGCCGGCGAAAATGGCCTGGCGGGCACGCAGTTCGCTGGAGGTGTGCACGGTGGTGCGAATGCCGCGCTCGTTGTAGTACTCCACGATGCTCTGCATCAGGTCCACGGGCAGGCGCGGGATGGTGGGCCGCGAGCCCCAGCCGCGCTCCTCGTAGGTGAGCTTGAGCACGTCGGGTTGGCGCGCGATGTGCGCGTCCAGCAGCGGCTTGGCCTCGGGCCAGTCGTCGACCAGCGTGGCGCCGGCGGAACTGCCATGGCTGCCCGGATAGGTCACGATTCCGCCGGTTGCGAAAATACGGGGGCTTTCGATTTCTCCGGCGCGTTCCTGCCTCCTCAGTTCCAGGATGAAATCCGGGTCATTCCCGGCGTCGTAGAGCAGGGTGAAGCCACTGTACAGATAGCCGTGCAGCGCCTGCAGGCCAGCTTCAAAATCAGGGGAGGGCGGTTCCTGCAGCCCTTCCGGCGGAGTGCGCACGCCGCCGCGCAGGTGAATGTGCATGTCCACCATGCCGGGCATCAGGTAGCGCCCCTCGCCATCCAGCACGATGGCGCCGTCCGGAGCCTCCAGCGCGGCGTTGTCGATCGCGCTGATGCGCCCGTCCTCCACCGCAATCCAGGCGCCGGAAACGGCCGGCGCGCCGGTGCCGTCCAGCAGCGTCACGTTTTCGATCAGGAGGTCTTGCGCCGCGGCGTTCGATGCGGCGGCCAGCGCAAGCAGCAGCGAGGCGGTAACGCGTGTGTGTATGCGAAGTCGCATGCAAGTCATGGCTATTTCTCCAGGTGTTTGAATACGATGCCGTCGCGCATTACGAAGCGCACGTCCAGCACCGCGCTGATGTCCTCAAGCGGGTTGGCCGCCAGCCCGACGAGGTCGGCGGCCTTGCCCGGCTGCAGGTCGCCCGTCTGATCGGCGATGCCGGTGGCTTCCGCCGCGTGGACCGTCCCCGACATCAGGGCCTGCATGGGCGTCATGCCGGCGTTGACGTATTCGATGAACTCGTTGGCGTTCTCACCGTGCGGCGACACGGCGGAGTCGGTGCCCAGGGCGATCTTTACGCCCATGCTGTGGGCCAGCGCAACCATGTCCTTGGGCTGGCGCCCGAGCTGCAGCAGCTTCGCCATGACCGGCGGCGGCAGGTCGCCGAAAGGACCCGCCTTCATCTTCTCGGGCGTGTCGCCGACCGCGGTAATGGGATAAACGGTGGGCACCATCCAGGCGCCCGTTTCCACGAACATTTCCATCGTTCCCTCGTCCGCCCACATGGCATGCTCGATCGAATCAAAGCCCGCGCGCAAGGCCGCTTCGATGCCCTCCTTGGCGTGTGCATGCGCGGTGACCTTGCGACCGAGTGAATGCGCCGTTTCGGCAATGGCGTTCAACTCTTCCTGCGTGAACTGCTGGCCGGTTCCGGTCGCGGTTTCGCTCAAGACGCCGCCGGTGGCGGTTACCTTGATCACGTCGGCGCCCCGCTTGACCATCTGGCGCACGGCCCTGCGACAATCGTCCGGGCCGTCGCAGGTGCCCAGGGCCGGCAGCGCCTGCAGGATTTCGGTGCGATAGCCGTGAATGTCGCCGTGCCCGCCGCTGGGCGTGATGGCCTGGCCGGCAGCCAGGATCCGGGGGCCGGGAACCAGCCCGTCGCGCACGCCGTCTCGTAAAGCGAAGATGGCCTGGCCGCGGGCGCCGAGGTCGCGCACGGTGGTGAATCCGGCCTCCAGCGTCCAGCGCGCGAACTGCGACCCCTGGAGGGAGAAATAGGAGTCGGACCGTTCGACAAACTCGCCCTTGCGGTCACCGCCTGATTGCGACAGCAGGTGAACGTGCAGGTCGATAAAGCCAGGCATCACGAACCTGTCGCTCAGATCGACCACCCTGACGGGCGCCTCATCGTCGCCGGACCATTGCTCGATCCAGCCGTCTTCGATCGCAACCACCTGTCCTTCGCGCACGATTACGGTCTGGCGGGTGGCCGGGTCTTCGCCAGGCACGGCCAGCAGCGTGCCGGCATGGACCAGCGTGTAGCCGGAAAACGGCCGGTAATCGGGGGCGCGGTTGTAGTCGGCTGCGAAACCCGGAACGGCAAGCGACAGCAAACCAACGGCGAAAAGGAGGCGTAGGGTGCTGGACATGATGGCCCTCCTCAAGACTCTTCCGGCAGTGTATCAGGCTTCTCGCGCCCCGCCGAAAAGGTGGGAAAGGCCCTCCAATAGTGTTGGTTTTCGCAAATTTCGGCTTTTTCGCCCGCGTGCTAGAATCAAAAGCGCAGTTTTAGAGGGACATCGCCATGAGGCTTCGTATTACTTTACTGGGAGCCGCGGCATTCATGCTCGCTGGCGTCCCCGGATACGCGCAGGATTCGGAAGGAGCGATCGAGGAGATCGTGGTCACCGCCCGTAAGTTTGGCGCGGAACGCCTGCAGGACGTACCGGTAACCGTCACGGCATTCACCGCGGATACCCTGCAGGCCATGCAGGTGCTCGATTTCGAGGACTTTGCCTACCAGGTGCCAGGGCTGACTTTCCTCGATACCGGCCCCGGCCAGCGCCGCTACGTCATGCGCGGCATCCAGTCCGCCGGCCAGCAGCAGGTCGCCGTGTATTACGACGAGGTGCCGTTGCCCGGCATCCAGAGCGCCAGTTCCAACAGCGGTTCGCAGACTACCGACCTGAAGCTGTTCGACATGGAACGGATCGAGGCGCTGCGCGGACCGCAGGGCACGACTTTCGGCGCCAATTCGCAAAGCGGCACCATGCGTTTCATCACCGCCAAGCCGGACCTGGAAGCTTTCAGCGCCACGGTGGGCGGTCAGCTCGGTCAGACGTCGCACTCCAACGACTACAACTGGAGCGGCCACGGCGTGGTCAACCTGCCCCTGTCCGAAACAATCGGGATGCGCCTGGTGGCCTACAACGTCGAGGATGCCGGCTGGCTGGAGAACAATCGCTGCCGTCCGGTGAACGCGGCGGAAGATCCGCGCGATCCGGGCGTGGATCTTGCCTGCCTCAACCTTGAGGACTTCAACTACGTCGATACGCGCGGGCTGCGGGCCAATTTCCTCTGGCGGCCCAGCGACACATTCACGCTGAACGCCCAGTACTGGTGGCAGGACCGCTACCTGGCGGGCGACAACCGCTATCACCCGTATGATACGTACGATGAGCGGGGTGTAAGCGACAACGGCGACAAGGACGCTGTCGCGGCGTTCACGCACTTCCACACCGGCGAATTCCTGGTGGGAGATTACGCCCAGACCTTCAAGCCCGACGAGCAGAACATCTTCAGCGTTACCGGCGACCTGGACCTGGGCTTCGCCACGCTGACGGCCAGTGCTTCGCGGTATGAGCGGGACTTCGAATTCAAGTTCGACTCCACCTGGATCATTACCTTCCTTTACCAGAACAACAGCAGCGAATCCTTCAACTTCTTCACCGAGCGGGCCGACCTGATCTACGCGCTGACGGACCAGCGGCAGAGCCTGGAGCAGGATGCGTTCGAGGTGCGGCTGACTTCGGCCGGGGAAGGCGCCTTGCAGTGGGTAGGCGGCGTTTTCTCGCGCGAGCGGAATACCGTTTTCCAGAGCTTCGTGCCGGTCATCAACACGAGAGGCCTGACCTACGATCCCGGCACTCCATTTACGATCCCGCCAACCAGCGAGCCGGGCGCCGGTATTCCCGGATGCCACCCCTGCGTATTTGCCCGATTCGCCGACAAGGACATTACCGAGAGCGCAGTGTTCGCCGACGCCAGCTACCAGTTCAACGACCAGTGGGAACTGGGCTTGGGCATACGCTGGTTCAAGGTGGAACAGTTCGAGATTGGCGACACGGTCTTCAATTTTGCTGCTTTCGCGCCGAACCCGCCGGACGGCCGCACGGACGAACTTGAAATCGATGACGACGAGATCACCACCCGGGTCGTTCTGCGCTGGCAGCCCAACGAGGAGCTGACGGTTTACGGGACGCGGTCCGAGGGCTACCGGCTGGGCGGCACCAACAATCCCGGCATCATCAACAACCCCGCGTCGGCGGAGGCCGGTGTACCGCCTCTGTTCGAGGCCGACCAGGTGACCAGCTACGAAATCGGCGTGAAGTCGCAGTGGATGGGCGGCGCCGTGCAATGGAACAATGCGGCCTTCTTCATGATCTGGGAGAACCTGCAGGTGGCCGGACAGGACCCGACCGGCGCGTTCGGTTTCATCGGTAACGCCGGTGAGGCCGAGGTGAACGGGATCGAGACCGAGATCATCGGCCGCATCGGCAATCTGGATCTCACCGCGGCGCTGACTTATCTGGGCAAGCGCGAACTGAGCGAGGACCAGGTGTCCGAGTCGGTCGTCGCACCGGGCAAGGCCGGCGACAAGATCCCGGAAATCCCGGAAATGACCGCAAGCTTCATGGCGCAGTACAACTTCCAGCCGCCCATAGCCGGCTGGGACGCCTTCGTGCGCGTGGAAGGCAGCCACAAGGGCAGTTCCTGGACGCAACTCAGGCCGGACGCGGGCAACAACCGCTTCAAGGACTCCTTCCAGCTCTTCAACGCCCGCCTGGGATTCAGCAACCAGGAGCGAGGGCTGGACCTGCAGCTGTTCCTTGAGAACATTGCCGACGAGAAGCCGGACATCTCCATAGGGACCGGCGGCGGTCAGCCCACCAACAAGATCACGAGCCGGCCCCGCACCGTCGGCCTGGCGGTAACGCAGGCGTTCGGCGGCTAAATCAATTCATCCCCTTTAAGAGGAGGGGACCCTCTTGCCACTCTCCCGGTCCGCGGGGGAGTGGCATTCTCTTGCCATGAAGACCGAAACCTGGTCCTCCACGCGGGGCTTCCTGATGGCCTCGGTGGGCGCCGCCGTAGGTTTGGGCAACCTGTGGCGCTTCCCCTACATTGCCGGCAGCAACGGCGGGAGCGCTTTCGTTCTGGTATACGTCGGATGGGTGCTGCTGCTGGGCCTGCCGCTGGTGATCGGCGAACTGGCCCTGGGGCGCCGCGGCGGACGCAATGCCGTCTACACGATGCGCGAAGTGGCCCTGCGCGAAGGGCGAAGCGGCGCCTGGGTGGCCATTGGCTGGCTGTCGATCCTCGTGCCGCTTGTGGGTATCACCTACTACAGCATTGTCGCCGGCTGGTCGCTCAACTACACGCTCCTGGCGGCGCAGGGTACTTTCCGGGGCATCAGCGCCGAAGGATCGCAGGAATTGTTCGGGGCGCTTTTGAGCAATCCCCTGCGCCTCATGTTCTGGCACGGGCTGTTCATCGCCATCGTGGTGACGGTGATCGCCGGGGGCGTCCGCAAGGGCCTGGAGAGGGCGAGCAAGCTGATGATGCCCGGCCTTCTCGCCCTGCTGCTGGTGCTGGTGGCCTGGGCCGCGATCGCGGGCGACTTCGGCAGGGGAATGGCGTTCCTGTTCAGCGCCGACTTTTCCGCTTTGACGCTCGACGGCGTCCTGATGGCGCTCGGACAGGCGCTGTTTTCGCTGGCGATCGGCGTGGGCATGCTCATTACTTACGGTGCCTACGTGCCGCAGCACGTGTCTCTGCCCCGGGCGGGCACGATCATTGCCGGGGCCGACTCGATGGTGGCCCTGCTCGCGGGAATGGCGATCTTCCCGATCGTTTTCGCCGTGGGCCTTGAAGCCAACAGCGGGCCCGGGCTGATCTTTGAAACCCTGCCGGTAGCATTCGCGGGCATGCCCGGCGGCGTGCTGCTGGGGACCCTGTTCTTCGTGATGCTGAGCCTGGCCGCGATCACGACAGGATTCGGCATGATCGAGCCGGCGGTGGCCTGGCTGTCCCGCGATACGCGCCTCTCACGGCCGCTTGCCACCCTTTTCATGGGCTTTCTGACCTGGGCGGTCGGCCTCGTCTTTGTGCTGTCTTTCAACGTATGGGCCGACGTGAAGCCGTTCGGCGGCGTATTGAGCGAGATGGGCCTGTTCCAGATCGTCGACTTCCTCGTGGCCAATCTTCTGCTCCCGGTGAACGCCCTGCTGCTGGCCGTGTTCCTCGGCTATTTCTGGTCGCTCGCCTCGGCGCGCGGAGAAACGGCCTTGAGTGGCCCATTACTGCGGATCTGGCGCGCGCTGCTGTGGGTGGCGCCCTTCCTGATACTGGTCGTGCTCTGGGGGCTGCTGCGCGACGTGTTCCCCTGAGGGAAAGAGGGCGTCTCGCTGTGGGGGCAGTGCCCCCACTCCCGGCTTTGCTAAACTGCTACGCCTAAGCCCGGGTGGCGAAACAGGTATACGCAGGGGACTTGAGATTGAGCGCCGGCCGGGAAACCGCCGGATGCACCAGGAGTCAAATTCGGGGAAACCTCAGCACGCAAGGTGGTGGCAATCCCGAGCTAAGCCCCGGTTTTCCGGGGAAAGTGTAGAGACTTGACGGCTCCGGCCTACGTCGCTCTAAAGCGATACGGCAGAGGGAAAGTCCAGACCCCAAAGGGAGGCGCCGTGCGCGTCCCGCGGCGAAAGCCGTAGAGGGTAAGAAAATCCCCCGGGGGAAACCCCTTGCCGGTTCGATTCCGGCCCCGGGCACCAAATATCATTATCGATCCAACTGTCAAGAACAGCCACTAGACGACAGAAGTATGATGTTAAACAACTACTTATTGGGACAGCCCCCTCTTGAATCCTCTTGCGACCCGCGCAGATCTACGCTAGAATTTGCTTCCAGGCGTTTGATAAAAGAGGTGATAAAAACGTGGGGCAAGGCAAATTAACGGTCAAAAAAGTCCGCGCAATCAACCAACCGGGCCTGTACGGTGATGGCAATACGCTGTACTTGAGAGTGGCGCCCGGCGGGTCCAAGCAATGGGTCCAGAGGCTGACGATCCACGGCAAGCGCCATGACATCGGACTGGGCGGCTGTTCCTGGGTGACGCTGGCGGAGGCCCGCGAGGCGGCCTATGCGAATCGGAGGGTGGCGCGCCGTGGCGGCGATCCGCTGGCCGCTAAACGACGGCCCAAGATTCCGACCTTTCGCAAGGCCGCCCAGCACACCTACGAAGCGTTGCGCCCGCGCTGGCGCAACGAGAAGGTGGCGGTCAACTGGATGCAGCAGTTGGAACGCCATGCAATGGCACGTTTGGGCGCTCTGCCGGTGGACCGGATCGGGCGGGAGGATGTGCTGGCGGTGCTGACGCCCATCTGGACATCGAAACCGGAGACGGGCCGGCGGGTGCGCCGGAATATTCGCGCGACGCTGAAGTGGTGCCAGGCCCACGGTTTCGTCGCGTCCAATGCCGCNGGCGAGTCGATTGATGGCGCCTTGCCGCGCATGCCGGCGGTCAAGGCGCATTTCAGGGCATTGCCTTATTCAGAAATCCCCGAGGCGCTGGACATCGTAGAGGCCTCTAGCGCTTCACCGG
>JGIcombinedJ30088_10002294_pt1 | contig 18523 bp, 16 predicted proteins | sample PinacodermPK_FD_30088 | JGI IMG/M metagenome (IMG submission 30088)
CGATGGCCTCGCGACGCCCGAGGATGCAGTTCACCAGCGTCCTTGTTCACGACGACTCCAGCGCCACGATGGCCTCGCGACGCCCGAGGATGCAGTTCACCGGCGTCGACTTGTTCACGACGACTCCAGCGCCAGCCGCAGGGCCCGGCCGTGGGTGGCCACCACCTCCACCGGGCGTGGAAGGTCGCCGACGTCCATCCCGTCGAGGAATCGTCCCCGGCTGAGGCACACGTCGGGCAGCAGGTAGCGGTCGCCGGCGGGCTCGCCCTCGAGGACGCGGGCCACGTCCTCGCCCACCATCAGCCCGGTCACTCCGATGTTCCCGCCGAAGAAGCGGTTCTCGACGGGCAGAACCCGCGCGTCGCGGCGCCCGAGCGAGGCCACCAGCGGAGACACCACGGGCGCTCCCAGGGTGCCGGTGAGCACCGCCACGGCCGCGTCACGAGCGGGGCGCCGCGGCTTCAACGACACCGCCACCGGCGCAGCGCCGGGACCCGCCGCCACCGCCTCGGCCGCAGAGCCCTGGCGGGGGGCGCGGTAGCCGTCGGCGGGAGCGCCGTCCACCCAGGCGAAGAAGCCCGACCGGGGCGGGGTGGGCCCGTGGCCGTCCTCGCCGAACTCGGTCTCGAACGCCCGGGCCATGCCGATGCCGTCCTCGTGCATCTCGAAGCCCTCATAGTGCGCAGCGGGGGGAAACCCGCGCCCGCACATCAGGTAGTACTCGTCGGCGACGAACGCCAGACGCCGTCCCAGCACCGACAGGAACACCGACTGCCAGCTCTCCACGAGGTCGACCACCGCGGCCGCCTCCGCGGGAGTGTGCAGCCGCATCCGGGACTGGCGGTTGAACCTCGACAGCCCGAGGGGGACCACGCACAGCGAGCGCAGCTCACAGAAGCGGTCGAGCACGCCGGCGAGGGTGTCGGCCAGCACGTCGCCGTCGTTGACGCCCGGGCACACCACCACCTGGCCGTGCACCTCGATGCCGGCGTCGAGCAGCAGCCTCAGCCAGCGCAGCGACACCGCGCCCCGCCGGTTCTGGAGGATCGCGGCCCGCACGTCGGGGTCGGTGGAGTGGATCGACACGTACAGCGGCGACAGCCGCTCGGTCACCACCCGCTCGAAGTCGAGCTCGGTGAAGCGGGTCAGCGTGGTGAAGTTCCCGTAGAGGAACGACAGCCGGTAGTCGTCGTCCTTGAGGTACAGCGAGCGGCGCATGCCCCTCGGCAGCTGGTGCACGAAGCAGAACTCGCAATGGTTGTCGCAGGTCTGCACGCCGTCGAACACGGCCGCATCGACCTCCGCCCCGAGAGGCTCCCCGTCTCGCTTGTGGACCACCAGCGCGAACCGGTCTCCGGCCCGCTGCACGTCGAGGGGGACCTCGGGCCCGTCGCTCAGCAGCTGCCAGCGGATCACGTCGCGGGGCGCCTCGCCGGCGATGGCCGCGATCTCGTCCCCGGGCCGCAACCCGGCCCGCTCGGCCGGAGACCCGGACGCGACAGCCACGATCTGCGGACCGGCCATCGCCCAAGGCTACCGGCAGGCCGCGCCGGGCAAGGCCGCCGAGCAGGACTGCCAGACGTATGGCCCGCCACCGGCTCGGGCGGTGGGCATGGCCGCCCCGCAGAAGGCCGCCGAGCAGGACTGCCAGACCTAGAATTGCAGATTCAAGATATTCCATGTATTTTAGTGCCATGTTCATGATGTCAGTATTACTAGGGCCGTGTGACAGCGGGGGTCGAGGCTGGGAGGGACGGCTGTGGCTACCGTGACCGTCAGCCGCTCCGGGGACCGCCTGATCGCGGTCAAGCAGGTGCCGGCCGCACACGCCCCCAACCTCGAGCGCGAGGCCGAGACCCTCCGGCGGCTCGACCATCCCGGCGCGGTGCGCTTCGTCGACCTCATCGAGACGCCCGACGGTGGCCGGGCCCTGCAGACCGAGTTCGTGAGCTCCGACACCTGGGCCACCCGGCCGGCAACCGATCCAGCCGAGCGCGCCGCGGGCGTGGCCGCGCTGGCGGAGGTGGTCGCCGACCTGCACGACACCGGTCTCGCCCACTGCCAGATCAACCCGTCGCATGTGCTCCACGGCGANGACGACCGGCCCGTGCTGTGCGGTTTCCGGCAAGCCACAGAGGCCACCGTCGAGAACCGCCGCGACGACCTGGTCGCCTTGGCCGACCTGTGCCACGACCCGGCCCTGGAGCCGGGGCCCCTCGTCGGGAAGTTGTCGGCACTCGCCGACGAGGCGCGAGCCGGGCGGTTGGACGTCCGGGAACTGGCCCGAAGACTCGCCATGGTCTCCGACAAGCGCCCAGCCGCAGTTGAGCCCGCTCGGGCCGCTCGGGCCGGCCGCGACCGCATGGACGGACCGCGCACCAAGCGGTCCCGACGCCGGTCGCTCGTCGTGGCGGCAGCCGTGCTGGGGGTGTCTGCCGCGGTCCTGGCCACAGGAGTCTGGAACCGCGGCCGGCAGGCAACGAGCGCTCCGATGACAGTCCTCCATAGGGCCGCTCCACCAGTGGTCCCGGCCGGCACCGAGGCCGGAGCCGGAGACGGCCAGACCGGAGAGACCGCCGCACCCGGAGACGGCCAGACCGGAGAGGTCGCAGACGACGCGGGCTCGCTGATCGCNGCTGCCGCGGACTCGGTCCCGGCCATCAGCGAGAACACGGCTACCGGCGCGGNCGCAGCCGCTACCCGAGGATCATCTCCCCCCAACCCCGCAGTCGCAGCCGGCGGGCACCCCACAGACCCAGCCGCCAACAGGGCCTCGTCTCCCGCCGACCCGGCAGCGGCGGCCGGCGAACACCCGACGGCCACGGCCGCCGCCCGGACCTCGTCACTCCCCAACGCCGCAACAACGGCCGGCGAACACCCGACGGCCACAGCCGCCGCCCGGACCTCGTCTCTCCCCAACGCCGCAACCGCGGCCGGCGAGCACCCGACGGCCACAGCCGCCCCACCCTCTCCGATGATCCCAGGCATGCTCGGCCCCGGGGCCGCAGCAGGGCCCGGGCTCGCCGGGGCAGCCGCCAGCAGCGCTATGAGCTCCACCGCGGGCGGCTCGCTGCTGCCGCCAACTCCAATCGGCATGGACCGCGCGCCGCCGGACGGGTTGGCCGGAGGCGAGCCCGGCACCGTCCTGGAGCATGGCGGCCGCCTCTACGGAGTCGGCGCGCCCGGGGACTTCGTCGAGACCGGGGACTGGGACTGCGACGGTGAGCCGACCCCGGCGATCGTGCGCCCCAGCACCGGCGACGTCGTGCTGTTCGACGCGTGGCCCGCTCCGCACCAAAGCATCTCGATGCCGGTGCGCTGGGAAGTGGAGAACCCCACCGGCGCCGAGGCGGTCGCCCAGGGCTCCTGTGACTTGCTGAGGGTCTACACCCCAGCAGGCTCGAGGCTGTTCGACCCGATGGCGGACCGGTAGGCGCTACCCGGTGCCGTCCCCGACAGCCGGCAGGTGGCCGCTGCGGCGAGCACCCAGAATCGCGGCGGCCGCGACGGCCGCCGTCTCGGCCCGCAGCACATTGGGGCCGAGCCCCACATGAGCAGGCACCGCGGCCAGCTCCCCGGCCGCCCATCCGCCCTCCGGGCCCACCAGCACGAGGTTCTCGCCGCCGGCCAGCGCCCGGCCCCCCGGCACGGCCAGCGCGGCGCCCGACAGGTCGAGATCACCGAAGGCTCGAACCGGCTCCACCTGCGGCAGCCACAGCCGCCGGCACTGCATCAGCGCCTCCCGGGCCACCCGCCGCCACCGTTCCAACTGCCGGTCGGCCCGAGCCCCGTCCCAGCGCACCACCGACCGCTCAGCCAGGAACGGCACGATCCGGTCCACGCCCAGCTCGGTGAGCTTCTGCACGATCTGCTCGGAGCGCCCGCCCTTGAGGACCGCGAACCCGACGGCCACCTCCACACTCGGCGCGGCCACCGACACCACCGCGCCCGCCGGCTCGATCACGTCGCCGAAACGGCACGGCCGCCAGCGTCCGGCCCCGTCGCCGGCAGTCAACGCATCGCCGGGCCGCAGCCGCAGCACCCGCTCGAGGTGGTGCCGGTCGTCGCCGGCCAGCTCGGGCTTGTCCACATCGACCACCAGAACATGCGGACCCGAACCCGCATCGCCGGCCACTGACGGCAACCCGGCTACCAACTCGTCACCCCCAGCACCGCCGCCGCACCGTCACATCGCTCACAGCACCCAACCCAACCGCAACCACTGACCGCAACCCGGCTACCAACTCGTCACCCCCAGCACCGCCGCCGCACCGTCACATCGCTCACAGCACCCAACCCAACCGCAGCCGCTGACGGCAACGACGAGGTCACCGGAAGGCGGTGCGGATCCGCCCCAGCAGGCCCTCGCTCGGCTCGGCGACCTCCTCGCCCCGCAGCTCGGCCAGCCGGCGCACCAGCTCCTCCTGCTCGTCGGTGAGATCGTCGGGCACGTCGACCACCAGGCGGATGAGCAGGTCGCCGCGGCCCCGGCCCCGCACATGGGGCACGCCGCGGCCCCGGAGCCGCAGCACGGCGCCGGTCTCGGTCCCCCTCGNAACGGCGATGGTCTCGTCACCGTCGAGCGTCTCGTACTCGAGCCGCGCCCCCAGCGCCGCCTGCGTGAACGGCACATGCAGCTCATGCACCAAGTCGCTGCCCTCCCGGTGGAAACGNGGATGGGGGCGGACCCTGGTGTGGACGTACAGATCGCCGTTGGGGCCGCCGCGGGGACCGGCCGCTCCCCTGCCGCTGAGACGCAGCGTGGTGCCGTCGTCGACTCCCACCGGAACCTGGACGCTGTAGGTGCGCCGCTCGAGGATGCGCCCGNGGCCGTCGCAGTCGCCGCACGGCTGCTCGATCATCTCGCCCAGGCCGCCGCAAAGATCGCACGCCCCGGCCGTCACCATCTGGCCCAGCATCGACTGGCGCACCTTGCGCACCTGGCCGGAGCCACCGCACTGCGAGCACCGCACCGGCGACGTGCCGCTCTCGGCGCCGCTGCCGTCGCAGGACTCGCAGCGCACCGCGGTGCGCACGCTCACCTCCCGCTCCGCGCCGAACACCACGTCGCTGAGGTCGAGGTCGACGTGGGTCTCCAGATCCTCGCCGGGGGGCGGCCCGTTGTGCCTCGGCGACGAGCCGAAGCCGCCGAAGGGCGAGTCGGAGCCGAAGAAGGCGTCGAAGAGGTTGCCCAGCCCCCCGCCGAAGGGATCGGCGGCACGGGCCGCGTTGGGGTCGTCGGTGCCGAAGCGGTCATACAGGGAGCGCCGCTCGGCGTCCGAGAGCACCTCGTAGGCCGCGCTCACCTCCTTGAAGCGTGCCTCGGCCTCGGGATCGCCGGGGTTGGCGTCGGGATGGTACCGGCGCGCCATCTTGCGGTAGGCCCGCTTGAGCTCCTCGTCGGTGGCGTCGCGGTCGACGCCGAGAGTCTCGTAATGGTCCGCCATCTACAGGCCTTCCAATGCCCGGTCGAGACCGACCATCTCTACGATTCGCTCAAAGCGGATCCCAGCCGGCTGCTCACCTCGGCCACCGCCGAGAGCGCCTGCGGGTAGTCCATCCTCGTCGGCCCGATCACCCCGATGGTCCCGCCGCCGCTGCCGTCCGTGCTGTACGGGGCCAGCACCAGCGAGCAGTCCGCCAGCGAGGCCACGCCGGTCTCCTCGCCGATGGCCACCCGCAGACCCCTGTCGAGCACCCTGCGCATCACCGTGACCACCACCAGCTGCTTCTCCAGCAGGCCCAGAACCTCGCTCAACTGCTCGACGGCGTCGAAGGCGGCCGCCAGCTTGGAGGTCCCCCCGACGAACACCTCGTGGTGGGCCCGGGCCTCCCGCAGCGCGGCGAGGGCCGCGGCCAGGAGCCTGTCGTCGGGCTCGTCGCACTCCCCGATGTCGGCCAGGGTCCGCCCGACCACCCGCCGGGCCAGCCGCCGGGAGGCGTCGGCCACCACCTCCGGCGACGTGTCGACGGGCACCTCGATCGTGCGCTTCTCGATGGCGCCGTTGGACATGACCGCCACCACCATCACCGTTCCCGCGGCCANGTCCACCANCTGGGCCGAGCGGACGGTGGCCGCCGCCGGGCTGGGGGCNACCACCACCGCGGTCCAGTCGGTCAGATCCGACAGCAGCCCGGTGGTGTCGCTCAGGATCGACTCGAAGCCGCCATGGGAGACCGAGAAGAACTCGTTCACCTGCCGGCGGTCGACGGCGTCGAGAGTGGGAGCGGGCGAGCGCCGGCGCCACTGGTCGACGAAGAAGCGGTAGCCCTTGACCGTGGGCACCCGGCCCGCGCTGGTGTGGGGCTGGACCAGGTACTGCTGGTCGGACAGCGCGGCCATCTCGCTGCGGACCGTGGCCGGCGACGCGTCGACTCGCCGCGAGCGCGCCACCCGGGCCGAGCCCACCGGCTGGGCGGTGCGGATGTACTCCTGAACGACGGCGTAGAGGATGGCGGCCTTGCGGTCGTCGAGCATGGCGGAGATGCTACCCGTCCAGCGTGAGAGCCGAGATGAAGGCCTCCTGGGGAATGTCGACCTGCCCGATGCTCTTCATCCGCTTCTTGCCCTGCTTCTGCTTCTCGAGGAGCTTGCGCTTGCGGGTGACGTCGCCGCCGTAGAGCTTGGCCGTGACGTCCTTGCGGTACGCCTTGACGGTCTCGCGGGCGATTATGCGACCGCCGATGGCCGCCTGGATGGGCACCTCGAACTGCTGGCGGGGAATCAGCTCCCGCAGGCGTCCGGCCATGGCCCGGCCGTAGGCGTAGGCCCTGTCGCGGTGCACCACGGTGGAGAAGGCGTCCACCGCCACGCCCTGCAGCAGCACGTCCACCTTCACCAGGTCGGCCTCGTCGTAGCCGTCGGGCTCGTAGTCGAGGCTGGCGTAGCCCTGGGTGCGGCTCTTGAGCTGGTCGAAGAAGTCGATCACCACCTCCGCCAGCGGCAGCCGGTAGCGGAGCTCGACCCGCTCCGGGGACAGGTACTCCATGCGGGCCAGGTCGCCCCGCCGGGACTGGCACAGTTCCATGACCGTGCCGGTGTAGTCGGTGGGCGTGATCAGCGCGACCATCAGGTACGGCTCGGCCACCGCCGCGATCTCAGCGGCCGGGGGCATGTCGGACGGGTTGGACACCGGCAGCGTCTCGCCGCTGGCCATCGTCACCCGGTACTCCACCGACGGCGCCGTCGAGATCAGCGCCAGGTCGAACTCGCGCTCGAGCCGCTCCCGGACGATCTCCATGTGCAGCAGCCCCAGGAAGCCGCAGCGGAAGCCGAAGCCGAGCGCGCCGGAGGTCTCGGGCTCGTAGGTGAACCCGGCGTCGTTGAGGCGCAGCTTCGACAGCGCGGCCCGCAGGTTGGTGAAGTCGTCGCCCTCGGTGGGGTACAGGCCCGAGAAGACCATCGGCTTGGGCTCGGAGTACCCCTCCAGCGCCACTGCCGCGGGCCGGGCCTCGTCGGTGACGGTCTCGCCGGAGCGGGCCTCGCCGACGTCCTTGATGCCGGCGATCAGGTACCCGGTCTCGCCGGGACCGAGGCGCTCCACGATCTCGTTGGCCGGGGTGCGCACCCCCACCTCGTCGGCGTTGTGGGCCGTGCCGGCCTGCATGAAGCGAACCCGGGCGTCGGCGGCCAGCACCCCGTTGACGACCCGCACCGACGACACCACCCCCCGGTACTGGTCGAAGTGCGAATCGAAGATGAGGGCCTGCAGGGGCGCCTCGGCGGATCCCTGGGGCGGCGGGGTGCGCTCCACCACCGCGTCGAGCAGCGCGGCGACCCCGTCGCCGGTCTTGGCCGAGATGTGCAGCACGTCGGCCGCGTCGATCCCGAGGACCCGCTCGATCTCCTCCGCGCAGCGGTCCGGATCGGCCGCGGGCAGGTCGATCTTGTTGACCACGGCCACCACGTCGAGGTCGTTCTCCATGGCCTGGTAGCAGTTGGCCAGGGTCTGGGCCTCGATGCCCTGGGCCGCGTCCACCACCAGGATCACCGACTCGCAGGCGGCCAGCGAGCGGCTGACCTCGTAGCTGAAGTCGACGTGGCCCGGGGTGTCGATCAGGTTGACGACGTGGTCGCGCCAGTTGAGCCTCACCGACTGGAGCTTGATGGTGATGCCGCGCTCGCGCTCGAGGTCCATCGAGTCGAGGTACTGCTCGCGCATCTCGCGGGCGTCCACCGCGCCGGTCAGCTCCAGCATGCGGTCGGCCAGGGTGGACTTGCCGTGGTCGATGTGGGCGATGATCGACGTGTTGCGGATGCGGTGCAGGTCCATGGGGCTCTCGATCGGGCGGCGCCGGCGCCTTCGGGTGCATGTCCACAGGGCTCCGTTCGGCTCGGATCCGGCGACTGAGGTGCACGCCAAGGCTACCGACGCCTCCGGAGGGTGCCGCGGTGCGACGACCGGGCCGCGGCGGTAGCCTCGACGGTCGGCCTCGACGGCCCTCTAGACGACCGGCAGGTGAGCGTGGCCAACATCAAGTCCCAGATCAAGCGCAACCGGCAGAACGAGAAGCGCCGGGTCCGCAACCGGGCTGTCCGTTCGGAGATCAACACCCGGACCAAGGCCGCGCTCGACGCCGCCGAACACGGCGACGAGACCGCCGACGAGTCGCTGCGGCTCGCGGTGCAGCGCATCGACAAGGCCGCGGCCAAGGGTGTCATCCACAAGAACACCGCCGCCCGGCGCAAGAGCCGCCTCGCCCGCCAGTTCCTNCGCCAGCCCGNCTGAGCCCCACGCTCCAGCCGCCCACCCGGCTGAGCCGACGCTCCANCCGCCCACCCGGCTGAGCCGACGCTCCATCCGCCCACCCGGCTGAGCCGACGCTCCATCCGCCAGCCCGGCTGAGCCGACGCTCCATCCGCCAGCCCGGCTGAGCCCCACGCTGCCGCTGAGACGCCTCTGACCTCGCTCCCGGCGGGGCGACCGGGTTCAGCGCGCCGACAGCGCTCCGGGCGGGCGACCGGCCTTTGCGGCAGGGTTCAGCGCGAGGACAGCGCGGCCAGCCGGGCCACCAGAACCTCGAGCACCAGCTCGCCGGGCCAGTCGACGGTTCCCTTCAGCGCGAGGTCGGCGTCGGCGAGCAGCCGGATGGCGCGGGCGATCTTCTCCGAGCCCAGCTTGCGGGTCTGGCCGAGGATCTTGCGGGCCGGGAACGTCGATCCCTTCATTCCCAGCANCGCNGCNGCCTGGCGCTCGTCGGCGGCTCCGGCGCCGTCGAGGCGCAGCATGCGCTGGTACCGGCCGTGCAGCGCCGCCAACACCTGGAGGGGATGGCGCGACGGCAGCAGGCGGTGCAGGACCTTGAGGGCGGCGGCGATGTCGCCGCGGTCGATGGCGTCGTCGAGCTCCCACGGCACCACCGAGCCGGCGTCGCCGCCGTAGACGGCCACATCGCCGGCGGTGACGGTGCCGCCCTCGCCCAGAGCACCCTCAAGGGTCCTCAGCAGCCCGACCACGATCCCGCGGTCTGCGCCCACCAGGTCCTCCACCGCNGCCACCGCGGCCGGCTCGAACTTGAGGCTGGACTGCTTCANCTGGTCGCGCAGCCACTTGCCGGCGTCGGACTTGCGGGTGGGCGGGTTGGCGTCCAGCCTGGCGCCTCCGGCGGCCTTCACCGCGGCCGCGAGCGCCTTGGGGATCGCCGGCAGGCGACCGCCCATGACAGGGTCCGCTCCCCTCTCCCACACCAGGACCAGGTCGGTGGTGGCCGGGAGGCTCTCCAGCAGGCGCACCAGGTCGTCGCACTGGCCCGACCGCGAGAACCGGGCCAGGTGACGGCCCACCACCACCCGCCGCGAGGTCAGGAAGGGCTCGGTCTGGGCCGCGTCCACGAGCGGGGCGAGGGTCCATCCACCGTCGGGTTCCCGGAGGCTCGTCTCGTCGAGCTGCTCCAGCGCCAGGCTGCGGTCCTCGTCGCCCAGCGTCTCCTTGACGATCCGGGACACCGCCTCNGCGAGCAGGACCGGGTCGTCGCCAGTGACAAGTTGGACGCTCATGGTGGGATGCCTGTGCCGGAACCAGATGTGGTTGTGCCCCTCGCCGAGGCACGACTACACCAGGAAGGTAGCCAACCGCCCGACGAGACGCTCACCGGTCCTCGCNCGCNCTCAATCGCCGGAGACTCGGACGACGACATCGAGCCGGGGCTCCTCGCCGACGACCTCCAGCACCACGTCGCCGACCTGCACCGCCGAACCGGTCCGCACCGTGCGGGCGCCGGGCACCCGGTGCATCGCCGGCGCCACCACGGACGCGCCCCGGTAGCGGTCCCTCAACGCCAGCACCGCGTAGGCGTCGGACGCGCCGCCACTGGAGGCAACCACCAGATCGGCACGACGCACGCCGGCCAGCCGCAGCGACTCCAGCAGGTCCCGCGGGCGCACACTCTCATCGAGCACCACCACCGTGGCCGACTCGTGGTGGAAGACCCGCACTCCCGACACCTCCGACCAGCCCGAAGGCGGCGACGCCGCGGCCGACACGCTGTGGATGAGAGCGGCCGCCAGCAGCACCGAACCGGCCACACCCAGTATCCGACGGGCGCCCCGACCGATACCGCCACCAGCCGAGGCACCACGACCGCCCGAACCTCCAACAACCGGCCGATCGCCCGCCACGACCCCGGCTCCGGACACCGCGCTCCGACCGCCCGAACCGCCAACCGCCGCCCAATCAGNCGCCACGNCCCCGGCTCCGGACNCCGCGCTCCGACCGCCCGAACCGCCNACCGCCGCCCAATCNGACGCNNCGTCCCCGGCTCCGGACACCGCGCTCCGCTCGAGCCTTCGGGCCAGCAGCAGCAGGGCGACCCCGACCCCCACCGCCGCCCCTCCGCCCGCGCCGAGCATGGCCGCAGGCGCCGCCGCGGCAGTCTCGGCCACGGCCCGCACCCACCACAGCAGCGCGGCGGTGGGACGGTGGATCAGCCAGGCCGGCCAACCGCCCGTCATCCCCGCGCCCAGCCCCCCGGTCAGTCCCCACATCATCACCGGAGCCGTTGCCGGCCCGGCAACCACGTTGGCGGGCAGCGACGCCAGCGGGACGGTGCCGAACACGGCCACCAGCAGCGGCATCACCGCCAGCTGCGCCCCCGCCGTGGTGGCGACCGCCAGACGCAGCGGGCGGGGCCCGGGCATCATCTCGGCCAGCGCGGGAGTGATCCACAGCAGGCCGCAGGTGGCGCACACCGACAACTGGAACGCCAGCACCCGCACCAGGAACGGATCGGCCACCAGCACCCCGGCCACCGCCCAGGCCAGGGTCCGGCGCCCGGTCTCGGGCCGTCCGAGGGCCGCGCTGGTGACGGCGGTGCCGGCCATGGCCACCGCCCGCAGCACCGAGGGCTCGAAACGGGTCAGCAGCGCGAACACCCCCAGCAGGGCCAGCAGCACCACCATGCGGACCCCGGGGCGGGCCCGGACCGCCAGCGGGGAGGCGAGCGCCAGCACGAAGGCGACGTTCTGGCCCGACACCACCAGCAGGTGACCGAGGCCCGCGGCCCGGAAGTCGTCGTAGAGCCGGGGCGACTGGCTGCGGTCGTCGCCGTAGACCATGCCGGCGAACATGGCCCGGCTGTCGTCGGGCAGGCTCGCCGCGCCCCGCTCCAGCAGCCGCCTCACGCGGTTGGCGAAGGCGGCCACCGGCGCGGCCCCGGCCCGATCACCGACCGAGTCGACGTTGAGCGTGGCGGCGATGTGGCGCCACCGGTGCCAGTCGCCGGTGGCCGGGCGGGCCGTGCCCGAGACCTGCAGCCGCTCCCCGGCCAGACCGTCGTCGAGGCGCCCGGCGAGCGCACCGTAGGCCCGGGCCTCCAGCCGGGCCCCGGCGTGACGGACCGTGACCCTCACACCGTTGGTGCCCAGCGGCCTGGGATCGTCGAGCAGGGTCACCCAGCCCTCGATCCGACCCTGGGGAGGATCGGCCAGCCCGTCGAGGGCCCTTGCCCCGAAGAACCCCGCGAACGCCGCGAAGACCGCGAAGGCGAGCAGCGGGCTCGGCCTCCAGGCGCACACCGCGGCCAGCACCACCGCCAGCGCCAGCGGCACCCCGATCAGCAGCCACGATCCCAGCGCCGCCCCGGCCGCGGCCGCGTAAGGCATCGCCGCCCGGTCCCGCAGCCACGACAAACCACCGGACCTCACCGGCCCGCCCTCACCCCCAGCACGCCCACCGGACCTCACCGGCCGCTACCACGCCGACCGGGCCTCACCGGCCCGCCCTCACAGCGCGCCCGCCAGACCTCACCGATCCGCCCCACCCCAGCGCGCCCGCCAGACCTCACCGATCCGCCCCACCCCAGCGCGCCCGCCGGACCTCACCGGCCCGCCCTCACAGCGCGCCCGCCAGACCTCACCGATCCGCCCCACCCCAGCGCGCCCGCCGGAAGTCACCGGCCCGCCCTCACGTTCATCGCCGTCACCAACGGTCACTGGCCGGTCACCGTCGCCGCNGGGCGGATCTGCTCGAGCTTGACCGGTCCTATGCCGGAGACCTCGATCAACCCGTCGATGCTGGCGAAGGGCCCGTTGCGTGAGCGGTGCTCGACGATGGCCGCCGCCAGCGACGGACCGACACCGGGCAGCGCCTCCAGCCGCGCCGCGTCGGCGGTGTTGATGTCCACCGGCGCCGATGCCTCCCCGCGGTCATCGCCGGCCGGACCGCCGCTGCCCGAAGCGGTGACGACGGGCACAAGGTCCGGTGACGATGTCTCCCCGACCGCCGGCACCCAGACACGCGACCCGTCAGCCAGGAACTCGGCCAGGTTGAGCCGGACCCGGTCGGCGTCGGCGGTGAACCCGCCGGCGGCGTCGATGGCGTCGGCGACCCGGCTGGAGGCGGGAAGCTCGTGGACACCGGGACGGACCACCGCCCCGACAACGTCCACCACGATCAGCTCGGGCTCCGGTGCCGCCGACGGCGGCGGGGCCGGCGTCGGGATCGGGACCGTGCCGGCCATGGGAAGGATCTCGGCCGGGTCAGGGCCGGCGGGAGGGCGCAGCGCCCACCAGCCCCCGATCGCGGCCGCGGCCACGCCGAGCACTCCGAGCACCACCGTGGCCACCGACACGCCCAGGCGATCGGCCAGAGCCCCTGGAGACAGCATGAGGGATCGGCGCCCCTCGTAGCGATCCGCTGGCGTGCGCACCCCGTGTCTCCCGCGCCGCTTGCAAGAAGACCGACACGGGAGGCGGCCGGCGAGCCGCCCGTAAGGCTAGCAGTCCCGAGGGCGAGCGCGATCAGGCGGAGAAACTCCTCGCGGCGCGATGTCGCGATTCCGGCTCAACTCCGCTGCGCTCACGGGCCGCTCGGGCCAGGGCGCTTCCTCCACGGTGTGTGCGCAGGCCTGGTCGCGCGGCCTCAAAGCGCAACCGCGGCAGGCTCACGCATCCGCGGCAGGCTCGAAGGCGCCGGCCGGCGCGGCGTCCCCGCCAGGAGACTCAGAACAGGGCGGCGGAGAGGCGCTTGCGCCAGGCGGAGGTGCGAGGGTCGTCGGGACCGAGCACCTCCAGCAGATCCACGAAGCGTTGACGAGCGTCCTCGTCCGACTTCACCGTCGCCAGCAGCGCGGCCAGCTCGGCCTCGACGTCCTGGGCGGAATCCCCCGGAGCCGCATCGGAGCCCAGCACCCGGGCCAGAGCCAGCAGGCGCCGCACCTCGGGCGTTTCGGGGACCCGCTCCAACAGGGCGACCGCCTCGGCGCCCCGGCCGTCGTCGATAAGCACCGCAGCCAGCGCGGTCACCGCATCGGCGTTGTCCGACTCGATCTCGAGAGCGGCCCGCAGCGACGCCTCGTCGCCGGCCTCGATCAGCCGCTCCACCTCGGTCATCTCCGGTGTCGGCACCAGCCGCTGCACGAACTCGCGCACCGTGGCCTCGCCCTGGGCCCCCAGGAATCCGTCGGCGACCTGGCCGTCCACCATGGCGTACACCGCGGGGATCGACTGCACCCGGAAGGCCTGGGCGACGCCGGGGTTCTTCTCGATGTCCACCTTGGCCAGCTCGACGGCGCCGTTGGTCTCGGCGACGACCTTCTCCAGGATGGGGGTGAGCTGGCGGCAGGGCTCGCACCAGGAGGCCCACAGGTCCACCACCACCGGGACGGTCTGGGACCGGTCCACCACCTGGGCCTGGAATGTCGCGTCGGTAACGTCAGCCATGAGCACCGCAACGTAGCCGGACCGGGCCTCGATCACGCCACCCGCCACCCGAACGCCGGCGGTGCCGGGCATCCTGTAGCACCGGCAAGGCGTGACCCAAGGAGAACCCCATGAAGATCGACGCATGGATTGGACTGCCCGAAGCCTCCAGCCCCGACCAGTTGGCCACCATCGGCGAACGGGCCCGGCTGATGGAGCAGGACGGCTACAGCGGGCTGCTGTCGGCCGAGACCAGCCACGACCCGTTCCTGCCCCTGGCNCTGGCCGTCCAGCACACCGAGCGCATCGATCTGATGACCGCCATCGCGGTGGGCTTCGCCCGCAACCCGATGGTGCTGGCGCACACCGCCTGGGACCTTCAGGCCCTGTCCGGGGGGCGGTTCCTGCTCGGGCTGGGAAGCCAGATCCAGCCCCACATCACCAAGCGCTTCTCGATGCCGTGGTCGCGGCCNGCGGCCCGCATGGAGGAGATGATCGCCGCCATCCGGGCCATCTGGGAGGCCTGGCAGACGGGCGAGCGCCTCAACTTCCGGGGCGAGTTCTACCGCCACACCCTGATGACGCCCATGTTCAGCCCCGGCCCGATCGGCGTCCCGCCCCCGCCGATCCTGATCTCGGCGGTGGGGCCGCTGATGACCAGGGTGGCGGGCCGGTCCGCCGACGGGCTGGTGTGCCACGGCTTCCAGACCGCCGACTACCTGCGCGACGTGATGCTGCCCAACGTGGAGGCCGGGCTGGCCGAGTCGGGCCGGACCCGCTCCGACTTCCAGATATCGATGCCGGTGTTCGTGGTGTCGGGCTTCGACGAGGACGATGTCGCCGCCCAGGCCGCCCGGACCCGCCGGCAGATCGCCTTCTACGGGTCCACGCCCGCGTACCGGGGGGTGCTCGAGCACCACGGCTGGGGAGAGGCCCAGACCGAGCTCAACCAGCTGTCGAAGCGGGGGATGTGGAAGGAGATGGGCGACGTGATCGACGACGACATGCTCGACGCCTTCGCCATCGTGGCCGAGCCCCACGAGGTGCCGGCCCGCCTCACCGAACGCTTCGGCGGCTCGCTCGACCGCCTCCAGTTCTACGCAGGCGTGCGAGGGGACGCCGAGCGCTGGGCCCCCATCATCGAAGAGATCAAGGCCGCCTGACGGGCGCGGGGCCGGCGCTCCGACCCGCTAACCTGTCGGCACCTCGGGGCTATAGCTCAGTTGGTAGAGCGCTTCCATGGCATGGAAGAGGTCAGGGGTTCAATTCCCCTTAGCTCCACGTCACAATATCACATAAGTCCTGTTCAGAGGCCATAATTCGAATCTAGTTCGGTTATGTGTGTTGCTTCTGTTGTCACTGTTGGCAGTAGAGCAATCGGGTTGACACAATCGGGGTGCGAGCCTGGCCTGCATTGGCACCTCGACATGAAGGGCCGGGCGATGGCGGGGATTCAACTCCTAGCGGACGGGTCAACGAGGCCCGACTCGGCCCGTTTGTCATACGGCTCGTTTAGTTTGGGGCGCACGGTCGCTGTTCCCCGCGTGGAATGGCCAATGCCGTCAGATGCAGGAGGAGAAGCATGACCCAGTGCCGTGATTGGGTTGCGTAGGCTGCCATTGGGACACTGCGAAGGAGGATGCGTGGCAGCCGAGAAAGCCGGACACAGCGGGATGTGGTCGCTGTTCCGGGGAGACGCACTCGACGCTTACGCCCAGTGGCCCGCACCCGCTGCCATTATCTCCGACGGCGCTTACGGCGTTGGCGGGTTCCCCGGCGACCCCCGCACCGCTGATGGTCTGGCCGAGTGGTACGAGCCTCATATCGAGTCTTGGTCCAAGCACGCGCGAGCGTCCTCCACGCTGTGGTTCTGGAATACCGAACTGGGCTGGGCGACGGTGCATCCGGTTCTGGTCCGCCACGGGTGGGAGTACGTGCAGACCATCGTCTGGGACAAGGGCATAGCGCATATTGCCGGGAACGTGAACGGCGAGACAATCAGGCGCTTCCCGGTCGTGACGGAGGTGTGCGTGTTCTACCGGCGCCGTCTGGAGTTCCCTACCCCCGACGGCGTGATGTCGGCCAAGCAGTGGCTGCGCTACGAGTGGCAGCGCGCCGGGTGCGACTGCAGGCCGCCAACAGAGCGTGTGGGGTGGCGAACGCGGCCACGCGCAAGTATCTGACGCAGGACTGGCTGTGGTACTTCCCTCCGCCTGAGATGATGTCCCGCCTCGTGTGCTACGCCAACCAGCACGGCCGACCGGACGGCGCCCCTTACTATTCGCTAGACGGCAAGGCGCCGGTCAGCGCTGAGGAGTGGGGTTCTCTGCGAGATGTCTGGAGCCACACCCACGGGATCACCAACGTGTGGGCGGCGCCACCTCTCAACGGCAATGAGCGCTACAAGGGCAACCGAGTCCGGTCGGCGCCACGAGTGCATCGACCAGGCCGCAACGCCGCCGTTCATCTCAACCAGAAGCCGCTGGAGTTCATGCGCCGGATTATCACGGCCGCAACCCGTCCGGGCGACATCGTGTGGGAGCCCTTCGGCGGGCTGTGCAGCGGCATCGTCGCCGCGACGGAGTCCGGGCGCGATGGATACGCAGCCGAACTGGTGGAGCACTTCGCGGACCTAGCCATCGAGAGACTCCAGAACGCGGCCAGCGCTGAGGCCGCCACATGACCGCACCTCCCGCGGAGCCAGCCGCTCCAACACCCGATCCGGCAGACCCCCGCACCCCCCTGATGGATCGCGTGAAGGAAGCGCTCATGGCTCTTCCGGGCTACTTCAACTCCACCACAAACATCGAGGGCATCGAGGCCCGCGACCTGTTCGCGCTCAACACCATGCTCGGGACCACAATCGAGGTTCAGGTTGTCAACACCCTGAACCGGATCAGGGACGTATGGGATCCCAACGATGAGTGGCCTCTCTACCGGTTCGACCGCCAGGCTCAGACCTTCCCTGACGTCCTCCTGCGACGACAACTCGACTCCGGCGACTTCGATGTGGCTCTCGGAATCGAACTCAAGGGATGGTACGTGCTGTCCAAAGAGGCAGAACCGAGCTTCAGGTACACGGTCACGCCAGCCGCCTGCGCGGATTGGGACTTGCTGGCAGTCGTTCCATGGCACCTGTCGAACGTGCTGTCAGGCGTCCCACGCGTCGACTCGCCCGGGATCTGGTCAGCACAGCACGCTGCCAAGTACCGCAACTACTGGTGGCAGCACATCCGCGACACCCAAGCGGACCGATCCATCACATCGCCAGAGATCGAGGTGCCCTACCGGAAGCGCAGCAATACCTCCGACAGACCTGCCTACGACGGAGGCGGAAACTTCGGCCGGATCGCTCGAATCGGCATCATGAACAGCTGGACCAAGGAGATCCTCAACCGACGTCTAGCCGGAATCCCGGCTCGCGGTTGGATCGAATTCCTCAAGATCCACGCCTCGTAGCTTCCCCATGGAACCGGTCAAGATCGATGCCACCCCCGAGGAAGCGGCCGAAGCGCTAATGGGCCGCTGACAACTGACCCGCAGCCGGGGCTTGGCACCATCCGATATGGACCCCCCACGCGGATAACAACAGCGGCTGACTCCGCTCTCTACCACACCTTCGCTGTGGGCTGCGTTCACGCTGTCGGGGCGGCCGCCACGCAGCCCAGAATGCCCCCAAGTTCTGGTGCGGGCCACCGAAACCCACACCGGGCACGACCGCGAGCAGGCCTCGCGGCGCTTAGTGCTGCCAATCACGCGGAGTCGCGATCTGCGACCAATCGAATCTGCCATCATAGCAGAGCTGGAGTGCGCCGGCGGGATCCTCTTGGATGCCTTTGGAGGCGAGGCCGACGTGAGCGCCGGCATCCGCGAGCAGGCGGGTCGCCACCTCGACGGAGGGCCTCACCCGCTCCAGCTCGCCGTCGGTGATCAGCTGCTCCACTTCTGCGCGTCCGCGTGCCCAGCTCACCGGGCTTTGCCTCCTTCTGACTCGAGCGCACCAGGTCCGGGTGTGAATGGCTGTTCGGCGTCCGCGAGGACCGGCAGCATCGTTCGGGACTTGATCTCGCGGATGAAGCTCTCTCGGGCGGATTGCCACTGCGAGCGAGTCCGCACGGTGGCCTGCACCGGCATGCCGATCCGTCGTTCGACTCGTTGCGCGGCGTCGTCGACGACGTCGCGGTCTGCGCGGACTGCGGGGCCTGGCTCGAGGGCCATCGGCGGCGCTCGTCGTGGGAGATTGAACTCGAATCGCGGACTGTTCGTCCGGATCGTAGTAGCCTGCCAACAGAAGAGACAATAAATTAGCGTTTACCTAGTTATAGCGAAAGTATATTTGTCATGAACGTAACGAAGCCCCTGTCGCCAGAGACAATCGAGGCCATC
>JGIcombinedJ30088_10002296_pt1 | contig 18512 bp, 20 predicted proteins | sample PinacodermPK_FD_30088 | JGI IMG/M metagenome (IMG submission 30088)
GCCCGGTACCTGACCTGGCTGCGCCGCCGGTTCGAGGACGACCTGCCCCGCGTGCTGGCGGGCTACAACGCGGGCGAGGGGGCCGTCGATGCCCACGACGGGGTACCGCCCTACCGGGAGACGGTGAACTTCATCGGCCGCGTCTACGGCTTCCTCGGGCTTTGAACACTGGGTGCGCCGGCCTGCCATCCGTGCGCCCGCTGACGGGCCCACGGACTGGTTCACGGGTGGCGCGGATCGCGCCTCCCCGTTTCAAGGGCTTTCAGGGGGTATCGGAAACTCCCGGTAACTGCCGGAAATCGTTGTATTCCATACGGTTTTCTCTCTCTCCGGCGCGCATGTGGTATCCTGCGTCTTCGCTGGCTCTCGCAGAAAAGGTGGGACACCCTGGGGGACCCACGAGGGCCGAAGAACCAGGGCCGAGCGCGGAACACGGAGAGAAACGAGGATGCCAAGGAAGAAGCTGACCGATGCCTTCGTCCGGTGTGTCGACTGGGCCGGAAAGTACGGAGACGAGCACGGACTCATTCTACGGGTCCGGCCGACAGGATCGAAGCAGTGGATCTGGCGCGGCACCGTGGCAGGCCGGCGAGTCGATCTCGGACTCGGCGGATATCCCTACACGACGCTGCGAGAGGCCCGTGAGCGGGCGTTCGAGTGCCGGAAGGCATCGAGGGCCGGCCGCGACCCGCGAGTCCTGAATCGACGCTGTCCGACGTTCGCGGAGGCGGTCGAGACCGTCATCGCGATGCACCGCCCTTCGTGGCGGCCCGGCGGCGAGAGCGAGGGCGACTGGCGCCGGACGCTGGGAACCTACGCGGTACCCCGCCTGGGCCAGATGCAGGTGGACCAGATCACCAGCGCGGACGTCATGGCGGTGCTTCAGCCGATCTGGAACCAGAAGGCGGTGACGGCGCGGCGGGTCCGGCAGCGGATAGGCGCCGTGATGCGGTGGGCCATCGCCCAGGGGCACCGGGCCGACAACCCCGCCGGCGATCCGATCACGGCGGCGCTGCCGAGGAACGGACGGCAATCCCGGCACTTCAAGGCCCTGCCGCACCGCGAGGTGGCGACGGCGCTGACGACGGTGCGGGAATCGTCTTCCGCCGCCGGGGTGCGCCTCTCGTTCGAGTTCCTGGTGTTGACGGCGGCCCGGTCGGGAGAGGTCCGCGGCGCGTGTTGGGCCGAGATCGACGACGAGGCCGCAATCTGGAGGGTGCCGGGGTCTCGCACGAAGACCGGCCGGTCGCATCGCGTTCCGCTGTCGCGCCGCGCGCTCGAAGTGCTCGAGGAGGCGCGGACGGCTGGAGGCGGAGACCCGATCTTCCGGGCGGTGCCGAGCCGCCGCCGTCCGCTGGCCACGGGAGTGTGGCGCGCGCTGTTGCGGCGCCTGAGAATCGACGCGACCGTGCACGGGTTCCGCAGTTCGTTCCGGGACTGGTGCGGTGAGACCGGCGTGCCGCGGGAGGTGGCCGAGGCGTGTCTCGCTCACGCGATCCGCAATCAGGCGGAGGCCGCGTACGCGCGATCCGACCTCCTGGACCGTCGCCGCGCAGTTATGGAGGCGTGGGCCGAGTACTGCGGGCCAGGTTCGCCGGCCACCTGAGTGCGAGCGGTCATCTGACGAGGGGATCGACCGCGGGCCTGCGACGACCGGTCCGGACTCGCGCCGTCGGTTGCTCGTCTCCCCAGTGCGTCGGTTGGAAGGTGCTCACCACGGCTCGGGTTAAACTGCACTCCGCCAGCCGGACTCGCTCTGGACTGCCGTACGGCTACTCCATGCCTCGTATGGATGGTCGCCAGCTCACAATCGGCGAGTTCGTCCGACAAACGCTGCTCGTGGTTCTATAGCCCCATCTCATCGGTGCTCCTCCTTTGGTCGACTAACCATGAAGCCCTACGAGCAATCCCTGTTCGACGCGTTCGTGTGGACCCAAGCGGTTGAGGAACAGCTCCGAGACATAGCCGAACGACTCTACGATGCTGGCACGCTCTTTCTGTCCCAGAAAGAACGCGAAACCATCCCGGCGGCGACCTTCGGACGCCTACTCGGATGGTTGAGACCCCACTTGCAGCTCGAACTCCATGAGAGCCTGGATCGACTCCTGAAAGACCGAAACGACGTGGTTCATAGATCAAGCTACGTCATGAGTATCCTGGTCTGGTCCGTCCTTCCAGAACTCGACGAAGCCGAGGATGAAATCTTCCGTTTCAATGACATCAAGCTGCGGGCTCGGAATCTTCACGGTGACCTATTGAGGTTTCGCGTGGAGGAGAAAAGGTGACGAAGGCTAGACCCTCTGACGCGCCGGACCCTATGGCCGTCGTCATGGGCCGAATAGAGGCTGCCTCGGCCCTGGCGGCGACGGTGCTTCCCGACTTGGTAAGGCACTACGAGATGGGGTTTGTGGGCGCGGCCTACACAGTCGCCCATGAGTGCACCGAACTTGTCTTGAAGATGCACTTGGACGGCGTCGGCGTCAAATACCCCACCTTCGGACGGAAAGGGCACGATCTTCCAAAACTGTTTAGGCTTTGGGGTGAGGATCGCGAGAGGGCAGAACTTGCCTATCAGAAGTGGTTCGTCGGTTTCACTGTCCAAAGGCGATTGGCGGATGCCATAGAGAGGACATTGAGACTGGACGACTACTCCGGCATGGACGAGACTGAGCGCCTGTCCATGGAGTCAGTTAACCGGGCTGTCCGTGAGATACAGCGTTCGATACTGCGAGAAGACGACCCTCCGGTAGGAGCCGTACTAGGCAAGATCGACGCGATGATCGGTCCTAGGGACGTTCGGGCTCTCTGCATTCCGGCGCGGCAAGAGCAGTTCGCTGAGGCCAGATACCCAGCAAACGTCTGGTATCCCGAGAAGCTGCTTGCGCTTCAATGGAGGGAACTCGTCGAAGCCAACGCAGAGTCGAGATCACTCGGCATCATCCAGTGGTTCCTGGAGAGAGAGGGAACCCCCGATGTGTACTCGGCCTGGAAGTACCTGCACGAGGGCAATCTGCCTAAGGTGGGTTACGAGTTCCGGGGACCGGCGATCAAGATGATCGTCATCGCGAAGCAACTCAGGACTTTTGCCAGCGCGAGAGACAAGTAGGCCACCTCGACCGGTATTCTCATGACAACACGTCGTTTCTGCTCCATGTGCTTCTTTGCCGCCTCGGTGATTCGTGGCGTTGTAGGTGGTCGGGTTGACGGTCGGTGCCGGCGGCGTGGTGGTGGCGCAGCCGAGCGCCAGCAGACCGCAGAGTGCCGCGGGTGCGTAGCTTCTCGGGGCCATCGTCGCCTCCTGTCGGTTGCTCCGGCCCCTAGATTGGCGCCGGGCCGTTCCAACCGCCATGCAGCGAGCACGGACCGGGCTCCCGCATACTCAACCGGCCTCGGGGAGCTACCCCGCAGCCTCAGAACAGGCTTTCAGCCGGTAGCCCGACAGCTCCCGGCGGCTGACGGTTGTACCACCGGCGCGTCCGCTATCGTAAGCCCATGACTGACTCAGATAGACACCGAATGCCGACCGACGCTGGCCAGCGCACCCGCGCGGCAGCGCGGGAATTGTCCACTGCCCCCCGATTCGGCGGAGCCGACTCCGCAGCCTCAACCGAGGCCGCTCATCAGGCGAGACAGTCACGATGACTCGCGACGAAATGGTGGACTCACTGATGCAGCACTACGTCTTCGCCAGAGTGTTGCTCCAAGAGCACCAAGAGCTCTTTCAGGCTGAGGATAACGAGTGGTTCTTGGAGGCGCACCCAGAGTTCGCGTGGTGGCTTCGTCGAGTGAGCGAAGAGGCATTGATCCTCCGCATTACGCAGCTTGCGGACCAGCCAGAGACTGGAGGGAACCGAAATCTGACCATTCGTGCATTACCGCGTCTGTATTCGAAATTACAACGGCTACCTGCGTTGGTAGAGGCAGTCATGGCGGCGGCGGCGGATCTGAGGCAGTACCGCAACAAGGTCATCGCGCATCTCGACCGCGACAGCAAGGCCCGCCGACCGTTTGGCGGTGAATTTGCAGAACATTCTGAGCGGTCGCTTGATGCGATTCTGGCGGTGCTGGACGAAGTACGAGGGACTGCGACCGCGAGGGAGGTCGTCTCAGGACAGCCCTGCCGTCGTTTGATCCACGAAGTGGCAACGCTGGTGAATCTAGGCAGAACGCTTGAAATGCTGGCCTTCGGAGAAGACGGTCACAGTTTGGCGATGGACGGTCGGGTCGGCAGGGCAAGAGGGTTCCTAGGGAACCTCGGCCTCAATCCCGACGACCCTCGGCTACGGCGCTGGGGGAACCGCCTGTGCCTCGCCTCATCGACTCTTCAGCACTACGAAAAGTGCCCAGAGGCGTGAAAGTAGCGCCAACGAAGGTCAAGGAGGCGGAGAAGTGGGGTTATCAACCGGCCCTGATACTCGCCTCCCGCTCCTATTCAGGCGCACTACCTGCGTTGTAAGGCCGCTCCGCGGCAGCTGAAGGAGGCGAGCACTTCAGGCACGGTGCGTGGGAAACCGCTGATGACGGACCTCGTCTTTCAATAGTGACCTCGCTCAAGCATTGACACTACGACCGGATGTCCGCTCTCTCGAAGTGTGTGGAGGAAGTCTCGCAAGGGCGTCAGGTCGGCTGACAGCGAGAAATGCATGTCAACTTCGGCTCCTCGATAGGCCCGCGTGAAGCTCGGCACACTGAGTGCAAACACACGCTCGTAAAGATGTTCACGAACCAGCCGATCAGCGCGGCGGGCAGAGAGAACGTACCAGGCGGCGTTCAGAATCGCTTGATAGGTCCGACGAAACGTCGGATCTTGGTCCCTGACGACCCGCTCGACCAAACGATCTTCGAGCGCCCGCTTTCCCTGGGCCTTGGGAGATTGGTAGTACAGCGCTGCCGCGTCTATGAAGTGTCCCGGAATCCGCTTGCCGACCTGCTCGCCGGTCAGCGACCTTTCGCCGACCACCACGAAGATGTATGGCAAGTGTTCGTCTTCTTGTTTCTTCAGCGCACCATGAATCTTGTAGGTGGCCAGAGCGAAGCAATCCTCGGGATCGAGTCCTACGACTTCACGTGCCTTGGCGAAGAGTGCTCCGTGAAACTTGATGTTCAGGCGATAAATCGGTCGTCCGTGCCCGTTGTACAGTCGATAGTCAGTGTCAGTTCTGGATCCGCGAAGGTCACGCAGTTCCATCTCGTGGCTCTTCATCTCCTCTTCGTAGATCGTCTCGAAGGCAGTTTCGGCTGCGCGGCCGACCAGCAGTTGTCCCAGCGTCTGAAAAGCTCGTTCTCGTGACTCCCGCTCGATCTGCGTCGGACTTGTGCCGAGAACGGTCGCTACCGGCTCCCCAGCGTCCAGGACCGGTTTGAGGTAGCGCGGCAGAGTCTTGACACGGGTCGCGGCGTCTGCGACGGTGACACCGTCTTGAACTAGAAGAAAGCCCTTGAGGAGGTGCAGGGGCTTAGGCCAATCTTCCTCGCCGTAGAGGGTGTGTAACAGCGAGAGGAACTCCGCGCTATTCACTCAGAAGGTCCTGGTCGAATCGGAGTGCCGAGATGCGTGCATAGGACTCCTCGATCTCGAAGGCCAACCACCTGCGATCAAGTTCCTCCGCCACGGCGCCCGTCGTGTTACTGCCCGAGAAGATGTCTAGGACGATGTCCCCGGGGCTGGTGAGGAGCCGAATGAAGAAGGCTGGGAGGACCGGGGGAAACCGAGCTGGATGGCTCGTAACGCCACGTTCCCGGCAACGACGGATGAACGCCGAGTTGGAGTCGTTGTTTCCCCACTCTAGGAAGTTGGTTGGGATGGAACCACCGCGATCCTTCGCGAACTTTTGCGTGATTTGGTGGCCACTTGGCCTTTGCGTCTTCCGCAGTCCTCGCTGGATCAGGCGCTCCATGTCCTTGCTATAGGGCACGAGCACGTTGGCGTTGTTTGCTTTGGGGTATGGGGTCTTCGAGAGCCACCAGACGTACTCAACGGAGTCCTTGATTCGCACCCGGCGAACATTCACCCACTCCGCGGGAGTGGGCATCTTTGCGGGATTGTACCAGAAGCACTCTTGGGCCAGATGGAAGCCGAGTGTTTCTACCAGATGGATGAGCAGCTTGAACTGGTAGAGCGAGCGAGTGGGTTCGCCGGCGTTATAGCTTCCGCCGAGGTTGAGTACGAAGCTACCCGTGTCAGCAAGAACTCGGTGGACACTGACAGCGAAGGGCGAGAACCAATCTAGATACTCCGCCTTCGACACGTTACCGTATTCCTTCTCAAAGTGGAGAGCGTAGGGAGGTGATGTCACAACAAGGTCGATCGAAGAGGGCGGAAGATCGGCCAACAGATCTTGAGCGTCGGCCACGAAGCATGCGCCCGTGCCGGTCTCGTAGAGAGGGGTGTGGCCGAGCAGTGTGGCAGGATGTTCGATTGGGGGCGAGTCTTGGACGGTGGTCGGTTCCACGGTCTATGTCGCGAAGAACGAAAGGCCAGCGAACAGGATCCGCTGCGGGGGGATCAGGCTTCGGCGCGTCTCGGGCATCGGACCTCCTGGGTCGTGAGCGACAAGTGTATCTGACCCTTTGGGCGGATCAAGCTACAAGGGTGTAGCTCGATGGTGAGACCGGTGGCCGTACAGGGGATCGGATCAGAGCGACCACCAGGACCTGCGGGAGAACCGTGCTGAGTGTGGCCCAGACGGCAGACTTCGCCCGCCAATCGCTATGAACTCCGAGGTCCAAGTTTCGGCGCTTCTCGGCATTCAGGGGAAGGTGGTCGGCCCAGCGGTGTTGGGTGGGCTGCTGTAGGTCGGGAAGATCGATTGCGGTCCGCAAGGTTCCTCCGTTTCTCCCGGTCCTGTGTTCCGACGAGGGGATCGGCCGGGAGCTGGCGGACCAGGCCCTCGGCTGACGCGGTCGGGAGCCAGGTCGAGCAGTGCTATGCCCGCAGCGACGTGCTGAAGCCGCGCGGTCATGGAGGCTTGGGCCGGCTACTGCGTAGAAGCCTGACCGGCCCCCAGAAGTGCGGCAAAGCCTGCAAGAGCGCGTCCCCAGGGTTCAACATGGTGTCAGGGCAATGTCATCGATGGCGGGCATCTAGATTGCCGGAGACCCGAGTGCTTCCAGCACCGTGGCAGTGCTCGTACGTCTTGAGAGTAGTCGCGGGCGGTTCGACGCGGCTTGGGTCGCGGGTCACTGCATGCGGATCCAGTCGTGGTTCCAACTCGCTCGAGGCGATGGCTGGTAAGGCTATGGCTTCGTGTATGAAGACTAGCGCCAGTCGGTGCAGAGCTATGGCATGCCTTGGGGATTGTCTGCTTGACGAGGGACTGCGGGGGTCTGTAGCTTGCGCCCGTGGGCGACGAGTTCTGGCAGTTCCTCGACCGGATCGGGATTCTCGGCGGTGCTGGCTGGACGTTGCGGATCATGTGGCTAGTGGTAGGGGCAGTGCTCGTTTGGTTCTTCGAGTACCTTAGGAACCGACCGTCGAAACGACGGCTAGACGAGATCGAGTCCATCTTGGCCGGGGAAACCGAGGAAGGACCTGGCCACACTGGAGCAACGCTTCGCGCGGCTCGCACCAGCTCTGCGCGAAGACTTGGTCCGAATCTCGGGAGCGCAGAGCTCAGAGAAGCGCGTCTACTGGCTGTTCAAACTCCAGCGGTTCGAGGTGTTCGCGCCTCCAGTCTGGCAACACCGACTCTGGGGGATGTTCGCCCCCGCGGTGCTGGTCTCGATGGAACACGGCGACTTGGACGAAGCGCGACGGCAAAGCGCGGCCATCTACCACAAGATGATCGAGGACACGCTTCGAGAGAACCAGGAGGCATCCAGAGAGCCGAGTTCGTGCTAGGTGACTTGGCAGGGCGATTCACCGGGCCACGGTGCCCCCGACCCCTAGGAGACCCCAAGACCAGGTCAGAGATTCGGGAGTACCTGTTCGAGCTGTTGGCTCCACGTCGTCCGCGTCAGCGACAGCTGGACAGTGACAGCTGAGGGAGTCGGTTCGACCGAGAAGGATCTCGGAACGAAGAAGACTGTAGGCTGCCGCGATGGCCGACCTCCGTCGCTTCGTCCAGTTTCCCCACCCCGGAGGTGAGCACAGCGCCGAGTCGGGCCGGGTGTGGAACCCGAACCGGCCGGACAGCCCCCACCGCCGGAAGTTCATGCTGCTGGACGGCCAGTGGATCGACGGCAACAACGAGTTGCAAACAGGCGTACTGAACGCCTGGGGCGAGTGGGAGCCCGAAGCGGAGTGCGTAGCCGAGCTCGGGCGGGACGGCAGGCCCGGGCTTCCCCGCTACCTGTGGCGCCCGTACTACGTCCCGAAAGCGAGCTACCGGGAGCTACACAACACCGATCCGTTCATCTTCGGCCCGCAGTTTCTCTATTCCAACTGCCGCCAGCCCCGGCACCGGAGCCTGCGACGCTTGGCCCGCAGTTCGGTGATCGCGTTCGGCAGCGGTAAGACGATCAACGGCGAGCGACGCTGGGTGCTCGACACCGTCCTCGTGGTCAAGGACTTCGTAGACTACGACCCGGCGCGTGCACAACGCGAGTTGAAGGAGTGGGCGCCGGCCGAGTGGCTGGACGTGACGGCCGCTCCACTGGCCGACAGCATGGGTGGCAGCTGCGGAGGTTGTATGTCGGCGACAGGCACGCGCTTCCGGCTCTACCGAGGTGCCACACCTGCTGATCCGGCTGACGCCATGTACAGCTTCGTTCCTGCGCTGCCTGCTGGCGCCGACATCGGCTTCCCGCGGCCCCTGATCGACCTTCAGGGCGAGTACTTCAACCCCCAATCTTGGCAGGCTCCAAAGGGGCTACGGTACGAGCGCAGTGTCGACGAGCTGCAGAGCCTATGGAACTCGCTTGTGCAGCAGGTGCGGGAGGCTGGGCTCGTTGTCGGCACAGGTGTCGACGCGCCGACACCTCGAACCCTGGGCTGAACCATGTTCACGCCCCCTGGAGGCTCCGGCGCTCGGATCGGGACGCGGCTTGGCCGCGGCCCTTGTGGTCCTGGAGCGGGCCGATGGACTGCGGGGCCGGGGTCGAGGTCTGGTCTTCCCCGGGATCCAGGGGAAGATGGTCGGCGCGGCCGTGTTCGGGCGGCTGTTGAGGGATCTCGGGATCGACTCCAGCCCGCACGGCTTCCGTAGCTCGTTCCGGTCCTGGTGTTCGGACCAGGGGATCGACCGGGAGCTGGCGGAGCAGGCCCTGGCCCACGCGGTCGGCAGTCAGGTCGAGCAGTGCTACGCCCGTAGCGACGTGCTGGAGCGCCGGCGCGAGGTCATGGAGGCCTGGGGCGCGTTCCTGGCTGGCTAGGTGCGTCGCACTGCCCCGACGCAGTCTTCTTTCGTCACCGCAGAAACGCTTCCCCGGCGTCACCGGTCGCTCCGCGATGTGCTCGATCCGCCGTTTTCCGTCCGCCGTCTAGGCCATCCAGGCGTCGGCTCAGGTATGTGCGGCCCGAGCGCGTGATCTGGAGTCCAGGGTAGACGGTCCAACGCCCACCGGGAGTCGTGTGGAGTTCCCTTCTACGAGTCCCCGATCCACCATCGACCTCACGTAGTCCCGCACCACGGAGTCCGCCACGTCTTCGAGGCTTGGATGCGCAAGCGGTTCGTCCGCCCTGACAACCTGCTCGAGCAGCCGGCAGAACGGATCGTTGGTGCGATTCATGGATCGCCCTCAACGCTAGCTGCCGCCGACCCGACCCGTCAACGGCTCCAGTGTCTCTACAGGCGACACAGCCTCCGGCAATTCCGCACCGCCGCCGGTCCGTTCCGCGGTTCCGAGCCTTCCCGCAGGGATCATCTCTGGCGCGAGCGACCCCCTGGCCGCGGTAAACGACGAGGTAAACGAGGAGGAGGCCGCTGGGCCGCACCAGGCGGCGAAACAGGGGGGTCGCTCGTGCCACGCCCGGACCGCCTCGTGCGGCCCGGGCGCCGGCCTGCTGCGGCGCCGATGCACAAGGGCTCCCGGGAAAACGCCCGGCAGGGCAAGGACATTCTCCGAGTGTCCTCGAAAGCGGACAGGTAACAATGGTCGGCCCAAAAAGGTAAACGAGAGGGGTGCTGACCTTTTTCACTCCTGGAGTGGATCCTGGTACGGCCCCGTCAGGCGGTCGGACACTGGGGTGACAGACCGGGAGCGTGATCGGTCGAGTAGCTGTCGATGGGCACGCCGGCGGCCGCGCGATCGGCGCGCCGGCGGAGCGAGATGGCCATCCGCCGAGCGGGGTTGAGGCCGCCCCAGCGGTCGAAGCCGGCGGGGTCGGCCGCGAGGAGGGCCGCCTTGATGGCGGCCATCGTCTCCCTCTCCTCCGGGGTCAGCGGCTGAGCGGACGGAGCGTTGAGCCAGATCGCGAAGAGGCGGGAGTACCGGTTCTGGGCGGCCACGGTCCGCGTGATCACGGCCACTGCACGGTGATGAGGGTGTGGCGCAGGTGAGTCCAGAGAGCGCGGTGCTCGTCGACCCAGCGGCGCAGTTCGCTGTCGGTCTCACGGCCGGGGTCGGCGTAGACGAAGCGGGCGGATCGATCGTCGGCGGCGATGGGGAGGTCGAGGGCGAAGTAGCGCCGGGTGCGCCTGTGCGCGGGACCGTAGTACCGGTGCGGGAGCGGGACGCGGCGGAAGCCGCGGTGGTAGCCGAGGCGGATGAAGTGGATGGCCTTCTCCGCCTCGGTGGCTAGCCACGGGAGGGCGGGCTGTCGAAGCACGTACTCGAGGCAGAGAAGACGGCGGAAGAGGACGATCTCCTCCACCGCCCTGCTACGGCGGGCGTGTTCGATGCCGAGGGCGCGGTAGAGGCCGCGGCCGTGGACATGGATGTACCGGAGACCGGTCGCGCTTCCGGGAAGAGGTTTCTCGCGAGCGAGACCGTTGTCGATGAGTCGGTGGACGAAGGCGTGGGTGGTCTTCGTGGAGCACCGGTGATGTTCGGTGAACTGTCGGCGGATGAAGGAAGACACCGGAATGGAGGCAGACGAGGGTGAGCCAGGCGGCCTGATAGGGAGGGAAGCCGAGGGCGCGGAGCGCGGCGTCGCGACCGTCCAGGTGGGGCACGTCGGGAGCCGTGGGTGGCACGTCAGAAGTCGACGACCTGGTCGTCCTGGATCCAGGTGACGAGGATGCCCATGGGATTGAGCGGGAGGAGGCTGCCGGAGTTTTGGGCGAGGATACTGTCCGCGAGGCCATCCGCTTGCTGAGGCGGCTCCTTGGGTCATCCCGGTGCAGCGCGCGAGGTCCCGCGAGGACCATTGGGTTCCCTTCCCTAGCGCGGCGCTTGTGGTCCTGGGCCGGGCCGAAGGACCGCGGGTCCGGGTCGAGGCCTGGTGCTGAACACCAGACCGGAACGAACTGCGGATCGTGGTCTTGAGCCTCGAGGGTGCGGGTGACGACGGCCAAGTGGACGCTGGTTCCGGCCTCGCGGAGATGGGTCCAGAGCCGGCGGTGGCTGTCGGCCCAGTTGCGGAGTTCTGTGTCGGTATCGCGGCCGGGGTCGGCGTAGAGGAAGGTGGCCGTGTCGTCGTCGGAGGCGATGGGGAGTTGGTGGTGGAAGTAACGGCGGGTGTCGTTGAGGACCGCCCGCGTAGGTGTGTTGTGGGAGGTCGGGGGGAGGGCAGCCCCGGCAAAGGAAGTACTCGAGCTTGTCGGGAGAAGTTGCCGCCTGGACTGGGCACCGTAGGTAACACGGCCGTGGCGGGAGTGAAGGGTCGCTGCACGGGGATGGGTCGCGGTGACGGTCGTACGATCCACCAACAAGGAGACGCTGCAGGGCTTCGCGCGGGACAACCTCGAGACGGGCCGCCACGCTCTATACCGACGATAGCGGCGAGGTACTGTTCGCCGTCACGGCTGCGGATTCGGTACCGTGGTCGCATGGATCCCCTCCAGTGGCTACACTGAAGGGCTACCGGAAGAACTGAGAGAGAGTCAAATCGGGGGATGGCATGGCCGCTGAGACGCTCTTGCGATGGGCACAGATAGCACTTGTGGTCAGTGGCTTCATTACTGCCGGTCTGTCAGCTGCGGTTTGGCGTTTGTCGGTGCAAATCAACACCGCCAAGGACCGCGAGTTGAAGGCGTACAGAGTGGTGTCCAACGAGCAGATTGCCGCCGCAGAAGCCCGTGCCGATGAAGCGAATGCCGTCGCCTCGCAGGCACGGCGTGAGCTAGCGGAGTTGGCCGAGCCGAGGACCATAGCGCCAGACGACCAGGAGCGAATAGTCGCGGATCTTAACCAGTTCTCTGGACAGCATTTTGGCTTTTCTGTGTTCGCAGACCCGGAATCACTGTCGCTGCTTCAAGTCCTTGACGCCACGTTAAAGTCGGCGGGATGGGTGAGGGTTCCGTCTCAAGTCGGTGCCATTGTAGTTGATGCTGCCGGCGATACGGCTGGAACGTCACACGACTCTGGGGTGGGAGCGTTCATCGGACCTGATAACGCGGAGTCGGAGCCTGTTCTTCTGGCGCTCAGCAAAGCTCTAACGGAGGCGGGCATTCCCTGCCAACCGAGCCACACGGAGCAGCTGCGAGGCAAGACACCCAAGGCCATAGTCATCAACGTCGGCAAGAAGCCCGCAGATGAGTACAAATGAGGTCCTCGGCAGCCCAACGGACCCGTACCTCGATCCGCCGTCAGGAATGGCTACTATCGAGTCTAGTCCTCGCTTCGTGGAAGGAACCGGGAAAGACATGACCAAGCACTATCCATATGTCGATGCCTTGCGAGCAGTACAGGCCAGTATCGTTGCTGATGCAAGAACTGTGCGCTCCATGCTGGAGCATCGAGGAGAGATCGGTTCCGGCGTAGAGGATGTCTTCGCTCACGCATTGCGCCAACTGTTACCCAGGCACGTCGGCGTCACCAAGGGGTTCGTTATTGATTCATGTGGAGCTATGTCCAAGCAGATGGACATTATTCTTTACAACGAGAACACAGCCCTCAATGTGCCATTGCCTGAAGCCGCGTTCCCAAAAGGAACTAGAGTACTGCCCGTTGAGTCGACATATGCGTGCTGCGAAGTGAAGACCTCGCTGGATGCCGCTAAGCTGAAAGACGCTATCGTTAAGAAAGACAGCTACAAGAAGCTGCAGAGGCGCGCGTACCGACCGGACGCGAGTATTGTCCGCCATACCTACTTGATGTACGGAGAGGAGAAGGAGCACCTCCAATCCATGTTTTTTACCTTGTGCATCGAGTCGGTAGATATGGCAGGGTTGGTCGATGTCTTGAATGAGGACCAAGCGAGCAGGCCCTACGAAGGGTACATGGACGGTGTATTCTCTATGGACTGCACCAAAGAGAACTCGCTGATCTACCCCAAGCTGCAAGAAGAGCCCCCAGTCGCGAGACTAGAACTGCTGTGTGAAACTGGTTGTCGTCTCGCCCCTTACCGGGCTGTTTCGCCTCTGGCACTATTTGTTCTTCTTCTTATGAGATATCTTCAGGCGAGACCGGAGAACGTCGACATGATGAGCTACTGGAGGGGCGGCATTTAGTGCAAGTCAGACGCTATGGCCCGCATGAAGAAAGACTGGGACAAGGGCACGTTGGGTGTAAGGCCTTACTGCTCTGATCTGCGGAAGTAGACGACGTAGTTCTTGCGGTCCCGCGACCGCTTCAGGGCGCCGACGACCGCTTCGATGTCGGGGGCGAGCGGCGCTACCGGTTGGGCGTGAGGGTTTGGGGGGGCCTGAGGACCCAGTCGGGGGTTGTCCGTGTTCTCCAAGTGAAACGCGATTGCCCGACGGTAGTCGCTGTCCCTGAGAAGCTGGTGGAGGCGGTCGTACCGATTCTGCCACCCTTGTCTGTCGTCACCGCTCATCAGGCGGTTGCATACGTGGCCGATGGTGTCGTCGAGGCTATGGCTGATCCGTTGCGTTACCGCGGGGAACCCCGCCGGTCTGCCCAACACGTGGAATTTCAAACGAGAGATCGTGACCGCAGCGATCTCCAGTAGTGCTCCGACGTGGTTGGTCGGAATGCCCTGCGCGCCCTCCAACAGCATGTACCTCCACTTGACGTAGCCTCGGCCTACCGAACCGAGGAATTGGGTGACGGTGGGGATATCGATGTAGCCGTGGAGGTCGATGAAGGACTTGTAGACGCGCGAGACCTCCGCTTGGTCGTCCTTCTCTTGTACGCCGAACAGCTGGTCGAGATGGTGCGACTTTCTGAGCTTTGGCGGCTCCAAGTCGTCAAGCGGGATGTCCTGGCGAACCGCTAGCAACAACTTGAGCGGCTGCTCGATGAGTTGATAGCCGTTGGAGACCCACGGCCACGCTTGCACCGCGTCGTACACAGGCGTGCAGCTCCGCTCGACGTCGGGGGCGTTCTGCCAGAGCCGGTTCACGATCTGGTGTGCGTCGTCGAGTCGGTAGACGGCGGCTTCGTAGTCGATCTTCTCGGTCACGGGCTTGAAGTCTAGTCCTGTCCGCGTAAGCAGGTCGGGAGCCGTTGCGGCCCTGCCTCCCCGTGTTCTGCGACTCCAGCCGAACCACCGCAGCCGCAAGCCCCAATTCGATATGCCTGAGCCGACTCACCGTCCTTTCAACGTCCTGATCGCTTCATTCACGTCGGCTTCAACCCCCCCGGTGGTCCGTCGCCAGATCCTCATACTCCCCCGTGGTGTTCCCGTTAGATCGTCAGTCCTCCGCTCCCTCGTGTCGGCTGCTCTACGTATGGCGTCCAGCGGGTATAGTCCTCGCAGCGGAAGGGCTTAGACTGCCGCCCCGCAGAATCCATCGAGGCAGCCATCGCGATGACCATCGAACGGCGATTCAACGTTCCCCTCGTCGCTCAGATGGCGCTGCGCGAGAAGCAGATCCAGCAGAACTACCGCCCGATCATCGGCGTCCACAAGTGGTTCGCCCGCCGCCCGGGCACGTTGTTTCGCGGACTCACTCTCGCGGAGTTCGGCCAAGATCGCCTTGAAGACACCTTCTTCCGATCGAACGACTTGGCGGGTGTCCGGATCGCCGACCCCTTCATGGGAGGTGGCACGCCACTCATCGAGGCCAACCGCCTCGGCTGCGACGTCGCAGGCTTCGACATCAACCCCATGTCGGCCTGGATTGTGCGCGAGGAAATCACGCACCTCGACGTTGCGCGCTATGAACGTGCCGCGCGCTCCCTCGTTGCTGCGCTTCGCGCCGAAGTGGCCCAGTACTACCGCACCTACTGCCCCCACTACGGCGACAAGGATGTTCCCGTCAAGTCCTTCCTGTGGATCAAGGTGCTCAACTGCCGCGGCTGCGGCGTCCGCTTCGACCTGTTTCCCGGCTACCTGCTCGCGAGGAACCGCCGCCATCCGACCAACGTCCTGATATGTCCCGAGTGCGGCGATCTCAACGAGGTTGAGAACCGGAAGCTGCCCGGAGACTGCAAGGGCTGCGGTGCCACGCTTCGCCAAGCTGGACCCGCGCGCCGCGGTCGATGCAGCTGCCCTCGGTGCGGCCACCTCAACGTCTATCCGGGCGATGCGCGCCAGCCGCTCGATCACCGCCTCTTCGCGATCGAGTACCACAACCCAAGGCGCAAAGCGGCGCACAGGGGCCGCTTCTTCAAGAAGCCCGATGCGTTGGACATCGCCCGCATGTCTGCGGCTACGAACCGGTGGGAGCAGTTCGCCCCCCGCTTTGTCCCCGATCAGCGAATCCCCGCCGGCGACGAAACCGCCCGCCTGCATCGATGGGGGTACTTCCGCTATCGCGACATGTTCAATCCTCGTCAGCTCCTTGGCCTGGAGTTGAGCTGCCGGTTCATCGCCCGCGTCGAGGACGAGCGCATCCGCCGCGCGCTGGCGACCAATCTCTCGGACCTGTTGCGCTACCAGAACATGCTGTGCCGCTACGACACGACGGCCCTCAAGTCGTTAGACATCTTCTCCGTGCATGGCTTCCCGGTGGGTCTAGTTCAGTGCGAGTCCAATCTGCTGGGCATCCCCAACGGCGCGCGGTCGAACATCGGCTCCGGGGGCTGGTCCAACATCGTACACAAGTACGCGAAGGCGAAGCGCTACTGCGAGGCGCCTTACGAGGTCCGGCACACGGGGTCGGGCAAGGTTCGCGTTCCCATCGAAGGTGAGCGGATCGGCGACAGTTCCAACGGTGGAGCCTCACGCCGGGTCTCTCTGCATTGCATGAGCGCGACCGAGGCCGCGATCGAACCTGACAGTCTCGACGCGGTGTTCACCGACCCGCCGTACTTCGGCAACGTGCAGTACGGCGAGTTGATGGAGTTTTGCTACGTTTGGCTGCGCGGCCTCGCCGGGCGAGACACAGAAGGGTTCACCCGTCCCACCGCCCGTTCGCCCGACGAACTCACGGGCAACGTCACCCAGAAACGCGGTCTGGAGCACTTCACCGAAGGCTTGGCCGAAGTCTACTCGCGAATGGCCGATGCCCTGAAGCCGGGTGCACCGCTCGTCTTCACCTACCATCACAACCGGCTCGACGCCTATTGCGCGGTCGGTGTGGCGATTCTCGACGCTGGCCTCACCTGCACCGCTTCTTTGCCTTGCCCCGCCGAAATGGGCGGCTCGATCCACATTCACGGAACCGCCTCTTCGATCATCGATACGGTGTTCGTATGCCGTGCGGGAAGCGAACCATCCGGCCATCGCAGCTTCGACACTGCCGACGACCTGGTCGAGATCGTGGCGCATGATCTGGCGCAACTCTCCGCCGCCGGGAGGAGCGCGAGCTACGGCGACACACGTTGCATCGTTCTCGGCCAGCTTACTCGAAACGCCGTATGGAACCTCCGCACGACCTGGGACCGTTCGCCGCCTACCGCCGAGAAGATCGCCATGTTCAGCGACCGGATGACGGCATTCGGAGACGCCGACCAACTCGCGAGTCTCGCGCTGAGCGCCTACCCGCAGCGAGTGCAAGACTCCGAGCCGCAGAGAGTGCTGCCGCTCTCCTCGCCGAAGACGGCCGGTTCGAAAGATGGAGTTCCAGATGCCGTTCCCGTTTGAGGTCGGGTTCGACGCCGTTCAGTCAGACCTCGACGCCTACGTCGATGCCGTCTTCAGTTGCCTTGAGTCCGAGTTCCTCGTCATGCCCAAGGGCGAGGGATTCGTCGAGTTTCCGCTATTCGAGAGCGGGTACGAAGCACTGAAGCGCGCCACAGGGAGCTTTCGCGAGGTGACCCCCGATAGCCTCGTCTCGGTAGTCTATGAGGTACCGATCGCCTTGATTGTCCTTCGCTCCATGCTGGGCTTCAGTCCACCCGAATGGGCGGACTACGCCAACCGGCATACGGGTGTCGAGATCCCTCAGAAGGCGGCTCGCGACCTCGACCGTCGTGTCCGCGTGGATCCGCAAACGGCCTTGCCGAGAAAGGGAAGTGTAACGGCCCGGCGTATTCACGCGCTTGTTACCTCCGCGTGTGATGCCCTTGAGGCTGGTGTGCCCGAGTCACCCGTCGAGACGATCCACAGGCTGGACAAGGCCGACACGAGAGCTGGGCTGGTAAGCGTCCGGTCGTCAGCCAAGCTTGGCGTACCGTACTCCGTCCTGCTCTATGAGCGCTTTCTCGGACGCCCTTTCGCGAGTCATCGCGATTCCATCAGCGAGTTGATCGGCAACATCGTCGAGAATGCGATTGAAGCAGTGCTTTGTCGCGAGGGCATCAGCTACCGCAGAACGGGGCGTGCTGAGCGCCTTGAAGGCTTCGACCAGGCTCCCGATTTCGTAGTGCCGAACGAGTTCAACCCCCAAGTGGTCATCGAAGCGAAGCTCACCGAGGACGACGGTACTGCGCGGGACAAGGTGACCCGAGTGCAGCATCTTGCATCCCTTAGCATGCAGGGACAGCCGGCGGGCCAGCCCCGCTTCGAGGTCGTGGCCTGCATCGCAGGACGGGGATTCGGCGTACGGCGTGAAGACATGAAGAAGTTGCTTCTGGCCACACGAGGCAAGGTCTTCGCGTTGCAGAACATCGGTCAGCTCGTGGAGCACACCCGCCTCGCTGCCTTCCGGTCCCATTCCCCGGAAGGCCCTAAACATCGCGGCTAAGCCGCAGTGCACAAGGACGATGTCTGGGCCAGAGTGCTTTCAACACGAGTGTCTCTCTGATCTCCGCTCGCGAGGAATCCAACCACTAGACAGACTAGGTCCTTCGCAGGCTCGACGAAGTCGAGCAAGAGCAGCTCCCATCGCAGTCCGGTCTGTGGGTGTAGTGCGTCCGCTTCGGCGAAGGCCGACCTCACGGTGCCAGTGGCGGCCAGCCTCAGGCGCTGAGCCGCTTGTTCGCGGCTGACGCCAGCGACCTACGGGGCGTGGGCCGGAGCGTGGGATACGTAGATTGTCGAAGCCGATAAGTGTTGTCCGCATAGGAGTTTGCGGCACGAATGGGGACTAACACCAGACCGCGACTTCTCCTCAGTCCCCCTGTGGTCCCTTGACGACTCAACTGGGCCGTACCAGGAGCCTTTCCCAAAGTGGATCCTTGCAAGACCCCCAGGATCCACCTTTTCGGCCGCCGAGGATCCACTTGTCCGCTTTCGAGGA
>JGIcombinedJ30088_10002304_pt1 | contig 18471 bp, 16 predicted proteins | sample PinacodermPK_FD_30088 | JGI IMG/M metagenome (IMG submission 30088)
TGCGCTCGGATTCGGCGCCGATGTTCTCGAGCAACTTCCGCATGTCGATGCCGATGACGCATTCGAACTTCTTGGTCGCCTCGCCGGAGAAGATGTTCGCCGAAGCGGTGTTGCCCAGGCGCGTGATCGTGCCCGTCACGGTCTTGTCGGGGATCGCGTCGAGGCGGATGACGACCTCTTGCCCCTCGCGCAGGTTGGCCCGCTCGGATTCCTCGACCCGGGTCAGCAATTCCATTTCGGACAGGTCCAGCAATTGCGCCACCGACATGCCCGCCGGGATCTGGTCCCCTTCGCGGATCTCGGGCAGCGATTGCCCGAAGCCGCCGCGCCCGCCGGAGCGGTTCTGCAAGATGGCCACCAGCCCCGTGAGCGGTGCAAGCACGCGCGATTGCGCGATTCTGCGCTTGTCGCGATCCACGTCCAGTTGCGCCTTGTTCAACTGCTCCCGTAGCACTGCCAGCTCGGCCTCGCGCTGCGTGAGCCGGTTCTTGATGTCTGCCTCGAGCTTTTGCTTGCGCCGCTGGGCTTCTTCCAAGGTGAGCTCGTTCTTGCGCGCGTCGATATCCGCCAGCAGTTCGTTGCGCTGGACTTCCAGTTCCGCCCGCCGCACTTGGAAGTTGGCTTGGACGATCTCTACCTCGTCTTGGCTCTTGCGAATCTCCAGCTCGGCCTCGGCCTTCTTGAGGTTCTCCTGAATCTGCTCCACTGTCAGCAGGCTGTCTTCCAATGCCGCCACGCGCTCGGAGTCGTCCAGCTCGAAGATCAAGTTGCCGCGCGTGGCGAGCGCGCCCGTCGGAGCGAGCTGCGTGATCTGGGACTGGGTTCCGATATTCGGCGCCGTCAGCGTCAGCGATCTTACGGCGCGCAACTCGCCGCGCAGGTAGGTCTTGACGACCAAGTCCCCCCGCTGCACTTCGGTGAGCGCGAACCGCTGCTCGTCTTCGGGAATGCTCTGCCATGCGAAGTAGCCGCCGGCGACGAGTGCCCCGGCCGCCAGAACGGCCGCAATTCGCAACAGTAGCTTGGTCATGGTGAAGTCTCCGTTACTGTCATAGGGTCCGCCCGCCGCTGGTCTCGGGGTTCTCCAAGGCGATGACATCGCCCTCTTGGAGCCCGTCGCTGACGACGATTTCGGCACCGTTCGTGGCGGCCACCTCGATCGGAACCCGACGGTAGCCAGCCCCATCTTGGACAAACACGGTCGGCTTGCCGTCGATCTGGGTGGACGCCTTGCTGGGGATCACGAGCACGTCCTCGATCCGCTGCACGATGATCTCCACCGTGGTGCTCATGCCGGGCCTCAAGCGTTGGTCGATCTCGTCGAGTTCTGCAAAGGCGGGGAAGTTCTTCTCCGGCGGCAGGCGGTTGAAGACCAGCGTGGCGATCGGGCTCAACCAGCTCACCGAGCCGCTCAAAACGACGTCGGGCACCGCATCGACACGGATACGGGTCTCGTGGCCCTCGTCAACCCGCCCGCGGTCAACCTCGTCCACCCGGAATTCCACGCGCAGCGACTCGAGATTGGGGATTTCGGCAATAGCCGCGCCGGTCCAGACTGTGTCGCCTTCTTGGAACGGCGGCCGGGCGGTTCCGAACGATCCTTGCGCGCGGTTGTTGGGCAGGATGTGGACGATGCCGTCGGCCGGCGCCCGCAGTACCATGCTGCGCAGGTAAGTGCGGGAGAGGTTGAGATCCCTTTGCGCCTTGCCTTTGCGCTCCATCAAGCGTTCGATGTCCGCCGCTTGGGACATGTCGCTGGCTTCGGCGGTCGTCTCAGTCTTCGTGAGCTCGCCTTCGGCGATCGTCACGTCGATCTTGGCTTTCTCCGCCTCGATCTCGGCCAGGATCTCTTGCTTGCTGGCCTCCAGCCCGGCGCGCTCGACGTTGTAGGTCGCCTGCATGATGAACATTTCGTTGCGCTCATCGGTGATGGCGTGTTCGGCCTCGGCTTGCTCGATCTCGCTGTCGACTTGGCGGACTTGGGTTTGGCGCTCGATCAGGGTGTCTTCCTGGGACGACTCGTCGAACCGGACGACGATGTCGCCAGCGTTAATCGGATTGCCGTTCTCGGCAAGCTCGACGATTTGCAGGTCAGGCGTCTGTGGCGCGGTGATCTGCACCGATTCGGCGCTCTTGAGCTCTCCGCGGCTGCGCACGGTGCGCAAGAAGTCGCGGCGCTCGACTTGCGCGGTCGGCAACTCCACGGGCGCAGGTCCGTACAACTGCAGGCCCAGGGCCGTCAGGGCCGCTGATGCTGCCACAATCAAGCCGGCGCGCAGCCAGGGGCGGTTTGAAATCGAGATCGGCATAGGCAACAAGCGGCGGCGGTGCGGCATTCGCTCCGGTGAACGTAATGACGGAAATTCGGCCAACTAGGTTATGCCCCCAGCTCGGGCCGTTCAGCGTCACTCGGAAGCGCGGAACAGCAAGGGTACGAAGTCGGCCAAGTAATCACGCCAGATCGGCCAACTGTGCCCTCCGGCGGTGACTTCGTATGAGTGCTCGACGCCGGCCGCTTCCAACGCAGCCTGGAACACGCGGTTGCGGTCCAGCAAGAAATCGTCCCGTCCGATTGCGATCCACAGCAGTTTGAGGCTCGTGTTGGCGCGATCCGAATCGGCCAGCAGGCCCCGGGCGGCACCGCTCTCCGGGTCGGGAGCGGCAGCGGAGAAGGCCCCGACCCATGCGAAGCGGTCTAGGCTCGTGGAGGCGCAATACAGTGACTGCCCGCCTCCCATTGACAGGCCCGCGATGGCGGTGTTTGCCGCTCCGCGCTTGGCGCGATAGAGCGACACGACCAGCGGCATCGCACCTTGGATCAAGTCGTCGCGGAATCGCTCGGTGTTGTCGGATCCGATGCCCCGGCGGCGCCTGGCCCACGGCACGGGGTGACCGTTCGGCATGACCACCAGCATCGGCTCTGCTGTGCCCGCGGCGATCAGGTTGTCGAGGATCAAGTTGGCCTTGCCGACCTCCGTCCACGCCGTTTCGTCATCGCCCGAGCCATGCAGCAAGTACAGCACCGGGTACTGCCTGTCCGCCTCGCTGGAGTAGCCGGGCGGCGTGTACACCAGCAGCCTGCGGTTAGCTCCGCCGGGTTCGGAAGCATAGTAGTGCGCATGCAGCACGCCATGCGGCACGTCGCGCAGGTCGTATGGCGCCGGCGTGGTTGCCGGAACCTCGACCAGGCTGGCATTGCCCCCCTGCCAGCGCTTGACGGCGGTGTTGTGCGGATCCAAGACCCGCACTCCGTCGAGGAGCAGGGTGTAGCTGTAGATCGCCGGGGGCACCGGGCCGATCGTCAGAGACCAGATCCCGGCTTCGTCCCGTAGGAACTCGAGCCGGTCGCCGGCCCATGGCGCCTGCAATCGCAGCGTCCGGGCGTCTGGCGCGGCAACCTCGAACCGGATGCGCCCGTCCGGCAGCACCGTGGGGGATTCGACTTGTGCCCGGCGCGGTTGGGCCCACAGGGCACCGGAGCAGGCCGCGGCCAGCAGGGCTGCCGCGACCAGTGCTTTGAGGGCGGGGAAGAGTCGATCAGTCATGGCTTGCCTCCAGTGCTCGGCGCAGGTTGTCGCCGTAGCGTTGCAGCAGCGACTCGGCCTGTGTCCGGTTGAGCCGCCGCTTGAGCATCAGAATCGCGAGCCGGACATTGAGCCCGGCCGCTCCCAGCGCGGCGCGCGCGGTGTCCAAATCGCAACCGCAGACCTCGCCTACGATGCGCTCGGCCCGGTCCGCCAGTTTGGCGTTCTTGACCTGCACGTTCACCATCAGGTTGCCGAGCACGCAGCCGGTACGGACCATCAGCCCGGTAGAGATCATGTTCAGCACCAGCTTTTGCGCGGTGCCGCTCTTCATGCGCGTCGACCCCGTCACCACCTCCGGTCCTACTTCCGGTGTGATGGGGTAGTCTGCCGCCCGTTCCAGCGGCGAGCCCGGATTGCAACTCAGCCCCACGGTGGCGGCCCCTGTCGCGGCGGCGTGTTCGACCGCTCCCAGCACATATGGTGTGCGCCCGCTGGCAGCGATTCCGACCAATGCGTCTTGACCGCAGAGCCCCCGCTGGAGCAAGTCCTCGCGAGCGGTTGCGGGGCTGTCCTCGGCTCCTTCGACGGAGCGCAGCAGCGCTCCTGCGCCTCCAGCGATCACTCCCATGACTCGATCAGGCGGCGTGCCGAAGGTCGGGGGGCATTCTGCGGCGTCGAGGACTCCCAGCCGCCCGCTCGTGCCGGCCCCGCAGTAGAACAAGCGCCCGCCACGGTCCCAGCGGTCCACGATGGCGTCCAGCGCCCTAGCGATTTGCGGGATCTGGTCCTTCACCGCGGCTGCCACGCGCGCGTCCTCGGCATTGATGACCGCCAGCACTTGCTCGGTCGAGGCGAGGTCGAGGCCGGCCGAGCTGGGGTTCCGCTCTTCGGTCAGAGGCAGGCTTTCGGTCATTCGATGGGGCTATCCTGGCGACTCCCGAACGGCGCCGCCGGAACTGCTAAGCTGGCTATCCCTTCCCACGAAGAGGGTAGCCGATTCTCTTATGGAATACCGCAAATTGGGCAACACCGACCTCGAGGTCTCAGTTCTCGGCTACGGTGCCTCGCCACTGGGCAACGAGTTCGAGGAGATTGACGTGCGCGAGGGCGAGCGCGCCGTGCACATGGCGATTGACCTGGGGATCAACTTCTTCGACACCTCGCCCTACTACGGTCGCACGCTCTCGGAAGAGCGGCTGGGCCAGGCGCTCGGCGTTCGCCGCAAGAATGTCGTGCTCGCGACCAAGTGCGGCCGCTACGACTTCGACGCGTTCGACTTTTCCGCTGAACGCGTGCGCTCGAGCATTGACGAGTCGCTCCGGCGCTTGCGCACCGACTACGTGGACATCTACCAGATGCATGACATCGAATTCGTGGACCGCGAGCAGGTGATCAACGAGGCCTTGCCGGTGGCACGCGAGCTGCAGCGCGCGGGCAAGTGCCGCTATGTCGGGATCACTGCCCTGCCGCTGGGCATCTTGCGCGACGTGGCGCAGCGGGCCGAGGTCGACAGCATCCTCTCCTATGCCCGCTACAACCTGATGGTGGACGACTTGGACACCGAGCTGAGGCCGGTTTGCGCCGAGCGCGGCGTCGGCCTGATCAATGCCTCGCCGTTGCATCTGCGCATCTTGACCGAGCGCGGTGCGCCGCCTTGGCACCTCGCATCGGCCGAGGCGCAGGAAGCTGGACAACGGGTGGCGCAGCATTGCCGCGCCCGGGGCGTCGATGTCTCGGAGGCGGCGCTGAAGTTCTGCTACGACTACCCGCATACGGCCAGCGTGTTGGTTGGCATGTCGAAGAGCCGACACGTCGAAAGCAACCTGAAGGCGTTCGATTTCGAAGAGCCTGACGGACTGCTGGACGAGATCCGCGAGATTGTCGACCCGGTGCGCAATCAGATCTGGCCCACCGGACTTGCCGAGAACCAAGACCCTCACTGAGGGCGACCGTGGCGTGATCATCGACTCACACCATCATTTCTGGCGCTACGATCCCGTCGAATACGACTGGATCTCCGAACCGATGCGCGCTCTGCGGCGCGATTTCCTGCCTGCCGACCTGCGCCGCGAGATCGAGGCCGCCGGAGTCAACGGCGTGATTTCGGTACAGGCCCGACAGACGTTGGAAGAGACTCGCGCGCTGCTTGCGCACGCACGCGCCCACGGCTTCATTCGCGGCGTGGTCGGCTGGGTCCAGTTGGTCGACCCGGCCGTGCGCGGCGCCCTGGCGGAATTTGCCCGAGACCCTCATTTGCGGGCGTGCCGCCACGTATTGCAGGACGAGCCGGATGACGAGTACATGCTGCGTCAGGACTTCAACGAAGGCATGCGCGCCGTCACCGAGGCGGGCCTGGTGTACGACATCCTGATCTTCGAGCGCCACCTGCCCCAGACCCTGCAATTTGTCGACCGGCACCCCAATCAAGTCTTCGTCCTCGACCATATCGGCAAGCCTAGGATCCGGGATGCCTCGTTCGGCGCCTGGCATGCTGCGATCCGCGAGCTTGCCCGGCGTCCCAACCTGTACTGCAAGATCTCCGGCATGGTTACCGAGGCGGACTGGCAGCGCTGGAGCGAGGCCGACCTTGCACCGTACATGGACGCCGTCTTGGATGCGTTCGGCCCGGGGCGGCTGATGTATGGTTCGGATTGGCCGGTCTGCTTGGTGGGAGTGCGCTATGCGCGCTGGTTCGAACTGGTCGCGGGATTCGCTGCCCGGCTCAGCGCAGACGAGCGCGACCGGGTGCTCGGCGGAACAGCCATCGAAGCCTACCGGCTGTAGGCGGGCGGCTCGCTACAATGGGCGCATAGCGCGGGCGACCAGTGGCGTTCAAGCTCTATAACAGCCTCAGCCGCGAGGCGGAGGCATTCGAGCCCGCCGATGGCGACAGCGTACGGATCTATTCCTGCGGTCCGACTGTTTACAACTTCGTCCACATCGGCAATTTGCGCACCTTCGCTTTCCAGGACATCCTGCGGCGGCACCTCCGGCAATGCGGCTGGAAGCTGCGCCACGTGATGAACATCACCGATGTAGAGGACAAGATCATCGCCGCCGCGTTGGCAGCCGGCGTGTCCATCGGAGAATACACGAAGCCGTACATCGACGCGTTCTTCGAGGACTGCCGGTTGCTGCGCTTGGAGCGGCCCGAAATTGTGCCGGCCGCGACGGATCACATCGCGGAGATGATCGAGTTGGTCCAGCGCATCGCGCAGGCCGGCCATGCCTACGAGTCTGGTGGATCGACCTATTTCCGCATTTCGAGCTTGGACGGTTACGGCAAATTGTCGCGGCTCGATGCCAGCGGCATCTTGTCCGGCGCGCGCGTCGACTCTGACGAGTACGAAAAGGATGACGCTCGCGACTTCGTGCTGTGGAAGGCTAGCCGCGATGGCGAGCCCAGCTGGGACAGCCCGTTTGGCCCGGGCCGCCCCGGCTGGCACCTGGAGTGCTCGGCCATGGCGATGGCATACCTCGGCGAGACCTTTGACATGCACACCGGAGGCGTGGACTTGCAGTTCCCGCACCACGAGAACGAGATCGCGCAGTCGGAGAGCGCCACCGGCCAGCCGTTCGCGCGCTTTTGGGTGCATGCCGAGCATTTGCTGGTGGACGGCAAGAAGATGGCCAAGTCGCTTGGCAACTTCTACACCCTGCGGGATCTAATCGAGCGTGGCTTTTCTGCGGACTCGATCCGCTACCTGTTGGTCGCGACGCCTCATCGCAAGCAGCTCAATTTCACGTTTGACGGCCTCCACGGAGCGGCGGCCGCTATCGAGAGGCTGCGCAACTTCGAACGGCGGCTGGCAACCACTCCAACCGGGGCTAACGATCCCCAGGCAAGCGCCGCAAGCGCAGAGGCGTCCGCGCAGTTTCGCCAAGCCTTGGACGACGACCTCAACACGGCGGGTGCTCTGGGAGCGGTCTTTGAGTACGTCCGGGTCGCGAACTCGGCTATGGACAACGGCCGCTTCGGTCCTGCCAACGTGACTGAGGCTCGGGATCTCTTAGACCGCTTCGACAAGATCTTCGACGTGCTGCGGCCACCCGCCGCGCAGCGCGTGCCCGCCGAAGAGATCGAAGGCCTCATCCGCGAACGGACGGCGGCCCGCAAGGCCCGGGACTTCGCCCGCGCCGACACGATACGTGACGAGCTTGCCGCTCGCGGGGTGGCTCTGCGGGACTCCCCGGCCGGCACGCAGTGGCATTACGCCGATTGACCCGCGGTCGGAGCGGCAGTGCCGGTTGACAGCGCTCCCGCCGGATTGGCATTCTGGCCCCAATGATGCATCGAAGGGCCTTCCTCGCCTCTGCCGCCGCTGCTGCCGGGTCGGCCTGTCTCGGCCCGCGCCTGCCCCGGCCCAACATCTTGGTTCTGATGCCCGACCAGTGGAGGGCGATGGATCTGGGTGCGATGGGCAACCCCGACGTGCGGACGCCGAACATGGACGCCCTCGCGGCGAACGGCGCCCTGCTGCGCAATGTCACGGCAAATTGCCCGGTCTGCTGCCCCGCAAGGGGCACGCTGCTGACTGGACGATTCGGCCACGAGCACGGCGTCGATGTCAACGACGCGCCACTGCCCGACGAGGAAGTCACCATCGCGGAGATCGCCCGCGACAGCGGCTACCGGACGGCCTTCGCCGGCAAGTGGCACTTGGAGGGCGGCAAGCGGCTGCCGGGCTACGTCAGGCCCGAACGGCGCCAAGGGTTTGATTTCTGGGCGGCCAACATTTGCACCCACAATTACTGGAACATGCAGTATTTCCGGGACTCCCCGGAACCGATCCAGATCGAGGGCTACTCGGCTGTCGCCTTTACGGACGAGATCATCGATTTCATCGGCCAGGACACTGAAATGCCGTTCTTGGCCTACGTCCAATGGGGGCCGCCGCATAACCCGTACGTGGCGCCTCCGGCGTACATGAACATGTACGACCCCAACCTGCTCAAGATGCGCGAGAACTGGAACGGATCCGTCGAACAGCGCGCCGGTCGCACGCTAGGTTCGCGGCAGGACATCGCCGGCTACTACGCTGCGATCACGTTCCTGGATGACGAGGTCGGGCGCATCGTCGACGCGCTGAAGGCTGCGGGCCAGTTCGAGAACACGATTATTTTGATCACGTCGGACCACGGCGACATGCTGGGATCCCAGGGCACCTTCTTGAAGCGCAAGCCGTGGGCCGAATCGCTACAGGTGCCGGGCATCGTGCACTATCCGGCGGCCGTTCCGGCTGGCCAGCAGTTGACGCTGCCCGCATCCCATGTCGATGTGGTGCCGACACTGCTCGGCTTGGCCGGCCTGCCCGTCGGCGAGGCTGTTTCGGGCACGGACCTGTCCCGCCACCTGCTGGCGCCGGAGCATGGCGGGAGTCCCGACGCTGCCGCTCCTGAGTCGGTCTACACCCAGAGCTACACTCCGACGGAGCGCAGCGAATTTCCAGCTTGGCGCGGAGTGCGGACCGAGCGCTACACATATGCCCGGAATCAGGACCAAGCTTGGCTGCTTTACGACAACGAAGCCGACCCGTTCCAAATGGAGAACCTAGCGGGAAAGGCCGAGCATGCCGCCGTGCAGGCGGAGCTTGAAGCCCTCACGATGGATTGGTTCGCTCGCACCGGCGATGACTGGCGCGAACGCGCCGATCTGCCCTACCGCTAGGGTGCAGAGTCTTGCGAGAGATCGGGCCGCGATTCTAATTCGGCCGCAGCGTAGGCGGGCCGTCGCCGAACTCATCCATGATCCTGCGCCGTCCCGAATAGCCTTCCTGCGAGGAATGCCACCACTCGATGCGGCTCTCGCCCAGCTGCCAGCATAGGTAGACCTCGACGCCGTTCAGCAGGGCGGGGAAGTCGAGCAGTCCCAAGTCAAGGTCTTTCACCAAGCACCCGCTGCTCTGGATGTCCGAGACTCGATCGTCGATGACCTGCATCAACGAGACGCGTTCAAGCTTCTGGCGCGCGATCTGATCTGGATTGATTTCGGCCCCACCGACCATGCAGATGTGCGCTGACAGGTTCTGCAGGGCTTGATCGATCTCTCCGATGCGCTCTTTCGCGTTGATCGCGGCTTGCAGGCCCTCCTGGACTGTGGGAATCAGGCTCTCCGCTTCTTGGAGTGTGAAATAGCGCGACATATCGGATTGTCCTTGCAGCAGGGCACACGCCCGAACAGCTCGTGTGGTGACGCCGCGAATGCCTGCAGCAGATTCAATCATACCAATCCTGCGTAGGATGTTCTAAGGTCGCCAGTTGCAAGGGTGCAGGACATCATTTTGACCCCGGCATAGAAACAAGCCGATTCCACCTCCCCATTGCTGCAAACCGTTGGTAGCACAAGGAATTGTCCGCGCCTTGCCTGTAAGTGGTATATATTTTCAGATAAAGAGGCCCCATGCCCGGTCCAGCTCCCGACTCCCCAGCCGTTCGCCGCCAGCACCTGCTCCAGCAACTCGCAGCTCTCGGCGATCTCCGCCCCGGCTCGCTTGTCATGACCTACCGCAAATGCGGCAAGCCAAACTGCGCCTGCGCCCAGTCCGACCAGCACAAACACGGCCCCTACTGGATGCTCACCCGCAAGGTCGGCGGCACAACCCGCACGCGGGCCATCCCCGCTGCCGCTGTCGAGGCCACCCGCACCCAGATCGCCGAGTGCCAGCGCTTGCGCCAACTCGTCGCCGAGTTAATCGAGGCCAGCGAGCAACACTGCCAAGCACAGATGGAGGCCGCTCGCAGCGCTTCCGAGACGACCGCCGACGCTAGAAAAAACTCTGCGCACAGGAGTTCGTCCCCGCCATCGAAGCCGAACTCGCCCGCTTCGTAGCTCCCGGCGCGGCCGCCGCGGCCGGTTTCGAGGCCTTGAAGACCCGTCTGCGCCAGCGTGCGCTGGAACTGGCAGCGCGGGCCATCGAACGGCGCTTCAACGACTACCGCAGCGACCATGTCGGCCCGGCCCGTGCCTGTCCCCGCTGCCGACAGTCGGCGCGCTACGCCGGACGGCGCGCCAAGACCTTCGAGACCATCTTGGGAGCGCTGACTCTCGAGCGCCTACTACCACTGCGCGGACTGCGGCAAGGGCTGCTTCCCGCGCGACCGGGCGCTGGGCATGGCCCACACCGATCTGTCCCCGGGCCTGCCGCAAGGCCCGCGAACGGGCCAGCATCGACAAGCACCTCACGCCTCATAATGGAATGCGGTTGGTAATGGAGATATCTCCATAACGATATAATGCTCCATCAACTGTGACTGATCGCGGGTGGCGTCCCCTACGTCAAGCACGAAGCCTGTTAGACAGTGGGGGATTGTTGAGCCGAACAGTAGGCCGTGTCCGATTGGCACGACATGGCGTTGCAGAGTAACCGTCTAGGCAGTTTCCGGACGGCGCCTAGCGTGCTCTTGACCGTTGAGGGAGCAAGATAGGTTGTCTCATGCACCTGAGGCGTGCAGATGCGGAGTCCTTCTGGCCCGTTGGAGAATTCCGTCTAGCGCTGTATTCACGCTTGGATTTCGACGTGCCGGTAGTGAAAGAAGGGACACAGAGAATCGAGACCGGTGCGACGTCGCGCAAGGTCTTCGATTGCCGTAGTATGGCCCCGTGCGATACTGCGGGCTTGGGCGAAGGCGAATAGCATGCGGATCGAGCCAGAGATAAGTGCGGTGAACATTGTCATTCTTGGGAAGTTCAACCCCGCAGTACTTACGCCTGCTTGGTTCGCTTTGCACAATCTCTTGCCCCAGAGTGCTGCGGATAGCGCGAATCTAGGGATTGCTCACCAGCATGTGACTGCATTCTCTACCGACTGGCTGCGTCTGCAGGTCTCGAACGAGCGCTTTTCTGCGGAGACTTTGCAGGCACCCAATATTCGCCTGCGCGATCTAGTCGTCAGTGTATTCAAGAAGCATCTCTACCACACGCCTCTCAGCGCTCTCGGAATCAACCGTTCAGTTCATTTTCAGGTTTCGAGTATGGCTGCAAGAGATCGACTTGGGAGAACCTTGGCACCGGTGGAGACATGGGGGGCATGGAGGCATGAGCTCGGATCAACCGGCGAGGATGGAGGTATGACATCGCTGACGATGACCTAGGTCAATCCCGACGGAAGGCCACCGGGAGGGCGGATCAACGTCAAGGTGGAGCCGTCCAATCGGATCGGCCAAGGGCTGCCCGGAGTCTACGTTGAAGTGAACGATCACTACGCAATCGACGACACCAGCCCCAGCGCCGGTAAGCAACTAATGAGGCTCCTCGAAGACAACTTCGATGCGTCTCTCAGCCGAAGCGACGGTATCATTGATCACCTCATGTCCTTGGCAGTGAGTACGGAGGTTTAGTTCATGGTTCAGTTGGATCAACACACGATGGCGGAGCCACCGTACGTCAGTGGATTTGAGGAGCCCGGCAATTTCGACAGAAATGCCACCCGGCAGCCCCTCGTTCAGAACTTGGACGATGCGTTCCTTCTAGGGGTAGCGCGTGAAGCGGACGCTCGAACAATGGGTGTAATCAATGTAGGTGAGGGGGCGGTTACACGGCCGACGTCGGCCGGTCGTCAACAGCAGAACGATGATTTCGCATCGGTGCTTGAGTTCCCGGCCTCAGAACCGTGGTCGGCACGAACCTTCCACGCACTACAGGAGTGGGAAGGATACGTGGTGGCGATTCGCGAAGAAGACTTCGTGGTGCGATTGCTTGACCTAACTTCGGGCTCGACAAACGAAGAAGAAGCGGACATTCCTTTGGCCGAGATCTCGAGTCAAGACTCAGCAAAGATTCGTCCGGGCAGCGTTTTCCGCTGGGTGATCGGTTACGAGCGCTCTGCTGCGGGAACAAAGCGGCGCGTGTCTGAGATCGTGTTTCGTGACGTACCCGAGATTACCGAGACCGATTTGAGAGATGGCGCGGCGTGGGCACACGAAGCCATCCGATCGCTCAACCTGTGACGGAGTTCGGAAAGCCGCCAGACAAGGGCGAGTTCGAATTCACGCTCCTTGGTCCCGGCTATGGCGAGAGCATTGTGCTGCATGTCGGCGAAGGCGTCTGGATTCTTGTCGACTCCTGCGTAGGCGAGGGCGGAACCCCGCGAGTTCTACAGTATTTGGAGAGTATCGGAGTCGACCCGGCTGAGGCCGTCGGTCTAATCGTGGCGACTCACTGGCACGACGATCACATCCGGGGAATCGCAAACTTGGTTGAAGTCTGCAGTCAGGCCACTTTCTGTTGCGCTAGTGCTTTATGCGAAAAGGAGTTTCTCACGGTCGCCGATGCCCTTGAGCGCCGCCGCCCTTCCTTCATAAGCTCTGGACTGCGCGAGATTCACAACGTGATCTCGCGCCTCATGCAAACGAGGTCAAGTCCCAAGTTGGCACTCGCGGATCGCCGACTATTTGTGCAAGGCAACTGTGAAATCTGGTCGCTCTCGCCAAGTGACCAAGCCTTTCAGCGCTTCTTGAGGTCGATCAGCGGCTTGGTAACAAATAGGGGAGGTCGCGGCGAGATGCGAGTTCCCGACCTCTCTCCCAACAAGGTCGCTATTGCCCTCTGGGTGAGGGTCGATGACGTCACAATGCTGCTTGGTTCTGATTTAGAAAAGCGCGGCTGGACAGAAATTCTCCAGAGCCGACAGCGCCCGACGGCCAAAGCGTCAGTGTTCAAGATTCCGCATCACGGATCCGAAAGCGCCGATGCGCCGGAGGTATGGGAGCATATGTTGGACTTCGATCCCACCGCCGTGCTCACGCCTTGGCGCAGAGGCGGTCGCGCAGTGCCTAACCAGCGTGAGGTCGAGCTCATTCTCTCGCGTACCAGTAAGGCCTACGTAACAGCGCGGAGCAGCTCGTCCAAACGAGGCCCTGCAGGCAGGAGGAGCGTTGTGACCCGGACAATCCGAGAATCCGGCATTAAGCTTCGCCAGCTTTCGATGTCGCCCGGTGCAGTTCGACTTCGGTACCAACTCGGTTCGCGAACGCAATTGAGTGTCGAGACATTCGGAGCGGCGTGTCACCTCAAGGATTTCACCCAACAGTAGTCAAGGTTTGGAAGTCGCGGCCATGATGGAAATCGCATAGCGGCGAACATCCTGCATATTCCTGACCCCGCAATGGACGTACGGGGTTGTGGGCGCGTGCGAGATTTCGAGCGATTAGGCCGGAGGGGTGGATCGGCGCGTGGTCGCAGTCCCCTTGGTCGAACCATTCGGGAACGAGCGATTCCGCTGCGGAGTCTCTCGCGACGACGGACGTCGAACGGCTGCATAGAGCCGGTGCCGCTTAGCCGCGCCTTGGCTGGAAGACCAATCGAGGGTACCCCGTTCCCTCGCCCCGAGCTTGCGGCCAGCCTGCCTTCGAGGCTCGATGCCGCACGCGTCAGTGGTTCCGACATTGGGCCGCTGATACCGGGTGATCCAGACTGTAGCCCGGAGTTCCCGGAAAACGCCGAGACCTACCAGAACGGGTGCGAGGATGTCGTTGCGGATTGCACAGTGGCGATCCGCTCCCACCCCAGTTCCGGCCGTCTCTATATCGAGCGTGGCGACGCCTGATCCTGGTTGGGACGCTTCAAGGAACCGATCGCCGACTATGACCGGGCGATCGGCCTAGACGGGGACAATGCGGCAGCCTACATCAAGCGCTGCCTAGCGAAATCGGATCTCGGCCTGCACGTGGAGGCCATCAACTACGACGAACTGATGCGCCGCGACCCAGACGCGACCTGCACGTACCGAGAGCGCTGATCGGCCACGGACCCGCCCCACTCGCACGAGAACGGCGCGGGTTGCAGCAAGCCGGGTCGCGCCTGGTGGTGGTGGGCCGCTAATTCGACTTCATCTGTAGCGCCCGAAGATGCGCGAGCGAGCTTGAGTGAAATCGCATTCACACGGATACCCATTTACTCCAATGGCGCTTGCCGGCATGCCCGGCCTACGATTCCGTGGTAATCGTATCGTTCTTGAACCAGAAGGGCGAGGTCGGCAAGACCACCCTCGCAATCCATCTCGCCACGGTCCTAGCTGAGCGCGGCAGGGTTCTGCTGGTCGATGCCGCCCCCCCGGGGACCGCCCTTAACTGGAGGGCTCAGCGCACATCCGACAGCAGGTTCCAGGTAGTGAGCTTGCCGAAGCCAACGCTGCATCGCGACAAAGGGGAACTCGCCGAGAACTGTAACTGGGTCCTGGTCGACGGGCCCCCACGAGTGACTGCGCTGACCACGTCCGCTGTCGCCGCAAGCGATCTCGTGCTGATTCCCGTGCAGCCTTCGCCGTTCGATTTGCGCTCCAACGCCTAGCGCCAGCGTGTGCCGGGCAGTGTCACGATTCGAGGCGGTGGCGGATGTCACAGTTGAAGATCACAAGGGCCTCGGACCGGAGCGAAGTCTGTTAGGCGGTGGTGGTGGTCCACGACGAGGGGCGCGGAAGCACGCTGCGCGCAGCTCTCCGACGCACTACGCGGCAGGCAGGATTCGAGGGCTTCGAAGTCGAGCCGGTCGGCGCATCCGGGACCAACGAAGCGCTCGAAACGCTAGTAGCGTAAAGACAGACGGCCCGGTGAAACTGGCGAACAAGGCGATCCTGAGCTAGCCGTTGATCTATCGGGTTCGGATCACGCTGAAGTCCTACCCCTCAGTTGCAAGTCAGGGTCTGGAGGAACTCGCGTGGCCGATCTACACACCGCAGTCGTGCATCGACGGGGAAGCCGCGCTCCGCTCTTGGCTCGGGCCCCTTCTCGCCAGTGGCAGCCCGAACGCCGCCCCTCCAGTTCGCAAGGTCTCCGACGCGCCCTGCGTCCTCGGAACTGAAGCACTCGTGGCGCCCATGGCGAGGCAGACCCTAGCTGGCTGACCAAGTGCTACGCTCTCGACATGGAGCCTGAAACTCGGCAGATGTTGAAGCAGTTCTGGGTGTGGCTGCATGTCGCGGCTGCGGTTCCCTTCGCTTGGTTCGTCTCGGAGGGCTGGCTCATTGCCGGTGCCAGTACCTTCCTCGACCGGGCATTTGCCTTGTACTTGGGTGCTCTCTCTCTTGGGCTAGTACTGCTCGGCATCTCCTATCTCCTCTGGTCTGGTTGGTGCTGGGTGTGGGACGACCGCCCGGCTGGTGCAATGAGGCAGTTCTTGGAGCGGCTGCATGTCGCGGCTACGGTTCCCTTCGCTTGGCTCGTCTGGAATGGCCTGCCGATTGGTAGCTTCGGGGAATTCACCGGGCTGGCGCTAGGCGCGTACATTCCGGCCTTGATGTGCGGAATGGTCCTGCTGGGCATACTCCTAGCCCTTCGCGGAATTTTCGCCGGCCTCCGCGATGCTTGGTTCCGCCTGTGGCAGGGGTAGCCTCGACTTGGCTCTTGCGCCTTGCCGTACGGTGATTGCGAGGTTCGAGCGGACTCCCTGGTGAGGCGGCGCGAGGGCCGCAACTGGCTGATGCCAAGGGTGCATTTGCGACACTCTCCGCACCGAGCCGCGGCCTCAGCGCTGGTCGCCAAGGATCGCGTATTCCCACTGCGAGAGCAGGATTGAGGATCAGCGCGACCGCGAGTGATCAGTCATTTTTCGACGGCGAATCCTATTGCCTTGAGGCAAGCGTCGCGATGTGCTTGACAACGCGTGCGTAGTCAGCCGGTAGCTTGGCCCTCACCGTCGAGCAACGAAACGATCGTCGCTGCAAACGCCCGGAGATCTCCCAAGTTCTCCCTCAGCGCGGCATGTACCTGTCGGTAGTCGACCTTCCAATAGACGTGAACCAGCAGGTTCCGGAACTTTGCCATATTCTTCAGTCGCTCAGTGAGGCCGGGTGCGAGGATGCCAGCCTCTCCAAGGAGTTCGAAGCATCCGGCGTAGTCTGTCGGCGCTGTGCGTAATCGCCGTGACGATACGTGATAGCAGAGCGCAAGGGCAGCTTCGATTGCGACGAGCAGCCGGTAGGAGGCGATGTCCTGCGCATCCGGATCAGCTAAGAATTCGCCAAGCGGGAGCGCGGCCAGAGACTCTAGGCGCTGGACGGATTCCTCGATTTCCGCGCTCCGAGTGCGGACCACGTCAGGGTTGAGAGTCACGTGCCGTAAGCCTCGATGGTGGCCCGACGTAGTAATGGTGCCATGTCTAGGTACTCCCGCACAGTCCGTTCCATGAGGTCGGCCAACCTCTCGTCGTTCCGGCTGAGCAGCAGGCTCCCCTCGCGGAAGACATGGAATAGGAACGTTACGGGGGCGTCGTTGAGAACTCGCAGGTCGATCGGAAAGCCGGTTTCCCGATCCAATCGCACCGCTAGGTCCAACCCGCGCCGGAGGCGTACGTCGGTCGTCGCGTTTAGGTGGACGCCGACATCGATGTCGTGGAATTCGTCGGCTGAGAGAAACGAGCCATGGAGCCAAGCGAACTCCAGGTCCGGCTCGTTCTCGAGCACCTTGACAAGCGTGCGCCTTACGCGCTTGCGTTCCTCTGGCTCGGCCCGGAACTGGTGCCGCATGACCTCATCCTACCCAAAGCGCATCATGCACTCGAACAATTCGCAGGTGCACGACGCGGCCGCATCAAGCTCGCGACGACGGTGCGAGCCGGTTTCAACTGCCGGGGGACTGCTCCCGGCGGAGTGCCCCTCGAGCGGCCCGCCAGAGATTGCGCCGCCGCAACTCCCATTGCGGCCACGTGAGCTCCGCTGGTTTCAAAATGCGAAGCCCAGCGGGCACCCCTCGCTCTAGGTCGAGGGCATGGCTTTGGCTGACCGTGCTTGAGCACTAGCTGCTGCCTAGACCGATTTTCCGGTTGGAAAAATCTGCCGTTGCTATGCTGATGCCCGATGCATGTCGGCCCTAGAGTGCAGGCACGTCGCACAGCCCCCGGGTCAGCCAGCGCAAACCTCCCGCTTCGCCGCACCTTCTTGCGAGACTCGGCCTGCGGGCTTGGATCGATAGCGCTATCGCTGCTGCTAGCCGAAGATGGTCGTGCCGCTGCGGCTGGCGATCCGCTTCGCGAGCGGAAACCGCACTTTCAGCCCTCCGCAAGGAACGTAATCTTCCTTTTCCAAGCTGGCGGACCCAGCCAGCTAGACCTTCTAGANCCCAAGCCATCGATGCGTCGTTGGGACGGGCAATCCCTGCCGGACTCGCTNGCGGCAGAACTCGAGCTGGCTTTCATCAAGCCCGACGCCAAGATTTGGGCCAGTCCGCGCCGCTTCGACCAACACGGCCAGAGCGGATTGGCGTTCTCGGAACTGTTGCCGCACACGGCGCGATGCGCTGACGACCTATGCGTTGTCAGGTCGATGACGACCGACCAGATCAACCACCACACCGGCCAGCTCATGATGGCCTGCGGCACGCCGTTCGTCGGCCACCCCTCGATGGGAGCCTGGGTCACCTACGGCCTAGGCAGCGAGTCGCGCGACCTGCCGGGATTCGTGGTGCTCAATTCAGGGAGCGGGGCAGACGCCGGAAGCGGAATCTGGTCTAGCGGCTTCCTGCCCTCCAGCTACCAGGGCGTTCCGTTTCGCAGCACGGGCGATCCAGTGCTGCACTTGTCCAATCCGCCGGGTTACAGCCGCGCTTCCCAGCGCGCCCGTCTCGACGCCTTGCGCGACCTCAATGCGCTGCACCGGGCCGACAGCGGCGATCCCGAAGTCGAGGCGCGCATCGCATCCTACGAACTGGCATTCCGGATGCAAATGGCCGCTCCCGAACTGCTTGATTTTTCGGGCGAGTCCGACGCGACGCTAGACGCCTACGGAGTCAACCAGAAGGAAACCGCTCAGTTCGGGCGCAGCTGCTTGCTGGCCAGGCGCATGGTCGAGCGCGGCGTGCGATTCGTGCAAATCGTTCACGCGAGCTGGGACCATCACGCCGAACTTGCGAAGGGCATTGAGAAGGAGAGCCTCGCCACCGACAAGCCTTCGGCCGCACTCGTGTCCGACTTGAAGCAACGCGGCTTGCTCGACTCCACTCTGGTGGTGTGGGG
>JGIcombinedJ30088_10002306_pt1 | contig 18469 bp, 10 predicted proteins | sample PinacodermPK_FD_30088 | JGI IMG/M metagenome (IMG submission 30088)
CCGTCCCGCCGGCGCGGTTGTCGAGGCGGTTCAAGCCACGAACGGAGTAATCTTTCCTCCCCGCGGCTGGCTGAGACGGCTTGCGGAACTTGCCGAGCATTACGGCGTGCCGCTAATAATCGACGAAGTCTTTACGGGCTTCGGCAGAACCGGAACGTTTTTCGCCATCGAGCAGGAGCAGTTAGTTCCCGATTTGCTAGTGCTTGGAAAATGTCTGGGGGGAGGATTCCCGGCCGGACTGATCGCGGGGCGCGACGAGATCATGTCCGCGTGGCCGATAGGCTCCCAGTCGTCGACATTTCAGTTTAATCCTATCTCCGCGGCTGCAGCTAAGGCATCGCTTGAAGNCATGATCGCTGAAGATTCGCCGGCCGCCGCGCGAAGTATCGAAAAGATCCTCCGGGAGCAATTGGTGGAATTAAGGGAATTTCCGTTCGTCGCGGATATTCGGGGCCGCGGGGCGATGTTCGGAATTGAAATCGCGACGCGCGAAGGCAAACCGGATCGAAAGCGCTGCAAATCCATTCGAAGCGCCGCGCTCGATAGGGGGCTAATTACTTGGGAGTGCGGTTCAGACGGGCACGTGATTGGCTTGATCCCGCCGTTTGTCGTTGACGAAGGCCAGATTGCCTTGTGCGCCGGAATTCTGCGCGAATGCTTCTCTCTGAATTCCCATTGACAGGGCGCAGTTTGCCGAGCTTCAGGCACGTGATTGACGAGAGCAATTCCTTTGGCTCGGGAACCGCGGCGAGAAAATTTTTCGAGCCGATCCTTTCCGAATCCTCTATGCTGCTTCCAAGCGCGGATTAAGAAATTCGACAATTTGTTTCGACGCGGTTGAAGATTTCGCGGAAATCAATCAAATACGCTGCTAGGCATCGATTTTCGAGAGCCTTCGCCGCGCCGATTACGCGTGGGAAGTCAATGCAGGAAAACGAAATGGGGCGACCTGTCGTCGGAATAATCGGCAACAGCTATTTGATCGACAATCAGTATCCCGTGCATGCGACGGGAAGCATGAATAGCGAGGCAATTTCCGTAGTCTCGGACGCGATTCCGATGATGATTCCCGCGGATCCGGATCTGTTTACGCCGCATGAGCTAATGTCCGCATGCGACGGGTTCCTTTTTACCGGCGGGCGGCCGAACATCCATCCTGAAGAGTATGGCGAGCCGGCTACCGAAGCGCACGGTACGTTTGACAGAAGCCGGGATAAAGTCGCGCTCGGACTGATTCGCGAATGCGCAGCCATCGGGCAGCCGATTCTAGGCGTCTGCCGCGGGTTTCAGGAATTCAATGTAGCTCTTGGCGGGACCCTGCATCCCGAAATCCGGGAGCTGCCCGGAAGGTTGAACCATCGCATGCCNCCCGACGGAAGCCTTGAGGAAAAGTTCGCATTGCGTCACGCGATCTCGCTAAAGCCCGGCGGCGTTTTTTCCCGAATTTTCGAAGCCGATGTTGTCATGGTCAATTCCCTGCACGGGCAGGGGATCAAAAAGGCCGCTCCTGGGATAAGCGTCGACGGCTTCGCCCCCGATGGAACCGAAGAGGCGATATTCGTAAAGGATGCGCCGGGATTCGCGCTGGCGGTGCAATGGCACCCGGAATTCAACGCCGCCGACGATCCTGTTTCGCGAAAATTGTTTAAGTCGTTCGGCGCCGCGCTTCGGAAATGGAGAAGCCGGTCGCGAATCCAATCGGCCAATCAGGCTTCGTCGCAGGAAAAATTGCTCGAATCGGCTAAAGCGAACTGGACAGCGTGAATATGTCGTTGGTCGCCTAATCGCCGATTGGAAATCCATGCGCTATTTGCCTTCCGGTTCGGTCCCTTTAGAATCGGTAGGAAATCTTGCCCGACCAGCGCGAAATCGAGTCGCCGTCGCTTTGNGATCTGGATTGGCTGTAGCTAAGCTCTCCCGACAAATTGCGTCGTCCTGAAGAGAATCCCAATCTGGCGGAGACATCGATGCTGGAGGAATGCGCCGATACCCTGGCGGGGAAGCTTTCGCCGCCGGCGAATTTCGAATTAACGACGGTGCCGCCATCGAAAATCTTGGTTGATGAAATTCCTATGGACGGCAGAAATTCGAAATCGCCCGCCTTGAAGGAGCGCTCGAAAACAATCGACGGGCGCAGTACGGCCGCCTTTAGGCTTGCGGCTTCAACATCCAATCTATAGTCGCTTTCGCCCCTTTCGGAATAAGGATCGGCTGTCGCCGAAAAAACGCTTGCAAGGAGCGACGGCGCAACGGTCCACGATCCGAGGTCCAATTCCCTTCTGAATTCCGAGTGCAGGCCGATGAAGGCAATATTTTGCCGGCCCGTGACTTTTTCCGGCGATCCGTTAAGCGTAAAGTATCGCAGCATGTCGTGTTCGCCGGAACCGAACGTGGTGCCAAGCGAATATCTGAATCCGCCGGTCCTGTAATAGACCTTTATTCCGGCCTGCTGCCTGCGCAAGCTTGCGGTCGAATTGGAATCCATGGCTAGATTTCCGGTTTCGACGATGGCTCCCGCGCTGACTCCGAAAGGCTCGCCCGAGATTTCGTGGCGCAGGCCCGCCGAGAAAGCCTTCGTTNCTTCCNTATAGCCGACTTGCTTCGAAGTTTCCGGNCTTTTGTGCTCGTGCTCGAAAACAGTCGCCCAAGTGCAGAGTCNGCCCTCCGCGAATCCATTGAGATTCAATTTCGATCTGGCGCATGAATCCAAATCCTCGTTGAAGCTCAGCGAAGAAAACAAGGATGAAATTATTGGAGCCGCTGCGAGCTCGTTCCCGAAATCGTCGAGACTATCCTTTAGCTCCTCGGTTTCAGTTTCCTGCAGCACATCTTTCTGGTCGGGAATTGTGTCGAGGACTTCTTTTTGGTTGCGNTTCAATTCTTCGGGTTTCTCCCGCAGGCTTGCCGTAAGGTCGAGGCGGTGCCCCGTTCCGCCGCCGAGGTCGAATTTCTGAATCGAGTAGTCGATTAGAACCGTGTCTTTCAAAGTTAATTCATTCTCGCCGGAGATTCCTTCGCCTGCGGTTAGAACGGAGACTCGATTATCCTCGCCGGCCGCCGGCTTGTTCCGCGATATTACTCTCAATTCGCCGTCTAGTTCCGCAGATCCGGAAACTGCCAGCGAATCCGATTTCTTGTTGCGCCAATCTGCATTCAATTCGAGCGTACCGCTTTCCGATTGCTTGAAATTGCCTGTAAGATCGACGGCTGTAATTGCGGCGGCGCCGCTAGAACCGCCGGGGGATACCAGGCCGCTGTTGACGAGCTGTCCAGATCCACCCAAATCCACGGTGTCGCCGGGTTCGAACGTTCCGAAGTTATTTAGAGTCGAAGCNCCCCGGGCCTGCGAAAACATGCTTCCGGCGATACGGCCATGATTTGTTATAAGCGCGGGCTCGGAGAGATGGACCTCGTTGTCAAACTTGTCTTCCCTTTCACGAAGGTAGATTGCGTTTGCGCCGCTGTTCAGCGAGACGATGGAGCCGGTCTTTGCAACCGTGATGCGAACGCCTCCGCTCTGGCTGTGCGCGAAAACTCCGTGAGCGTTCTTTCCTAGCGTCTCTACGTTGCCCGAAACCGTAATGGTTACGTCGTCGCCAACTTGATTGAGGCCTTTCGCAGTAGCTCTCATCGCATGCGCGGATGGCCCCGACGTCTTTATGTCATTTACCGAAAAAACGATTTCCGATCCCGTTCTGTCCGAGGTTTCGGCATTCATGCCGTAGGCCTTTTCGCCTTCGGTTACTATGCTTCCCGACGATGTAAACGAAATTCTTCCAATGCCGGTGGCAATGATTCCGAACGACCTAGCTCCATAGGTATGGATATTATTCGCGTTAATGGAAATCGTATTGTCTTTCTGCTCGATGATTCTACCGAATACGCGAATGGCCGAGTTCTCGTCGCCGGTCGTTAGAATCCTACCGCTCGACGTGATGTTAATTCGTCCGGCTCCATGAGCGTACACCGCCGCTCCGAGGCCGTAGTCGGTGTGGTCCGCAGAAGATGTCACATTATTGACAGTAATGGTTATCGGACCGGTTACGATTTTATTGCCGTTGGAATCCTCCATCGGCGAGTTTCCGGCATATACCGCGCGAGACGCCAATCCCGAAACATCGATCAGTCCGGTCGAAGTAATCGAAATCCCGCCGTTTTTCGTTTTAACGTGAATGCCGTCGGCCGTACTGCCCGAAGTCTTGATATCGACGGCCTTGATGGAGACTGATCCTGCATCGTTGCTCGGCTTTGCGTATATTCCGTAGGACGAGCGTGGACTAGAAATGTCTCCTGTTGTGGTAATTGAAAAGCTTTCGAGGCCGCTTTCAAGGTCAACGGAAAGGTCGCCGCTCCCTGTCAGGCTGATGCCGGGCAGCAAGTTCGTTTCAATATTTACGGAGTCGCCGATAACGATCTTGATTGGGTCGGCTGCATCGGACCCGAAGACGATGCCGTCCGAAAATGGATTGCTTTGAGAGTCGCAGGTCGCAGTGTCGCCGCTAATCTGGCAGGTTGGATCAGCTCGCGCGCCGTAGGCAAGAAATGAAAATGCCGCTGACACAGCAGCGGCGGAAATAGAATTGCCAATAGAGGCCCGATCTGCGGCGCTTGAGCGACCGCAGCTGTCTGGAAAATTCATGGGATCTATCGCCTTTTGAAAAATTGGTTTTAAGTAGCGCGCCTTCCATTGAGCGGACGCGCAGGATTGTCAAGGCCGAAAGGCCGAATTAAACGAAACCGTCTCAAACGCCTTCCATATCGGCGAGGGTGTGAACCGAATTTGTTCCTGAGCGTAGATTCGGCGACGTTCTAGAAGAGCGTCAAGCGGGACAATATGGAACTATAGCGTTGCACCCTCGAATTCTACACTTTTGACGACTTCCGAGACTTTTGGGCGGAGTGGACAAAGCGGCCTGAGGAAAAAATCTGACCTACGCCCCTTCGGAGGCTCCGAAGCACCCACTTGACATTGCCGACGGCAGTGATCAGCTAGGCGAATTCCTTGACATGTGCGGAAGCCTTGCTGCCGCCTGCGTCGACGGGGCGTGCAGGCAGTCGGCAGTGGCGACCGCGCCAAGGCACGGCAGGAAGTCGCTGTAGACCATATTTTCCAGGGCGACGTTCCGGCTGCGCCAGTTCTCGATCGCCTTCAGGCGGAAGACTTCCACCACCTAGAGCTTGATTCTGCGACAGCCAATCCTTCGTCGTCTACAGGGCCGCCACGAACGGCATCATCCCTTCCGCCCGGCACGCTTTTTCGCCTTCACGGACCCCGCCGAGATACACGTCGTCAACCACTGAAGCAGTCCCGTGAGCGGCATCTAGTCCTCGCGCTCCATCATCGCCTGCATGATTTCGCGCTTCATGCGCCAGACCGAGTAGTATGAAACGCCGGTCTTGCGCGTGAGGTCCTTCGCCGAGATGCCNTACTTGCCCTGCATAATCAGGAAAATTGCCTGGAAACAAGTTCGCGAGCGGAAGCTACATGTGCTCAAACATCTTGCCGGCNGTGATGGAAGTCTGCCGCTCGCATGCGGCCCACTATACTGCCTCAGGCACCTGCGCTCGAGCCAGCAGTGCTTCGCGTAGCCGCAAAAGGGGCATTCGAATTTCGAGGGCCGGCGCAGCTTCGCTAGCGCCTCGGCGAATATCTCCACTATGCCGAAATCCCTCGGGAAAATTGTGATGCTCATTCCCTTCTGGAACTGGATCGGGTTTCACTTCGCCATGGATTCTCCAGGAGTGCTTGTTCCGTGTTCCCAATTATACTCGTTACGTTCCCAGAAAAATTAATTTTCGCAAAAACTTTCTTTCGCAGAGTGGTAATCAAGATGATTTATCGGAGAATGACCGCTCTTTATTCTTGCAGTCAATGCGCATCGCGCTCGCAATCGATGTGCGCGGAAATTTCTCGTAATTTAGACGGAAGCCATGCTAGAACAAGATGTTGCCGAGCCGTGGATATTTCGAAACCATTCTAATTCGGAAATCGATGCGGCCAGTGAAAATTCCCGGCCGGCGCACGCTATGAAATTCATGGATTCAAGCTCCGCGAATAACTCAAGAATCGGGTTGCTTGGGTCGATTTCGAAAAAGGTCTGAATTGACAATTCCAGACGATTATCTTGAGCGCGTATACGCAGGAGTCCTTGGAAAGCTGATTGGAGTCTATCTCGGCCGGCCGTTCGAGGGTTGGACCTACCAAAGGATTTTGAGCGAACTGGGTCCGATCGAAGGTTTTGTCCACGACAGGCTTGGCGAGCCGCTAATCGTAACGGACGACGACATAGCGGGAACGTTTACTTTTCCGCGCGCTCTCGAAGATTACAGCCATTCGGAATATCTGACTTCGCGCGAAATCGGAATGTCGTGGCTGAACTACATCGTCGAAAATCGATCCATACTTTGGTGGGGCGGCAACGGAATTTCCACCGAGCACACTGCTTGGCTCAACCTAAAGCGAGGCCTGTCCGCGCCTGAAAGCGGATCGATGGCGACCAACGGCCGGACGGTCGCAGAGCAAATCGGCGCGCAAATATTTATCGACGGCTGGGCGCTCGTCTCGCCGGGCAATCCGCATCGCGCCGCGAAACTCGCAAGGGCGGCTGCGAGAGTCAGCCACGATGGCGAAGCCGTTCATGCGGCGGCGCTCTGGGCGGCGATGGAGTCCGAAGCCTTCGTCGCTAAAGATATCGATCACCTGATCGACACCGGCCTATCGCTCATTCCCGCCGGCTGCCTCATCGGTAGGCTGATAGCGGATGTTCGAAATTGGCGCGCGAAATTCGCCGATTGGCGAGATACGCGAGAAAGAATCGACGAAAACTTCGGCTACCATAAATTTCCCGGCAACTGCCACGTTGTTCCCAACCACGCGCTCATGATCATGGCTGTGCTTTACTCGCCAGATGACTTTCATCGCGCTCAGACGATCGTGAATACGTCGGGATGGGACACGGACTGCAATGCGGGAAACGTTGGCTGCCTGCTTGGGATCATGCTGGGGCTGGAAGGTCTGGACAACGGGCCCGACTGGCGCGGGCCCATCGCGGACAGGATGCTGATTTCATCTTCCGACGGCGGAAATTCCGTTAACGACGCCGTGCGGATATCCTACTACATAGCCAACCTGGGACGCGCGCTTGATGGAAGGGAGCCGCTCCCCGCGCCGAAGGGCGGCGCGCGATTTCATTTCTCGCTACCGGGGTCGACGCAAGGATTCCGCATCGCCGGCCATTGCCGGCCTACCTGCTCGGCATCCGTAGAAGGAATCGAAAGAAACGGCGAATATGCCCTTTCGATAAATTTCCGAAAACTCGACCAAGGCAAATCCATTGCCGCAATGACGCCGACATTCGCAACGCGCGATGTTCTTCGCATGAGAACATACGAATTGATGGCAACGCCGCTCATCTATCCCGGGCAACTCCTTTACGCGGATGTCGCCGCCCCCCGTGCGAACAATGCGGTCGTGCGAGTTGGACTAATGTTGAGGCGCTACGGCGACGAGGATAGGCTTTACGACGTAGAAGGCGAAGCGGTTATGCTGGATCCGGGCATGTCAACCCGGCTGTCGTGGCGCCTGCCCGACTGCGGGTCGCAGCCTATCGCCGAAATCGGAGTGTTCGTGGAGNCTTCTTCCGATAACTCCCAGGGCAAAGTTATAGTCGATAGAATGGGATGGGGAGGCGCTCCCGCGTGCGTTTTGAAACGACCCGATGGTAAAGGGAGCTTCTGGCTCCGAGCGTGGGTCAATTCCGCAGATAATTTTTCCCCGCAGTTCAATCGAAGCTTCCACGTCAGTCAGAACCGCGGCGAAGGTATCGTTATGCACGGCACGCGGCAATGGGCTGACTACAAAATCGAAACCGAATTGGTCTTTCATCATGGTCGGTACGCGGGGCTAGCTGTTCGAACGCAAGGGCTGCGCAGGTTTTACTCCGCCACGATAACGAGTTGCGGNCGTTTCGAGCTAGCGCGCGTTCGCGACGATTGCCGCGACATTCTAGCAGCCGACAAATTGANTTTTGAACTTGGAGAGCCGATTTCCATGACTTTCAAAGCAAANGGCAATTTAATCTCAGTGCGCGCCAACGGAAAATCGATCGAAGCCGATGATTCGACTTCCCAAGCCTTTTTATCGGGCGGGTTCGGCCTTCTNGTGGCCGACGGGGCCATGTCCGTCGANGCTATCAAGGTTTCGGGATCGTAGCTCGCGCATATATCGCCGGGACCGGAAGAATTTATCTCAAGCATGTTCGCACGTCGAAATGCCGATTCCGGGAGGGCGTGGAAAGCTGGCGCTCGACATATTGGCGTTGAATGACTTGCTAGCCAACGCACGGCATACAGAAACGATTTTGGCATCCCAAAAAAAATTATTGCAAAAACCGTAAGCAAAAATTCGCACTGTAAAAATTGTCGCTTCTCCGTATTAGGGGATTTGGGAACGTCCATGCTCTTCCAAGTGTCGGCGATAGACTTGTCGCTGTCGTCCGGGGCCGCGCTGATCTGCCAGACGGAATTTGGCCCGGACCGTTCATCCAGATCCGGTGCCGCGTAACGTCATTGCGGCCCCTAAAATTGGCAAAACTTAATTCTAAGCAGGGAGTTCACAGCCCCGCCGACCCAAAAACCTACTTGGTTTTACGACGTGGCCTCCAAGTGCTTGGTTTTCGTTTGCCATTGACAACCTACTTGACGCGGGTGTCGATGGCTGTGCGGACATGCGGGGAATCGTCAATATGCCGCGCTTTCAAGTAACCGCCGACACCCGATGTCGTATAGGCGCGGAGTCCTGCCAAAATTCACTGCTTTTTCCGCCTTCGGCGCATTGGATTCGAGCTCTGCGATTATTTGCCCGCTCTGCGGGCTTCTAACTCCGCGGCAGCTTGTGGATTCAAGCTTTTGAGGAAATGCCTCGCAACGGGTTCACGAAAAATAATTCCAGGGTTGTCGGCTTGCGCTAGGCTTCCCTTTAGAATGTGTCGCCGCCACTCTTGCCAGACTTCAGCGCGAACCGACTTGCGCGACCAATTTGGACTTAGAACTGAATTCCATAACTCTTCGGCGCCTCGCTCGTTTGATCCCGATGCCGCTGCATTCTCGTCAAGTGCGCATTTGAGCCGCCATTCAATTGTTTGCTCTAGATTTAGTTTCAATTTGCCGGACTTGGCGGAATCGAGCCATTCTCCAATTGCCGCTAGGCTCGCGCTGCCGGGGACGGCATTTCGAAACCCCTTCTTTTGAATTATTCTTAATTCGCTGCGCGCTGTTGCATCGCTCCTCGAAGTCGGCGGCTCAACTTCAAATGTCGCATAGCTTTCTCGGCATTCTTCGTTTTGCACTGAAAAAACGTGGCTGGCTCCCTTTCGGCACTTGCGTACGTAAAGGCGCCCGACGCAGTGCTTGAGGCGCTGCGATTCCTCTTTGAGCGCGCTGGCGGTCGTCAGGTTTCTGACCAATAGGTTGTTCTTCGCGGTAAAGTCCCTGGCCAGCGCAGGCCAATCCGATTCATGCGCCTCTCTCGCCAAAGGGGTTCCGTCGTTGCCTCGATCCTGCTCGTCGGCTTCCATGAGCGCCGGAATCCGGCTGATCCAGTTCCTGGCGGTTTCTAGCAGCGCGCCGGCGGGATTTCTTGATTTCCCGACAAGAACTTTCAGAGAGATTTGCTTCGCCGCCAGAATATCGTGCGACAGCGGCCTCGGAATCGGGTGGCTTGTCCCGGCGATCGTCGCCAATACGTGCGGCAGGAAAACGGACAGGCAAAAATCGTCGACCGCTTCCATCGCGTCGTTCGTTGCCAGGGCGATGCGCATTCGGTCGAAATCCCGGGCGGCTATTCCCGCATCGCTGGCGAGCCCCGCATGGAATTTTATCCAGTCGCCCTTGGACATCCGGAAAAAATCTAGCAGGGGAATGTCGAGCAGCTGGCTAAGCGGCAATATGCAAGCTGCCGCTGTATCCTTGAAGCATCGCCAGGATCTGTCGCTGTCGGGAACCCAGCTCGAGTCGAATTCCCGAAACAAACGCAGCGTATCGTCCAGATGCATTCGACCGCTTAGGGAGAATCGCCGAGTCCTGTCCACGCCAAGCGCGTCAAGCCCGCGAAGCGAGTCTCCGAATTCGACAAGCGAGTTTTCAGGAGGCGGCGACCTTAGTTTTGAAATCCTCTTTAGCTTGCCGGCCCCAAGGCCGGTTAATTCCGCGACTGCCGAATTTAATTTCCTCCGATTGTCGATCGCTTCCGACAATTCAACGAATTCGGCATACATTTCCGCGAGCAGGGGCATAGTGCGAGCTGCCTGCAGGCGGTCCGAATGCGCGGAGCTAAGCATGTTCCCGTAGTAGTTGACCGCTGCCGCGGACGGGTTTGAAACAGCTTGGAGCGCGGTCGCGGCGGCCTCGGCATCGAGGGATTCAAAGCCGGGCGGCAATGGAATGCCGAAATCCGAGCAATCGCTCTTCATAATGCCGATTGCGTCGATCGCAGAGCCGGATTCCAATGAATTCACCGCCAATCCCGGACCGCGGCGAATGCGGCCGTCCCTTTTGGCAATTATTCCGATTTCAATCGCTATCTCGGCGGTTTCAGGCGGAATTTCGATATGCGACCGCTGCGGCGGGCCGGCATCCGCCGGAAGCAAGTCCATCGACTTTCCGGTCAGCGAAAGGAATTCCCTGTAAGCTTGCAATTCGCTGCCGATTGCGCATTCGCTTTCGGCTTCGTCGCCGACGGATCTTAGTTCAAGCCCGGCGAGGTCCGCCAGCCCAATGAATGCGATGCTTTCGGCAACTCTAACGGTAAACTCGTCTTCGTCTTCGCGCTGTCCAAGACGCTCTGCGAGAGTCCTATCGAACTTGAAGGAATTCCTTTGGATCTGCATGACGGGAAGGCCAATGTCGCGCAGGCCTTCGCCCGCTGCGTAGCTGCCGCCGACCACGAACTCAAGGCGATAGGAGTCTCGCCGACTATTGGCCGGCAGGTCGTCCGATCCCCGGAGCCAAATTCGGGAAGTCAGGCAATTCCCCGATCGTTTCGTTAGGATTTTCAAGACGCAGCGCCTTTCATGCTCGGGAGATGGCCAATCCAAGGCTCAATGCCGCCTTCGTCGAATCTCGGCTTTCGCGAGTGCGGCAAATATCGCGTCGTCCCTTGTGCGGCGGCATTGCGCGAACGCCTTCAGCGCGCCGCAAGGAAATCGAAATCGCATCCTTGAGTCGCCGGCAGTACGGATCGGTGGTAAAGGCTGGCATAACCCCTTTCAGGCCGAGGCCTTGCGCCGCTAAAGCTTGCGCGCCGCGCTTGTATTTCTTCGTCATCGACAAGAAGATCTAGCCGCTTTTCGCTTGCGGAAACGCGAATTCTGTCGCCGGTGCGAACCAGCGCGAGAGGGCCGCCCAGATCCGCTTCCGGCGTTACGTGAAGCACGACAGTGCCGAACGCAGTTCCGCTCATGCGTGCGTCGGAAATTCTAATCATATCGGTAACGCCTTGCCTGGCAAGCTTTTTCGGTATGGGAAAGTATCCCGCTTCGGGCATCCCCGACTCGCTACGCGGACCGGCGTTCTGAAGCACCATTAAATCGCTTGGTTCGATATCCAGATTCGGATCGTCGATTCTGGCGGCCAAATCGTTCAGCGAGGAAAAAACCACCGCTCGACCTTCGTGCTCCAGCAGCCTTTCCGTCGCTGCGGCTCGCTTTAATATCGCTCCGCCCGGCGCGAGCGAGCCGCGCAGAGCTACTAGGCCTCCGACCGAACGAACGGGGGAATCGCGATTGCGAACTACATTGCTGTCGATTGGATCGAACGGCGAATCCGCGATTCGTTCCGATATCGTCGAGCCTTCAAGATTCTCGCACTCCAGATTCAGCTTGTCGGCGAGTTCGCATAGGACTCCGCGCAGCCCGCCGCCGGCGTGAAGGTCCTCCATGTAGCCGGATCCGACGGGCTTAAGATCGACCAGTACCGGCGTTTCGTCGGAAAGCTCGTTGAGCCGGTCCAAAGAGACCTCTATCCCGAGCCGCCCCGCGATCGCGGTTAGATGAATAATCGCATTGGTCGATCCCGATATCGCCAAAAGCACGCGCAATGCGTTTTCTATCGATTTGCCGGTAATCAAATCCGCAGGCCTAGGGCCGCCGGAAACCGCCATTTCGGCTGCGCGGGCTCCTGTTGCCTCCGAAATCCGGAGCCTGTCCGCATGTACGGCCGGAATCGTCGCCGCGCCCGGAAGCGTCATGCCTACGGTCTCGGAAATCATCGCCATGGTGCTTGCAGTACCCATGACCGAGCACGTGCCGGCGCTCGCGGCCAACCGTCCTTCTACGACATCGATCTCGTTTTCCGAAATCTCGCCGGCTCGGTATCGAGCCCAGAATCGCCTGCAATCCGTGCATGCGCTTAGGCGTTCGCCTCTGTGGCTGCCCGATACCATGGGCCCTGCAAGAGCGAGCGCCGCCGGCTTTCCTGCGGAAGCGGCGCCCATTAGCAGCGCCGGCACGGTCTTGTCGCAGCCGCCCATGAGTACAACGGCGTCCATCGGCTGAGCCCGGATCATCTCTTCGACGGCCATGGCCATGAGATTCCTGTAGACCATCGAAGTCGGGGTCAGAAACGCCTCGCCGAGCGAGATCATGGGAAAGGAGACCGGCAAGGCGCCATTTGCCAAGACGCCGCGCTCGATTGCGGAAAGAACTTCCGGAAAATGGCGATGGCAATTGTTGAAACCGCTGGCGGTGTAGCAAATGCCGACTACGGGCTTGGCGAGCGACGCATCTGAATATCCCATCGATTTAGCGAACGATCTGCGCAGGTAGCGAGAGAATTCCGCATCCCCGTAGTTCGTTAGGCCGTTGTCGAAGCCGACATTCCCGCGTCGGCTAGTCCTGGTGGGCGTCGTCGGCATTTCAACTCCGTCATTTGCTTAAGTGCGTTTCGCGCAATGAAAACGGTCCATTGGCGAAACGGCTAGGATTGACCGCCGCAAGGCGATTGCCCGCGAAGACGCCGAAATCGAATCTCGGAAGGATGACTTCATGCTGCTCGCCGCAACCAGGGAAATCAACGCTTTCGAACTCGCTCGACCGCTAAAGGCGCGGCCTGTACTAGCAGCTAACCGACGCGGCCGACAACCGGCAAGCAGGAAGCGGCGACAAAATAAATCCTGCAACCTGCGCCGCATCGAATGGCGACGCCCTATTCCGGCGCGCCGGGATTCATAGGTGCTTCGGCGAAAGTCGATTCAGATTGCCCGGCGACAGCGCAATGCTAGTGAAGTAAGACTGATTCGCCTGTCCGAGCGGACTTCTCGGCTGCAAGCGCAATGCGCAAGATCTGCCTCCCCTCGCGGGCCGTTAGCACCGGCTCGCCGCCCTTGATCAATACGTCCACGAAGTGGCGAGCCGATAAGAGGAAGCTATGCTCCCAGGTTGACGCCATGTCTCGAAACTCGGTCGTCTTTCCCTCGCTGTACATGGCCAGCGGNGGAGGGTCGCCCAGTCGNCCGTGGCCGCAATTTATCCAAATGACGCCTGAAGTTCCGGTGATTTCAACCCTGTCGTCCTGCGGATAGAANATCGTATCGATTTCAAGGTCGGGCGAGTAGGCGATTTCAAAGCTGCCGACTTTCGGCCCTGGAAAGAGAAAGGAAATAATAGCGGGGGCNTCNAGCAGTTCNCCGGATCGCGCCCGCGAGCTCTCGGCGAACGCGTGAACCTTCGAAGGCATGCCCATAAAGCTCCAGGCCAATGCGAATTTGTGGTGCCCGTCGTCGAATACGAGTGGCCCGCCGCCGGATAGGTCGCGGTCCTGCCTCCAGGCTATCGCCGAATTCGGAACGTTCCAGGCGGTCTTGCTAGTTCCGGGGTTGGACTTGATTCTAATCGACACCGGTTCGCCGATAGCGCCTTCCTTGATCAATTCCTTCGCTCGCAGTACCGGCGGGTGGAAAAGGAAATTTTCGAATAGCTTGAAAGGCGCGGCGGCCTTGTCCGCTGCCTCGACCAGCCTGTCGGCCTCGCTTTCCGATTTGCACATGGGCTTCTGCAGCGAAACGGCTTTGCCGGCTTCCATGGCATCGAGAGCTACCGGAAGATGAAGATGGTGGGGCAGCAGGATCTCGACCAAATCGACGTCTTCTCGTTGCAAAACCTCGATGTAGTCGGTCTCGATGACGGCGCCGCCCGCGCCCCACGCTCGAGCCCGTTCGGAAGCTCTGTCAAGGGAAAGATCGCACAGCGCGACTATTCTGCAATTTGGGTTGCTTACGTACTCAGCGGCATGCAGGTCCGAAATCCGACCTGTGCCGATGATCGCGANTCCGATTTTGTCTTTTTTCAAGGGCGTGGGCTCCGGTTGGCCGTTCTAGCGACCGGGAATGCTGGAATGTCTCGGGCAATCCTATGCAATTTCCAACTGAGGATAAAGCGGCGCGCCAACCCCTAGGGGGCTTCGATTAAATTAATTTCGCTGAAGGGCGATCAATTCCGGAATCACCCGCATTGGAACGGCGAATAGCGCCAACGCATTGCGGGGTCGGCCGCAGGAAATGCCGTCAATGCCTGCCGGCAAACGGCCGACAACGAAGTCGCGGCTAATTCGCGGGGACGGCGCAAGCGACGCTCCTTTCAAACTAGGGAACTTGCCATGGCAATATTTCGCCAACGCGCCGGCCGCCGACGAATATTGCGTCTTGGCGCGCTCCGGGCGCGACCGAATCGCCGCCGCCGGCTCCCGGCGATTCAAATTAACTTGACATAGCGAATAATGAAGACGTTTAATTGTTTCGCGGGCTTGTCGGCCCCAAATCCCAGCCGCTGCGTCCTACGGCGCATCAAGTTTCGATATCGGAGGAAAAGAAAATGAATGTGGCTCTAAGGAAATTACTGGTCTCGTCCTGCATTGCGCCGGCAATCGCCGTCGGCGCATCGGCAGCCGCCGGGGCGGACAACGAAGTTACGATCTCGCATTACTTCACGGGNGAGCTCGGCCTGAAGATTTTACAGGAAAACGTTGCCAAATTTGAAGCTGACACGGGCTATACGCTGAAGGACAGCCCGATCGGACACGAAGATTTCAAGACCGATATCCTTGTTCGCGCGGCGGGCGGAGGATTGCCCGACGTCTTCAGCTACTGGGCGGGCGCGAGAACGCAGTTCGTCGCCGATTCAGGAGGATTGTCGCCGATTGGCGATATGTGGGCGCGCGAAGGCCTCGACGACGTCGTGGCGAAGGCCGTCGCCGATAGCGCAACCATGTACAACGGCGAACGCTATCTGGTGCCGTTCAATTACCATTATGCCGGAATGTTCTACAACAAGCAGGTTCTCGCCGATGCCGGCGTTATGGAACTGCCGACCGACTGGGACGGATTCCTTGCGCTATGCGAAACGCTCAAGTCAAACGGCGTTNCGCCAATCGCGCTAGGCTCGAAATTCCGCTGGCCTGCGCAGTTCTGGTTCGACTACCTCCTGCTTAGGACGGCGGGGCCGGAATACCGCGCCGCGCTGATGGACGGCTCGGCCGCCTACGACGACGCCGAAGTCAAGGAAGCCATGGAGATATGGCGCGGCCTCGTGGAAAACGGATACTTCCTGCCGAACTCCAACGCCGATACCTGGACCGACGCATCCGACAAGGTCGCGCGCGGCGATGCCGCAATGACGCTAATGGGAACCTGGATCACGGGCTACTGGAACGGGCTAGGGCTGGAGCCGGGCGTGGACTACGACTACTTCCCGTTCCCGACGATGCGCGAAGGCGTGGCGAATTCGGTCGTCGGGCCGATCGACGGCCTTGTGATTTCGTCCAATGTGCAAAACCGCGAGGGTGCTGAAGCGTTTCTAGCCTACATGATGAGCAACGCCGACGTTCAGTCGCACTGGACATCGAACTACGGCGCGCTTTCGGCCAACGTGAACGTCGATTCGTCGGTTTACAACGATGTAATGCAGAGAGTCGTCGGGACGGTCGCAGAGGCCGACACGTTCGCTTTCAACTACGATCTCGCTACGCCGCCGCCCGTGGCCGAAGTCGGCTTGTCGATGTTCCAGCGATTCATGGATAGCCCGGCCGATGCCGATGCCATACTTGGCGATGCGCAGGTTGCCGCGGCCGAGGCTTTCGCCAATTAGAATCTAAATTAATCCGCCTGCCAGCCGCCGCCTTTCGCTGCGGCTGGCTGCATCGCATCTCCCATGGATCGCAGCACTGCGCTATGGCGAACCGCATTTCTGGCAATGCCGGTCGCGATTTTTTCGGTTTTTGTCGTCTGGCCGCTGATTAGCTCCTTCTACTACAGCTTTACCGACTGGAACGGGTTCGATCCCAACTACGAATTCGTCGGCTTCGAAAACTTCTCGAAAATCTACAAGGACAGGCTGTTTGCGTCCGCGGCGATCAATACCGTCGTCTGGATGGCGGCGGCGATCGTGCTGCCGACCGGGCTCGGCCTCTTTCTCGCGCTGCTGATCGATAGCCGGGTGCCGGGCGGCGCGGTATTCAAGTCGGTCTTCTATTTGCCGATTTGCCTTTCGGCCGTCGTCGTCGGCCAGGTCTGGGTCTGGATCTATCAGCCGGACTGGGGATTGCTGAATACGACGCTGTCGTATTTCTTGTCGGAAAAATTCAACTATGCTTGGCTGGCGAAGCCCGAATCGGCTCTTTTTTCCGTAATTGCCGCCTGGTCCTGGCAGCAGACGGGGCTTTCCATGGTCATCTACCTGGCGGGCCTAACGGCCATTCCCAGCGACTTGACCGAAGTCTGCGAGCTCGAGGGATCGTCCTGGTGGCAGAAGGTCAGGCTGGTGCTGTTGCCGCTGCTCGCGCCGGCGACCGTTGTCGTAATCGCTCTAAGCGTCATCAACTCACTCAAGGGGTTCGACATACTCTTCATAATGACGGAGGGAGGACCGTTCAACAGTTCGGACACGCTGGCGATGCACATGTACAATGAATCGTTCCGGAAATACTATATGGGATACGGCAGCGCGATCGCCGTCGTGCTGTTCCTGGTCGCGCTGACGATAGTCTGGCTTTATTTCAGGCAGCTCAAGAAAGTAGATGAAATCTATAGCTGAACCAGCCGAGGCTCCAGGGTCGGAGCGGCCGTTCAATCCGTGGCCGGCGGTCGTTTTCGTCTGCCTGACCGTTTTGGCCGCGCTGTTTCTGGCGCCGACATTCGGCGTTCTCATGTCGTCTATAAAATCCAAGCGCGAAATCGCGTTCGGACAGCTTTGGACGATGCCGACGGATTTGTTCCTGGGCAACTACGCCGATGTTCTTTCGAACCCGGCCGTTCACAAGTACTTGCTGAACACGTTTCTCGTAACGGCTCCCGCGACGGCGGCTTCGATCTCGCTCGGCGTTCTGGGCGGCTACGTGTTTGCGAAGCTTCCGTTCAGGGGAAGCAATTTGCTGTTCCTCGCGCTCGTGTCGGGAATGTTCTTTCCGCCCCAGGTCATACTGATACCGCTGTNTCGCCTGTTCAATTCAATGGGGCTCATCGACACGCTCTGGCCGATGATCATCGTGCATACGGCGATGGGAATTCCGATTTGCACGCTTCTCATGAGAAATTTTTTCGCGACGGTGCCGAATCCGCTGCGCGAATGCGCCATTATCGAGGGCGCGAACGAATGGCAAATCCTCGTCCTCGTCGCGCTGCCGCTAAGCTTGCCCGCCCTGGCGGTGCTGGCGACGCTTCAGTTCACCTGGATCTGGAACGACTTTCTATGGCCGCTGATATTCACGCAGTCGGACGACAAGCGGACGATTATGCTGGGCCTTGTNTTCATGCGCGGGCAATATTCCGTGGCTTGGGGGATTCAAGGCGCCATGTCGCTNGTAGCGAGCCTGCCGACATTGATCGTCTTCCTGTTTTTCCAGCGCTACTTCATCAAGGGAATGACGATGGGCGCCGTTAAGGGATAGAATGCGGCAATGGGGAGCTTGAATCTACAGGGCGTTCGCAAGAGCTTCGGTCCGCAAGAAGTGATTCACGGCATCGACCTCGATGTCGAGGACGGCGAATTTGTCGTATTCGTAGGTCCGTCGGGCTGCGGGAAGTCAACGATGCTTAGAATGATTTCCGGGCTGGACCAAGTGACTTCCGGCCGAGTCCTGATCGCCGGGAGGGACGTAACCTACGTGCACCCTTCCAAGCGGAAGGTCGCGATGGTTTTCCAGTCATATGCTCTGTTTCCGCACATGACGGTGGCGCAGAACATCGGGTTCGGCCTGAGACTCGCCAGGCTGCCGAAATCCGAAATCGGGCAGAAGGTCAAGGCAGCCGCGGAAGTGCTGCAAATCGAAAATTTGCTCGGCCGCTATCCGCGGCAGCTATCGGGCGGGCAGCGGCAGCGGGTGGCGATCGGCCGGGCGATCATCAGGAACCCGCAGGTTTTCCTGTTTGACGAGCCGCTTTCGAATCTGGATGCCGCGCTGCGGGTCAAGATGCGGCTCGAAA
>JGIcombinedJ30088_10002345_pt1 | contig 18263 bp, 15 predicted proteins | sample PinacodermPK_FD_30088 | JGI IMG/M metagenome (IMG submission 30088)
CCGGCCGTCCCTGGCCGCCGTGCTCGACGAGCTCCGCGCGCGGACCGGGAGACACGTGCGCGCCGTGGTCCGCGCCGGCTCGGCGGGGCTGATGCTGTTGGCGGGCGGCCCGTGGCTCGGCTGGCTGCCGCTCAACCTGCTGGACCGGCTTCCAGGCGCGCCGCTCAAGGCGCTGCCGCTGACCTTCGGCCGCCGGCGCTACCGCACCGGCTTCGTCGCCCGGCGTTCCGCAGAGGACCTGGCGGCGTTCCGCCACCTCGAGGCGGCGGTGCGCGACGCCGCGCTGGAGCCCGGCGGGCGGACCTGGGGATAGGTTGCGCCGCCCAATTCGGCAGGATCATGGGAACGGTTTCGCCGGCCGCCACCGTCGGGCGCCACGCTATCGAATTCTTGCTATTCCCATCCGATTCCCGCCGCGCCGGACTGATTGCCGCTCGACCCCGGCCAAGACGTCAACGAATGCGGGTATTCCAGTCAGCCAGGCGCGGTCCCGGTCTCTGTCGTCCAAGCCGGGACAGGCAGATCGTCCGTCTGAGGGTCTGGTCCCTTCGTTTGGCGATTTCGGCAATCGGAAACTCCGCTTCCCTCTACCGGTCGGGGCACCGTATGGGTCTCCGACAGGATGCAAACCCGCGTGTATCGTTGGCGGCCGCCGACCTGGCGACCAGAACGTGACGCCATCGAAGTCGGCACCATTCGAACGACAAGCGTACCCTTGTCGTCCATTCCCTCGATGACGGTAGATCATCATGGGCAGGGCGCAGGGCTTCGCTATCGCTTTGAAATCGTGCACGGATTGCTCACGACACAGGCGAGAGACCGTAGCCGACCGGGTAGTCGAGCGCCAAGCGTGCCTGCCAACCCTACACGAGGTCCATGTCCAGATCGCGGGGGGTCACCAACGCGGTACGCACCAACTGCGACGTGACCCCGTGAAAGGCCACGCGCTGCACTGGACTGTCTCCGACGGCCTCCCGTTCCGCCCGCCAGGCCAGCAACTGCCAAGCGATCGCCTCACCTCTCCTGGTTGGGTCAGTCGCGAGCACCTTGTATCCGAAGCCGAGATACCTGCCGATCGTCCGGGCCTTGCCCAGCGATTTGACTACCACCACCGATTTGCGCCCGTCCCCGCGGGGCCGAGGCGACATCGGCCACCCGCGTGCCATGTCCTCCGTGCCCCGTTATAGTCCCACCTCCTGCGGCCGCCCCGCCGCCGCGAACCGATTTCACCACCCACAAGATGCAAGATTTCCGTTTCTTGACCCGCGCCCCGCTGATACGGTCTGCTTGACCCGTCAACGCCAAGCGGTTTAGCATGAGGTCTGAGATGAGACGGATTCTCAGTCAGGTGGCTCTTTCATGTGTCTCGGTTGTTTTGATGACGGGCGAGGATTTACGTTTGACTTGGACTACTCGTTAGGGCCGATCATCGACATGTCGGTATTCCGCGACCACGAGCGTTGTTCGATCAAGCAGGAGAGATGAATCGTGAATAATGCCAGTTCCGCCCGGCCTTTGAACTGGGATGACTGCCGGAACCTCATAGAGGACGACGCGCAGATCACAGCTTCCCTTGAACGCGTGGCCAGACTGGATTTCGGCATACTCAAAAGAAAGCTTGGTGAAGAAAAGGGATGGTCCACCGAGTACCAAAATGAAGTCGAGGATTTATATCGACGGTTTCTCGCTCTCAACATTGTTTACAGAGACCGAAAGATTTGTCCAACTGGGCCGATCGATGAGTTCTGGCATGCTCACATTCTGGATACCAAGGCGTACGCACGGGATTGCCAAGAACTTTTTGGGGAGTACTTGCACCACTTTCCCTACTTCGGTATGCGGGGACCAGCTGATCGGGCCGACTTGGAAACAGCCTTTGAGCAAAGCAGGGTGCTCTTTATCAGTCACTTTGGAATCGATCCCTGTGGCGGCGAGGCACAAGCGCGGGGCTGCTCACCTCAGCGCTGTCCCTAAGGTCCATCATTCGGTTCAAAATGTCGCCGGTACCACTGCCTGAAGACGATTCCTCTCTCGAACAGGCAAACGAGATTTTCTGGCAGAGCTTACTTGAACATATCCGGAGAGAGTCCCACGGTAGGCCGGTCGACGGAGTGCTGGACGTGGGTTGCCACCACGGAGGCTTGCTCGTACAGCTAGCATCGGCTCTACGTCCCAAGCGACTGACGGGTATCGAGCCTATTAGCCAATCCCGCGAACGTGCTCTGTTTCGCTTACGACCGCTTTCTCCTGACGTAGCGATCTTGCCTCCGGAGAGATGGGCGGAAGTACCGGCAGACAGTGTGGATATTCTGACCTGCCACGAAGTATTGCACCTGGTTGACGACCTTTCGAATTTGTTCGCAAACATCGGTCGCGTACTGCGTGGTCAGGGAAGCGCGTTCATCGTGGCGGGATGCCATACGGAAAACCCTGTCTGGAATCCCTGGAGTGCCAAGCTGCGCGATTCAGGTCAAGTGGTTTTCGATCGCTCTCCGTTCGACATTCTTCATGCAGGATTCGCCGCGGGTTTGCGTGGCGCGCTTCGGCCACTCAGGCGTGACGGCTGGATAATCTACGACCCTGAAGACGCTCTTTTCAAGTATTCCTCCGCCAAGGACCTTCTCGATCATCAGTACCGCAACAAACTTTTGTTTCGGTTCTTCAAGTCGTCATGATGGATTGTGGCGCACCGTTTCTGATAGCGCCACCGCAAGTGGCCGCCGCCGCCGCGGAAGCGTGCGCCGTTCGAGACCCGGTAAGTTATCTGGAAGAAATGGTTCTTTCGGGCCGGATTGAAACACTACCCTTGTTTCTAACCGAACACTGGCTGCGCTTTCGCACTGAAGTCTGCCAAATATTCGAAGAAAACGACTATGCCGCCATCCGAGGGTTCCCCTCAGACCAGGACGGGGCAGCACTGCTCTTGGCCGCATTGACGATAGGGGAGTCCCTGAGGATCTACCGTGACGGCAAAGTGAGCAAACACTTCAAGATGTCTCCGTGGACCACGGAGCTGTCGCACACGATTCGGGCGGGAGAGTTTCATACCGACCTAAATACCGAGCCATATCCTCCCGCAATTACGGCAATACAGTGCCTGGACCCTGACCCAGGAAGCCCACAATATGGAATCATCCGGGTTGCGAGACTCACTCATCTGCTCAATTTCGTCAGCCTCGACAATGACAAGAGCACACAACGTTTCCTCAAAGAAGACACGGTCACAATGCTGAACGACCGTTCCTTGTTGAGTCGGACCGGGCCCATTGTCGAGGCCGACGTTATCCGCTATCACCCTGAGACGATTAGGGCGGCCGGGCGGCGGTCCGGTGAGTCGCTGAGAGACCTCGAACAACGTATTGCTGGTGTGGAACGAGCTGCGATGTCTGTGTCAAACCCCTTCGCCCTGCAACGCGGAGACATTCTCCTGATTTCTAACCACAGGACACTGCACTGCCGGGGAGAATGTTCCGTGATTTTTCGAGATTATCCGATGGATTTTTGCTCAAGGCGTGTGTCCGTCCTCCATGCAACCCGGGAACGACAGGGACAATGAATGATGGCATTGAGATCGTTGGTGCGCGCACCAACAACCTCAAGTCCGTCGATGTCATCTTGCCACTACGAAAGGCCACGATGGTGGTCGGGGTCTCCGGTTCGGGCAAGAGTTCTCTCTTGGCCGACACCCTGGCGACCGAGGCCAACTTGCGCATGCGGCGGTTTCTCGGCGTCGATCAGCCTCACCTCGGTGACGAAGACGTAGCGGCCTTCCTGGGACCGCTTCCCGCCAGCATCCATTTCGCTCAGGCGGCATTTCGCGCGTCCCGGCGGACTACTGTAGGCACTTCCACGGGTCTCCTCGCCCTGTTGCGGCGCCATTTCAGCCGGTACTCAACACCATGGGCAGAAAAGCTCGATGGCATCGTTCCCCCGCCGTCGCCAGCCAGCTATGCGGAATGGATGGAACGACACTATACCGGTTCATTGATCGTGTGGACTATCGCTGAACGGTGGCAGCGCACCGACGGTACACGCGCCGTTGCTCGATTGAAGAAGCACGGCGTCCAAACAGCCACACTCCTGAGCGATACTGACCCACCGTCTCGGCGTGGCCAAGGTCGGGAAATAGATCTCGATAAGTTCCGGCCACTCTCTACAAGTGCGCGCCACCTAATCGAAGCCGAGATTGGACAGGCGAAAGTCTCCGGCAAGTGCCCTGAGCTCACAACTTTGCTCGAGCGGGCCTTCGACATTGGCGGTGATGTCATTGTAGCGTTTAGCCAGGGACAGCATCTGCCAGAACAGCTTCAAACCGAGCGCGGGACGCAGCTGGACAGTGCGTTGCATTGGGTCCATCCGGAACTGATGGAACCTTTTTTCGCTCCAAGCGCCGCCCTCTTGTCTTTCAATTCTCCTTCAAACCCGAGAAGCGGCGCCTGCAAAGCTTGCAACGGATTAGGAAGGGGCACCACAGTACTCGTTAATGCGTTGGTAGCTCATCCTGATCGCAGCATGCATGACGGATGTTTCTCACTCTGGACCGAGAAGAACTATCGCTACGTCAACATCCAGCACGAAACGATTGAGGGATTGCGTGGTGTTCGTGGTTTTTCTCCAGATATATCTTGGAGCAACCTCAGTCGGGACGCGCGACAGGTCGTTCTTTTCGGTGCCGGACACCAGGCCATAGCCGACGTCGATCGCCGCACACAACGAAAGGTGGCTGCCCCTCGGCGCTTTCCAGGCTTTGTACCGGAAATATTGCGGCGCGCTGAAGGCAAGGCCTCTTCTTCTAGTCTCGCTGATCTCGTTGCGGAAGGGTCCTGCACGGAATGCGGGGGAACACGTTGGTCAAGGGAAGCCCGGGCATTGCGCCTAGGTGATTGGCACATTCAGGATATCCTGGATCTTCCGTTTGACAGGCTCGGAGAACTTGCAAGACCGGAAGGCGCTTTGGAGAAGAAACTCCCTGAGCCGTCACGGTCGCTTGCCGCTGGTCTGTACGCGGCGGCAACTGCTTTCGTTGAGGCAGGCCTCGGACACGTTTCCGCCGAGCGAGGAATGACAACTCTGAGCGAAGGAGAAAGCCGCCGTTCCCGCCTCGCAGCACTCCTTCGAACCCGAGTGGAAGGTTTGGCGCTATTGCTCGACGAGCCGGCTCGAGGACTCCACGAAGAGGACGTGAGACGTCTTTCTGATGCCCTAAAAAAACTGAAACGTCGGCATACGTTGATCATTAACGAGCACCGGTTGTCGTTGGCCAATGTAGTGGATCAACTGCTGGAGATGGGGCCGGGGGCCGGCGAGCGCGGGGGACAGATCGTCTACCAGGGTTCCCCAGAGCGGATAACCCAAAGCGTATCACAGATCACTGCGACGCGCACGCGCCTTACCGTCGAACGGGAAGACGACCGGCTCACCGTTGCCGGTGCTCATATTCATACACTATCGAACGTAACATGCAGCATCCCATTGGGACGGCTCGTGTCCGTCACTGGTGTTTCCGGTTCCGGAAAGTCGAGCTTTGTCCGCGGTATTCTCGTACCGGCTTTGGCGAGAGAACTGCCGGACCGGATCGACTGCGAAGGATTTGTATGGTCGGATGGAACATGGGAGAGCTGCGAGGGCTTTTCCAACATTTCCTCTGTTCTCGCGCTTGAACCCCGGACCCCCGGCACGCAACGTCGAAGCACCGTGGCGACACTCCTTGGGCTGGCTAGCGATCTTCGCAAGATTTTCGGCCGTTCCCCAGATGCGGCACGCTTAAATCTCAAGCCCGCGGATTTCGGCTGGAACGCGGGCCAGGGGCGTTGTCAGGGCTGCCTGGGATTGGGCGAGGTCGAGGATGACGGTGCGTGGGTTTCCTGTTCTCATTGCGGGGGACGCCGATTTGGAGAAGAAGTCCTCAGCGTCCGCCTGAAGGGTCAAAATGTCGCCGATATTTTGGCGCTGCCGATGGCGGAGTTGCTGGGTCATTCACTGGCATCTGAAGCCGGATGGCGTCCGCTACTTGAACAGTTGGTTGCACTCGATCTTGGCTACTTGACGCCCGGGCGCCGTCTGGACCGAGTGAGCGGGGGCGAACATCAGCGTCTGCGAATCGCGCAAACTCTCGCCAACCGAAACCCGGAAGGACTCATGCTCGTATTGGATGAGCCCTCCGCCGGACTCCATCCCAAAGATATCGAGCGACTGTTGCGGGTTCTTGATCGCGTGGTTGCAGAAGGAGCCAACACGGTACTCCTGGTAGAACACAATCTCGATCTGATCCGCGCTTCCGATTGGATTATCGATTTCGGACCAGGGGGAGGTCCAGAGGGTGGCCGCGTCGTCGGTCAGGGGTCCCCTAAAATGGTCGCGAGGCTCGACACGCCAACGGGTCGTGTCTTGAGTGGTGAGCTGGCGCCACCTTCCTACTCAGATAGCCCCGCCGTTCGCCCAACATCCAAGACACAAAAGGTCGACGCAGAAGCCTCCGCCCGAAGCGCCCGGCAATGGCTCAGGCGCTTGATCGGTGAGGATGTTCCGGCAGAAAACTTGGACCCCGTGGACTTCGACGATCTTGCCGTCATTTTCGACCCCACGGCAGCAGTGGCCCGTCCGCATGAGATAGGTGGCCTCGATATTGAAATCGGCCGCCTGCTTCTGGACCAAGGGCACCAAGGGAACGACTGCTCCGATGAGCTTGCAACTCTCGCAGCGATTTGGGCCGAGAACCCCAAACATTACCTGCAGATCCATCCTCTGCTGGAGGAAATGCGGATATGGGGATCCCGGCTTCCCGTTTCTGTGGCGCGAACCGCGCAGAATCGGCTTACTCACTTGGGATTGAAAACCACTCGCGATGCATTGAATCATCAGGATCTGCTCACCGTCCGTGCAACAGGCAAGCGCTTTCAGTTAGTTGCCGAGACCACAGGTGAACGAATTCAGCGTTTGCGCGACGCTCTTGCCGTCGGTGGCGGATATGTCGAACTTACAAACAATCAACAACGTGTCCTTGGAACGATCCGGAGGCGTCACCTTGATCTCGAGTCTTCGACTCCGGCCGTCGCACCGTTGGCCGCAGGTTCGCGAAGCCTGTCGCGGTCCCATGCCGCCGGACGTTGTCCCTCCTGTAGGGGTATCGGTTCGGTTGAAACCGTAGACGAACGACTGTTCATCTCCCAGCCGACCACCGACCCGCTCGAAGAAAGTTTCCTGAGCCCGGAAGCACTCGGCGTTCTTAAAGGCGTTCGCAGGAACAATTTTCTACCGTTTTTTAAGCGAATGGGCTCCGAAGGACTTTGGTCACCGGGCCGTCCTTTCTCCCGGCTGGCACCGGATGAGCGCGCCATCTTGTTGCACGGGTACTGGTTTCGTCCAGGCCACGGCAGTTTCCTCAAGAAACCAAGAGCCAAGCCTGAAGATGTTCGGTCATGGCTCCGTTGGGATGGGTTGATCCCGGCGGTCCGGGCGGAATCTGAAAGAAGCAATAATGTGGAGTGGCGGAATCACTTGCAAGACTCGTCGAAGTCAGTGGACTGCCCTCAATGTCAGGGAACCGGACTGCAATTGCACAGCCGTGCAATCCCAGTCGGCTCACACTCATTGTTCGAGTGGGTTCGCCAAGGAACCGTCGGGGAGTTCGCCCAGGCATTAGAAGTATTGAGCCCCCCCAGCCAGCGGGCCAAGCGCATGAAGGTACGCATTTTGCATTGCCTAGAACCCCTGACTCATGCCGTTCCACGGGCTCCTCTCCGTGAGCCGATCGACGATCCAGATCTCTTGCGCTCCGTATTCGAGCGGACAGTCCAGAGCATGATCCAACTCAAAGTCCTAGAGTAACCCTATGACCTACGCATTGTTTGGGCTGCTGGCTGATCGGTTCGACTGGCACACACCCCCACACCATTATCAGGACGACCATGTTTTTGTGCTTAAGAGACTCGGGAAAACTGGCCCCATACTGGATGTAGGTTGCGGCACGGGAGTGTTTCTCGAAAAGGCGCTGTCGGCAGGGTTCGATGCCATCGGCATCGACGCTGCCCCGGAAATGGTATCAATCGCGGCGACTAGGGTCGGTAAAGATCGCGTTCGTACCGAACGGATGCAGGATCTCCATGAAACGAATACCTATGACGGTATCGTTTCTCTGAGCTGGTCTTTCAACTACGTCCAGTCCTACCCTGAAGCTCGTCACGTCTTGGAACGGCTGTTCCAGGCGCTGCGGCCCGAAGGGCGCCTGATCCTGCAGATAGCTCACGCGCCGAATGCATCCGGTTCTCTCGGTGAAGATCGCGAGCCGGGGCCCGATGGACTGGAAGACGACGTTGTCTTTCTGTACCGTTTTAGCTCAGTGCCCAAGCACCCGGGCGTTTTGCACGCCCAATATGTGTATGGCTGTAAGAGTATCGGGGAACTCTTCTTCGAAGAACACCGGCTCGGGGCGGCGGATGCGAGAGAAGTCGCCGCGCTGGCAAACATGGTTGGTTTTGAGGACACGGAATTGCTGGATTCGTGGAGCGGCGAACCGTTCAAGAGTTCGGTCAACGTTTTCATGCTCGCGCGCCGCCCATAGAGATCGGGACGCACGGTCTGGATAGCGGCCGATGCAGTTTCTTAACGAAGCTGAGTTGTGCCTGCCGTCTCGCCCCGGTTCCCTTAACCGTCTGCTCTGTTCGATCATGGAGGCTGAACCAGTTGTGAACAACCAACAGCGCGCCCCTTGAGGCTGGAAGCGTTTCTCCCACGGCATCCGCGGCCTCTTCGATCAGGCCAATCATTTCCCTTGTATGATCAGGTGTCTGGCCAAATGCCAATCGAGCGCCCTCCGTGAGGGCACGCCCGTAGAAGCGCATTCCTTCTTGACAGATAACTCGAAAGAATTTGGTACTGTCGCCGTCCGTGTAACCGAAAGGCTGGGTCTCTTTGGACAACTTTCTCGCTAGACTCCTACCGTCTTCACGGTCGCACAGCTTGGTGAGCACGCCTCCAACCGACGCTACCCGCCAGGCTCCGAACCACGGTCCCGAGGGGTCTTCTCGTCGGATCCACGACAGGCTGACTTCCGGTCTCTCTGCCCGAGTTGAAAAATCATTGTGCCAGCCGATCGACTCTCGTCGGTCAAACGGCCGCCACTTCGGAGCTCGGATTGATGGCCGTGTCGAAATCACGGGGCGCTGATTGTCCGTATCAGGAGGAACGAATACCGATCCCAGGGAACGGGCGGCCACCATGACTGCATCAGCATTTGCGACGTTTGAGAAAAATTGGCTATCATAGAAATACCCTTTAGTATTGAGACTTTCGAGTACGTGATCGACCCATCGGGCCAAATTTAGTTCGTCACTTGTCTTCAAGCTCATGGCGGCGTTATCGGCTGCAAATCTTGATTCAGGTTGGGACGCAACTTCTTATGATATCTAGCCATCGATCGAGGAAAGGTAAAACGTCCACGCATTCCTGCCGCGCGGGCTTTGTCCAACCAGTCCAGCGCAACCTCATGAGACTGCCCCGCAAGAACTACAGTATCGAAGAGCAATTGATACTCGTGGGGAAGGTTTGTCGCAAAAGTCAGAGGATCATCACTCCCTATACAGACGGAGAGCGCTGGAACGTCTTCGACTGTTTGAAACGGCATGAGTTTCCAGATGGGATGCTCTTCGAGGACTCCGAGGTCGGCGATCATAAGGTTGGACGACGGGTTAACCTCCACCGTCAATCCCAACGCACCTACTTTGTGCCGAAGCGCACGCTGAAGCTTGCGCAATGCTTGAAGTTCGTGTCCCAACTTATCCAAAGATATCGTTTCTAACGCGCGGCCATTCCCCCAGACTACGGTACTCCGCAAATACTCCTGCATTAATGTTTGTGAAACGTTGTCGCTTCCTTCTGAGCGTTCCGTCGGCGAGGTCCGAAAGCCTGATCGATCCGGGAAACCGTGACTCTTCAACTGACGCTCGTTCTGTAGTTCCGTAGCAAGGCTAATGAGATTTTCTGGCGCAAGAGACCTATTGAACATGTCATGTGCTAGTCGTGCAATAGTACTATGCAAATACGCGAGGCGCACAGGCTCTACCTCCACCCCGTGATTCGCATAACAATCCCATTCCCAAACTAGGTCAAAAAGCCGCTCTTCTTTACTTTGAATAGTTCGTGCCGTACGTTTAGACCACATGAGAGGATCGAGCCCCAGCGCGAGCGCGTGCCCGATTCGGTCGCCTTCTACCAAACCGAGATATCGAACTGCGTCGTCAAGGCGCCTGAGGCCCGTCAACAAATGAACGAAGTCTTCTCCAGCATGAACAGTTGTGCGCAAAGGGAACATTTCCGTCAGCCCTCGATGCCGCATCTTTATCGCGGCGCACCTTCCACTTTCACGAACCCATCGAATTAAGGGAGCCATTACCCAGATGGGTATACCGGCTTCATCCGTACAGAGGTCAATACCACGAAATGTACGAAGTGCGCATGGAAAACGTTCAAGCACGCTGACCAATGCTTGAGCGTGGCGCCGTTGCTTTACATAGAAACGCCCGAATCGATAGCCACTTGGATTACCGGCGTCTTGACAGGTTCTCAGATCCTTATCTCGTGGGATGCCCGGATAGGAATGATCAAGTCCGTGCGCATTCGGGACACCCTCACTCCAGCCGCCTCCTCGATCACGCGAGAAGTGGAATACTGCACCCATTTCAAGATTGACAGGCTTAGTCCGTACTTCGTCAACTTGCCTAATCTTCTTTAGACATTGCGATACACTTTCCTCTGTACCGAGACGCACCTCAAGTGACTTCAATCCCTTTCCTGCACCGCTCAGACGGACTGCCGATCCGAGAGAAACGATGTTCGATAGCGACTGCCTTAAAGGCCGAATACGGGCAAACGAACGAACAAACCACTGCAAACCAGGTGTTAGAGGTCGCTGAAATAAATGACGATAAAGCAGGCTACGTATACGTATTACTTGCCAGAAAAGGTGAGTAAAATCGCCACTTTCTTCCTTCTCTTCCATGAAGCGAAGAGAATCTTTGACGAACATACTTTCAGGGCTGGCTTCGCATGTACCATTCCACCCGACAACCCGAGCGAGCGAATCGTTCTGAAAAACCTCTTCGCGGTTTTCTGGCCGCTGACGTGCGCGTAAGCGTTCCCACTTTTGCGGGCCTTTCCCCAGAAATGGCAACGGACGGATTAACGAACGATAAATGGTGCGCCCACGGGCAACACTCAGTGGCACAGAGCCCTCTCGCCCACTCGCAAACTCAGATGTCAATCGTCGCAGATCGGCCTTCATTCCTGCGTCCATGCGGGCCGACCAACGGTGACTTCGGAATTCCAGCAACCCACAACGCTGCGAGTTGTTGGCAGAGCTAAATAACCACTCAGCAAGTATCAAGCGCACAACCACCGCCCACACTATCCATTTCAAAAACTTGCCGCCGTCGTCGAAGCAGGCACCCGGACTAATCATGGATGTCTCGGGGACTTCCTCAACTGCCAGTAGATGCGTGAAGTTTGCCCAAAGCAGTGAAAAGTCGGCAGCGGCACCAAGATGCAGGTGTGTTTCGGCGAAACCGCTTTCAAGTAGTAGGCGTTCGACTACCGGACTCAGGGGATACGGCAAATTATCGGCGTCCTCAATGTTGCGAGCGGTTCGAAGCAAATCTGGAGGAAGAGCCCGGCATAGCCAACTCCAACGACGGCGGGTACGCGGTGATGGCCCTTCATGTTCTCTGGATTGAGACGAGAGTTCAATCGGACGCCCCAGGGGGTCTAAGTACATTTTCGACAAATTACGCAGATATTTTACAAGGGTAATCCGCGGATGAGTACCCCCGTGTTCTGGAATCCCTCCAAACCACAGTTGGTCGCGCATTGCCGCGAATTCATCCAGGGAAACGGATGGTATCGAGGCAAGAATGTCTCTTTCCGCAGCTCGCCACAGACCTTTTTGCCTGTAGGTTACGGGATCCAATACAACCGGGGGAGAGACGAAGCTGGCTTCTGACGCTATGGGAAGCGCGGCTATCTCGGCTTCGACGTGGTCGAAAGGGATTCCGGAAAGTCGGAGGGTCGACAATTAACACCCTCTCTTATCTATTGATGAACTAAGAAATGTGTGCTCCTCAAACAGGGTTTCTCGATACGTATGCAAAGCGCCAGTCTCCTCTTTACCAAAAGACGAATCCTTGACGAATTTGTCGTAGCGATCCTCTGGACCTGCCGCAATCCAAGCGGCAAGACCCCAGAGTTCGACTAGGGTATCCAATGCCAGTGGACCCGGATTCGCCGGTAGGCTATCGCTCCAGATTACTAGGAAGCGATCAAGTTGACGAAAGCTAGTGAAGCAAGGTATGGGAAAATGAGTCCATCTATTATTGTCGTTGTACCAAGCCCATCCAGCTCGGTTCACACTTTGTTGGTTCTCTCTAACAGCAATGGGGACCTGGGAAGTGCGAACTTTGTCAAGAAGACGGTGTACAAGATTTTGGGTCAAACTACTTTCCCGCCAGTCCCAGACAAGATCGTGCAACAAAATGATCCAAGCCGCTGTGCGTGGTGGGAGATACTTCGGAGAAAGCCTAGGTGCATTGGAGTCTGAATTGGAAATTCCAAATTTCCAAGCGAGATGCTTACATATGAAAACGTCATCGAGAGAGATATTTAGCCTGGGACTGGACTTGTGGGCCAGCTCGAAGTTTCGTGTCTCGATCAGGAGATCATCTTTGTGACTTGAGGGAAAAGCGTACCTAACAGACTCTTGCTGTTGCTCTGTGAGGAAATCCTGCTCCTCGATGGCGATCAACGCTGAGTCCACCACCGTCCATAGATATGACGGAATTGTTTCGCCTGGGTCCTGTTCACGCTTCTTGAGTTCACTAAGGCACATCCATAGATCGGCGACTTCCCTTGGTGTAGCATCGAGGATTTGTAGCGCGGAGTATGCTTCTTGGTATGTCTTAACCCGGTTCGTAGAGTCTCCTGCTTTTTCTTCTGAGTTGCGCTCCGGATTATTGTCAACAGTTGTTTCATGGTCGTGCGAGTAATTTGGAGCCACGAGATAATTGAGGAGATTGTTGGGTATGATGGTCTTTTCCGCCCGGGACTTGAGAGGAACTGCCGATAACAACTTGGACAGGGTAAGGGTGTCCTCTGAAATACCGGTAACCGTCGGCTTATACCGAAGGGCCTCATCCCAACTCATCCATTCGATAGTCGCCCGCTGACCGACTGGTAGGAGTTTACGGAGATACCGTGCCCTCATCTCCCTCACCCGTGACAAGATCTCGTCTTTTTTCGGTGTTTCAAGAGACGCAAAAACTTCAGGCCCTGCGACTTCCGTCCAATCAGCGAGTGCTTTCTCGAAGAAAAGTGCTTCCATGGTCTTGATGTCACCCATAATTAGGAAAAACAGGTTCGGCACGGAAATCATCCGGAGAAGACGTAGAAGTTCCAAGGACGCGGCTGGCTTTAGGTAGAAATCGTCGATGGGTAGAATGAATAATTTTTCACCACGGCAGGTATAGCACTTGTTCTTCAAGAGTGTGTTAAGAGCCTTAGAGAGCCGTTTGCTTGTACCTAGCCTCGCACGTTGTGCACTCATTACTTCTTGCGAGTAGCTTTGTGGGTCAAGAGACGGGGCACGTGCCAGTAAGTTACCGTCCCACGCGATTCCGATGTCGTTGGCCAGATCGTTCAGTTGATCCATTGCGTCTTGACAGTCCTTGGACTGCAAGCCGGGAGAGTCATCGAGAACATCGAATATCCGAACGAGCACGGCAGCGAGAAGGTTTTCCCCCGTGTCCCCAGCCACTTCAAGATCGATCTGCTCAAGCCAAATAGTAGCCCCGTCCAATCCCTTAAGGTCCGGCATTCTAGCCAGATAGTCCTCACAAAATGTACTCAGTCGCTCCTTTTTGTTCAGAATGGCGCGGAGTGTTAGATAGAGACTGCTCTTGCCGCTCCCCGGTTCACCAGAAACAAAGAAAAGTGTGCTTATGCGGTTCGGTTCAATCATATCATCATTGCGATTCAATCCTTCTGATCTTGTGGCCTGTGCTACAGCCTCCTTCAAAGCCAAGGCAATAGATTTCATCGCTCGCTCTTGACTTCGATCAAGAAACGCGAATGGTACTGGTCCGGCTTCAGGCCGTAGTACGCAGGGGTTGTCAGTCATGAATTCTTCTCCCTAGCAATAAAGTGTCGTATTCTAGCGTTCGTCATTTCAAATCCCACTCACGGCAATCTTGTATTTGTAACACTTTGAACACCTGAGCGTCGCCCATATTTGGTATCACCATTGCCCCGTGTTCGTCGGAAGGGATCAAAGCGATTTGCCGTCCGAATTCAGTCACGTCGAGCCGATCTGTCATAGGTCGGTGGATTACTGATCATAACCTCGGATCGTGTCCCGGGCCGTGGTGTATGTGTCTCGCTTCCTACAGCGTATCCGGCGGGTAGGACTGGGATGCTCATGCTGCCGCGTTGGACAGATGGATGTCGGAGTGTGGCTCACGAGAGCAATGGAATCCAGCGTCATGTATATCCTTGAGACGACTCACTCGTCGTTCTGCTCGAGGGGGCGGCGCCATCGTTGAGAAGCGGGACGACAGCTCGTCCCGGATCGAGCGGGACGGGCAGAGCTGGTTCAAGGTGGCGGCAACGCTGAGGAGGATCATGATCTCGCTCGGCCCGCCGACTTACCGTTGTGCCCGTTACCGTAGCGACGCAAGCGGGTCATCGCCGGTACCGGTCAACGAGAGCCTGGGCCTCATTGACGACTATGTGACGCGGCCAGCGGCTCAGCTCGGTCTACTGATGATGAGTCACTGCATGGCGCCGGAAGCGGTGGCGTTCTTTGCGACGACCGGCGGCGTGATGCCGTCCATGAGCACCCTGCAGCGCCTAACACGAACCAATCACGAGCACTGGTAGACCCCTCGGTCCCGAGACGCTGCACAGCATGCGTGACGCCGAGGGCGTTCTCCGCGAGGCTATCACAGCGCCTCGGTGTCGCTCGGCGGCGTCATGGTGGCGCTGCTCGCCGGCGAGGGCCGCCCTGCCGAGGCCTCCTAGCGCGAGGCCGCCTGCGGTACGGTTTCCTTCCACGACACCACGGGCAAGCGTCTGAAGACCCTGTATCTCGACCGCATGCCAGAGAGCCGCACGGTCACACTGAAAGCGCGACTCGCAAGCGAAGTCACACATATCAGGCAGCTGCGCCCCGACGGAAGAATCGTCGCTATCGCCGACTGCCCCGCCAACAATTGGGCCTTCCTCAAGACGCTGTCGCCCGAAACCGAAGTCATCGACTTCTGGCGTGCCTGCGAACATCTCCGAACGGCATCCGACCACGCGGTAGCCTCCGACTGGTTCGACAGGTACCGCGAGGTTCTGCGTCACGACGCCTGTGACGTAGACAAGGTGATCCGGGCGTTGCGCCACCTGGGTCATGTGCAGTTCATGGCCCGACTGGTAGAGTTGAAACTGATCGACCGCGAGCGCCGCCTGGTCGAGCGATGCATTGAGCACGACGGGTTCCCGGTCGTCAAACAGCGTTGATGCCCGGCTGTTGTTTCCACGTTGCCGTAACCAAGCAATTCCCCGACCATCGGCCGGGACTCCCCGAGCGACAACTCTCTGCTGTTGGCTCTGCTGCAGCTTCTCTACCGCTCCGACTGCCTCTCCGCTGCGGCACCTCCAACGTGCAGGAAATCTCCGGCGATGCTGGTCGCGACCCGCGCCGCCGAGGCCTTGACCGAATCCCGCGCCAGATGCGCATACCGCGCCGTGGTCTGGATCTGGCTGTGGCCGAGCAGCTTCGCAATCACCGGCAGGCTTTCGCCCAACGCCAGCGCCCGCGAGGCAAAGCTGTGACGGCAGTCATGGATCCGCACTTCCTCGAGACCCGCCCGTTTCCGCACGATCCACCACGGACCGTCCAGGTTGGTCAGGTGCGTGCCGGGTTTCTGCCCGGGGATAACCCAGGGACCGTCCGCAACGCGCGGCAGCTCCGCCAGCACCCGGACCGCCGGCGGCGACAGCGGCACCGCGCGCGGACCCGTCTTGCTGTCGGCGAGCCGGAGCTCGCCCGCCGCCAGGTCCACGTCCTGCCATCTGAGCGACAGGATCTCGCTCTTGCGGCACCCGGTCAGCAACAGAAGCCGGATCGCCGCCACCGCATGGACCGATACCCCGCCGTCCGCCTCGGCCCGGTCGAGCACCGTGCCCAAGCGGCGGAACTCCGTGTCGGTCAGGAACCGCTCGCGCGGGCGCGTCGGAAACTTGCGCACCCCCCGGCAGGGGTTCGTGCCGTCCGGGACCATCCCCCAGGATGTTGCCATCCCGTACATGCGCGAGAGCACCGCAACCGCCCGGTTCGCCGCGTAGGGGACGCCGCTCAGCCGGGCATGAAACGCCACCACCCGATCGCGCTCCACCGCCAGCAGCGGAAGCCTGCCGAACTCCGGCACGATGTATTTGTCGAGCAGCCCCTGGACCCCCTCCGCCGTCGACGCCTTGCAGTGCACCGCGACATGCTCCTCCATGTAGCGCGCCGCGAGATCGGCCACTGTCGGCCCGCCCGCAAGTCGGGCCGGTAACGGCTCCGCGACCGGTTCCTCCCCCGCCTTAATCCGGTTGAGGATCCGCGCCGCCCTGCGGCGCGCCTCGTCGGCGGTGATCACCCCGTGCCGGCCTACCGTCACCCGCACCGACTTGCCCTCGGTCCGGCTCTGCACGACGTACATCTTCGTGCCCGAGGCATAGACCCTGACACCGAACCCCGGTACGTCCCGGTCCCAGAACACCGTGTCCTTCTCGACCTTGAGCGCCTCGACCGTGCGTCGCGAGATCGATCGCCGGTTCAGCTTGGCCATGGCGAAGCCTCCGCGCCTTCCACCGGCAGGATGTCCGAGCCGATGCTGCCGCCGACCTTCGCCGCCGAGACCTTCTCGGTGTCGCGCTCCAAATGCGCGTAGCGGGCAGTCGTCTCAATCCTGGTGTGACCCAACAGCTTTCCGATCATGCTCAGGCTCTCGCCGAGCGCCAGCGCGCGGCTCGCCCAGCTGTGCCGCAGGTCATGGATGCGCACGCCGTCGAGCCCGGCCTCGCCCCGAACCAGGAGCCACGGATCGCCGACATTCACAAGACGGGCGCCCGGCTTCTGCCCGACGATCACCCACGGGTTGTCCCCAACCCGGGGGATGCCCTCCAGCACGCCCAGTACCGCGGGCGTCAGCGGCACCATGCGCGCGCCGGTCTTGCCGTCGCGCAGCCGCAGCTCCCCCGCCGTCCGGTCCACGTCGTCCCACCGCAGCTCCAGCACCTCGTTGCGCCGGCACCCGGTCAGCACGAGAAGCCGGATCGCCGCCGCCGCATGCCGCGACACCTTCCCCCTGCCTTCCAGCACATCGAGCGCCCGGCCGAGCCGGCAGTACTCGGCGTCGGTCAGAAACCGCTCGCGCGGCCGCGTCCGGTACTTGCGCACTGCCCGGCACGGGTTCGGCCCGGCTTCTCGGAGACCCCATTCCACGGCCAGGGACAGCATCTTGCCGACGATCTTGAGCGCCGCGTTCGCCGCATGCGGTTCGCCGCGCATCGCGTAGTGCAGTTCCGACACATGCTCGCTCCCAACCGCGCCGACCGGCATCTCCCCCAGCGCCGGCAGAATGTGAATGTGGAGCGCCCGCCGGTAGACCTCCGCGCTCGACGCCTTGCAGTGCGCAGGCACGTAATCCCGCATGTAGAGTTTCGCGATGTCGGCCATCGTCGGCTCCGGATCGGGCTCAGGGGGCAGCGGATCCTCGCCCCGCTTGATGCGGTCGATGGCCTCTGCCGCGCTGCGCCGCGCCTGCTCGGGCGAGGTATCGCCGTGGCGTCCCAGCGTCGCTCGTCGCGAGCCGCCGGGACCCCGGCTCTGGACCACGTATTTCTTCAGGCCCGAGGGATAGACCCTGATCCCGAAGCCCGGCAGATCCCTGTCCCAGAACACGGCATCGCGGCCCTCGACCGACAGGGCTTCGACGGCGCGTTTCGTGATCGCCGTTTCCTGGCGTTTCGGCATCGGCGCCCCCCTCTGAAACCGTTCGGTCAAGCGGTGGCGATGATGAGGACGACGATGCCAGCTCCGCGTTCTGCCGGGCTTCGGCCAGCTTCGCTCTGTGCCATCGTCCCCTCCGTAAGCGTTCGGGTCCCGGGGGATGGCGTCCGGCCAGGCTCTGGAGAAGGTCATCAGCTTGTTGGCATGCTCACTCACCCGCATCCGACCGCGCCCGGGC
>JGIcombinedJ30088_10002349_pt1 | contig 18253 bp, 22 predicted proteins | sample PinacodermPK_FD_30088 | JGI IMG/M metagenome (IMG submission 30088)
CCATCGGCAGGACCCTGTCTCCTGTCAGGCGTCGACGGGTCAAGCCGTTCCGCCGGTCTGTCGCCCCGGGCCTGGGCGCAGCGGTATCCGGGCGATCGGCAAACGCAGTACCTGAGCTCACCAAGAGTCGTACATCCGGCAGCCTTCGCACGCGCGCCCGAAGCGCACCGGCCGTGCCGGCCGAAGAACCAGAGCGCAGGATCGATCGCGCCAGCGCCGCTGCCCACCCCCGACGAGCCTTGGATATCCGCCCGAATAGCGGCGTCACGCCAGACCCGGCGTGTTTCCGCGTCGCGCTCGTCATCATCCGCATCGATGACCGCGACCGCTTGTCCGTCATCCGACAAACTGAGGTTTCTGGTGAGGCGACGGACATGGATGTCCGCATCAACCGACATGGCGCCGGTCGGGGCGATCCTCGCCCGCCCCGGGTTCTCCATGGTCCGGATCCAAACGGGACCGATCTTCTTCCCCCGCAGCAAGGGGAATTGCCTCAGGTCCCTGCGCAGCGCATCCACGCAGCCGATACCTTCGCCAATAGCGCGACGTACCGCCGACCGCTCAGACGACACGAGGCGTTCCGCGATCCGCCGCCTGATCCGTTCGCCGGTGACGGCCTCCGGTTCCTCGCACGTGGCCGCCTTGTCGTGTGTGACAAGGATCGAGCGATTCCACGTCGGGGGATCGGCCGTGTTGCATGACCGGGTCATGCCGAGGCCGCAGGGATCTTCGGGCAAACGAGCATAACGGGCGCGTTCGGCACGAAGCAGCTACAGGCGCCCCGGGGGCCGCCGAGCCGGGGCGGGTGCTCGTGTATCTGGGAGGCGGCGGTGAAGACTCGAAGAGACCCGGTCCGACCTGCCCCGCGTCCGGGTGTCGCTCTCGGTAGTTGCGAACCCCCGCCTTTCCAACAGGAAAGCGGGGCTTATCTATTCCGGATTGTCGACCAACGGCCTGAACGTCAAGCATACCGCAAGCGATTGCGATGCACTGCTTGGCCTGCCTGTGACCCCGTGCGTCACCGTTGCCTGGTCGCTCGGCGCCCGAACGCCCACTTCCCGATCGCTCACTCTGCCAAACCCCCCGTCCCGGGATCAGCCGGCCTGTGCCGGATCGATACGATCGTTGAGTAGGCTTCCGGCGTGACCGATCTTGTGGCGTGTCTGCTTGAAGGTGCAGTTTTCGATGGGATTGTCCGGAGATCGATGGTGTCCACCATCGCAGGAGGCATTGCGGTCGGACCGGAACAGGTGCCGGGTTCTCGTGAGGTCCGGCGATCCGCACGACCTGCCGCTTCACGTCCGTTCCGCGAGCTCCGGGAGCGTCCAGAGCTCGATCTCGGTGTCGACGCCGCGCAGTACGTGGCGACCGAGAGACACAAGCTCCGCCGTGAAGCGCTCGGCAAGCCGGGCGGAAACCAGCACAGGCGTGCCCAGAACCTTGCACAGGTCCTGGATGCGTGCGGCTTCGTTTGCGGGAGTTCCAACGACGGTGAAGTCCAGACGGTCCGTCGAGCCGACATTGCCGTAGGTCACGTCGCCGCGGTGAAGACCGACACCGAACTCGATCGCGGGAAGCCCGCGATCGCTCCGTTGCCGATTGAGCTCCTGGACGCGGCTGCGCACTGCCCGGACGGCGGTAAGGGCCCGGCCGCAGGCCGCAGGGTCCGCGTCGTCCGGGTCGGCGACGGGAAAGATCGCCAGCACCGCGTCTCCGATGAACTTCAGCACTTCGCCGCCGTTCTCGACGATCGACCCGACCATGCAGTCGAAGAAGGCGTTCAGCGTCGCGAGGTAGGCGTCGCTCGACAGCGCTTCCGACATGGACGTGGAGTCGCGGAGGTCCGAGAACCAGATGAGGGCGTGCATGGATTCTCCGTCGCCTCTCCTGACCAAGCCGTCCAGCACCCGCTGGCCCGTGTTCTTGCCGAGATAGGTGCCGAGCAATGTCGAGGCGGTCATCTTCAGTGCCTGCACCTCGAGCAAACGGCTGAGCGAAGGCAGGATCTCGTAGAGCCGTCCCAGATCTTCAACCGTGAACCCGCCGGGGGTCCTGGAACTCATGGATATGATGTTGATCTGGCCGTCGGAGAACCGCATCGGCACGGCGACATAGTCGGTCATGCCCTCGGCCCTGAAATCCTGCAGCGCGGGATAGTCGAGTTTCGGATCCGGCCCGTCGAGGCGGCGGCGCACGCCGCCCTCGCCGTTGACGATGGCCGCGAACGGGCTGTCCTGGTACTGCTCGGACAGGGCCATCGCGTGGGGCGCCCTCCAGACGGTCACCTCGCGCGTGTCCTCGTGCCATGAATAGGCCATGGCGAACAGTTGGGGATGCAAGGTACGGATCAGGACGCGCAGCCGTGCAACGGGCATGCCAGCCTCGATCAGGCATCGCACGAGGCTCTCGACGAGCGTCTCCGAAGACGATGCCTTCCACGCATCCGTCACGAGCCACGCGATGAATGGGTTCTCGGCGTCCGGCGTATCGTCGACAGCCGGCTGCTGCGCGGCGGCCCCGTCCTCGAACCAGGCATCCAAGGCATCCCAGTAGAAGGCGACATAGTCCCTGACGCCTTCCGCCTCGTCGTACGGTTCCTCGTAGCTCCAGACGGCGTTCGCCGCCTCCTTGCCTCCGGCCTTCAACGTCCAGTACGAGGCGTTTCCCTTGAACGGGCAGTGTGTGCGGTGTCCGGTCTTCTCCATCAAATCCATGCGCACATCGTCGCGCGGAAAGTAGTAGACGGGCGCGAGCCGTGTCTCGTGCATGACGAGAACCCGATCGCTGTCGACGATGCGCGCGCCGCCAAACTCGCCGCGGACTTGCCTGTCGCACGGATCGAGTGTCAGGCGATAACCGGCGTGTGAGCCGCCGGACGGTGTACCGGAAGGTGACGGTTGTTTCATTTCAGCGCCGGTCAGGGGGGTGGATGACCTGACATTGTACGGACGGCCCGTTCGGACGGGAAATAGCCTCGCGCGATACCCCTGCGGCGGGTGGCCCTGGGGGGAGCGGCGCACTCGCCTGGCAAGGAGCCGGATGGCGTCTGCCCGGCATCCTGTGCCGGGCAGACGCCTCGCAGTTCGGGATCGGCCAGAATACAGAACCCATCGGTTGAACAGCGTCTCGATCTGGTGTTCCACGCGCTCGCCGATCCCACGCGGCGGGCAATCCTGGCCTGCCTGGCCGAGGCAGAGGCGACATTCGGCGTTCTCTCGGAGCCCTTTCCGATCTCCTTGGCCGCGGTATCCAAGCACCTCGCCATGCTCGAACGCGCCGGCCTGGTGACACGCGCGGCGCGGGGCCGGGAACGGGTGTGCCGAATGAACCCGGCGGCACTCGGGGACGCCCGCGCCTGGCTCGAGTTCCACGGGCGCTTCTGGAGCGAGTGCCTCGATGCGCTCGACGAACTGGTCAGGACCACCTTCGGCGAGTCGGGCGGGACGCAATGGCCGATCTGGATACCCCGGCACCATTCCACCCCCGGACCCATTGGGGAGTGGCCGACATGTCAGAGCATCGGCCCGACCAACGCGAGATTTTCCTGATGCTGCATCGCACTATCCATGCGCTGGTCGAGACGGTGAACGCCGCGTGAACCGAGTCCGACGCGATGCGCCAGCGGTTCACGCCCGGCAATCTCACCGTTGCGCGCGAAGAGGACTGGGCTGGCTGCCTGGTCAAGCGCGAAGCTCTGTATGTCGGCTGAAACGTCCACGAAGATCGCAATCGACGACAACCCGGCAGGGAGACCTATCGTGAAGCTCTACGACCCTGTCGACCTGTTCGCAGAAGGTACTCATCGCGCTCGACGAGAAGGGGGCCGCGTTCGAGTCCTAGCAGGTCAGTCTGTTCGACGATACCGACCGAGCGCGAGCGCTACCGCAAGTTCTATCCGCTGGGCCGCATTCCGCTGATGGTGCTCTACGACGGCCACCTGATCCCCGAGCCCTCGATCATCGGGGAATACCTTGACGCCAACCTCGACAGTGGGCCGCGGCTGATTCCGCCCGGGCGCGACGAGGCGCGCCGGACGCGCTTCCAAGACCGCATGATGGACCTCTACTTCAACGATTCGATCGCCTCGCTCCTGTTCCAGAGCTGGAAGCCGGGGGAGCACGCGACCGGGAGCTGATCGAGCACAGCCGCTTCCGGGCCGGCATGATGTACGACTTCCTGGAGGGCCGCCTCAACGGGCGCCCCTGGCTGATGGGCGGGGACTTCACGCTGGCGGACTGCGCCGCCGCGCCGGCGCTGCTTTACGCCAGGGACCAGTTCCCGTTCGCCGAGCGACCCGCGACCGCGGCCTACTGGGACCGGCTGTGCGCGCGTTCGTCCTACGCCCGGGTGCTGGAAGAGGCCGAACCCTGCCTGCGCGCGCCGTGCGAACGCGCCGCCTGAGTGTCTGAGCCCGCATCGACCGCCCTCCGGCGTCCCGGCGTTGGAACCCGGGGCCGGACGAACGCAGGGAGCCGTCAGGCGATCATCGACGCTCCGGACCCCGATAGGCGAGGCAGCTGCGTTTCCTGCATCCCGGGAGATGCGATGCCGGGATTTTCCCGAAACGCCCCCAAACCCGCCAGCTGAGGACCGCCCGGCTACGGATGCGCCCGGTAGCCGTCGTCGTCGGGATCGCCGGCCCGCGTCTCCGGTTCGTCCCCGGCATAGGCGTCGAGCTCGATCACGTTGCGGTCGGGGTCGCGGATGAAGACGGCCCGCAGGTCCTTGAACGAGAACTGGCCGCTGAGCGGGATGCCGTGCACGGCAAGGAACCGCTTCGCGCCGTCGAGGGAAGCGACCTTGAACGAAACGTGGGTGATGCCCGGATACTTCTTGTCCACGTCCATCAGGATGTTGCTGTCGTTCGGGGTGTTGCTCGGTCCCAGCAAGTTGAGCACAACGCCACACGGATGCTGCATGATGATGGGATGGCCCTTCTCAAAGCCCGTGTCGGAGAGGGTCTTGAAGCCGAGGCGTTCGTAGAACGCGACGGACACTGCCCTGTTGCTGACCCGGATACCGATGTGGTCCACCCTCTCGATGTCGAGCATGTTCGGAACGCTCCCGTGGTGCCGATGGTTCGGCCGACAAGGTAGAGTCCCGGATTTGCCGCCGCAAGATCGGGCGCGGCGGACGCGGTTCGAAGATGAAGGGTGTGTCGCATGGCGTTTCCTGAACAGGTTGCCGTCCTTGCCGCCGCCGCCGTGGTGGTCGTTCCGCTCGCCCGGCGGGCCGGACCAGGGTCGGTTTCCGGCTGCATGTTGGCGGGCACGATCGTCGGTCTCTGGACGCTGGACCTGGTCCACGACGAGCAGGAGATGGGCGAGAGTCGGGCACGAAGCCCGCGGCGCGGGTGTCCCCGGACGGGCGGCGCCGGAGAACAACATCGGTGCCGTCTGGAGCACGGTGTTGCCGTTGCAGCCGTTCGGGAAGGTATCGCCATGACGCACCCGGAGTACTTTTCCGAGGGCGCGATTCCGCGAACGGACGTCATGTCCTCCATGGCGATCTTGCGAAGGTCGTTGCGGTCTCGACTGATATCGAAGCGCTCGACCAGCAGCGCGGCGGGATGCAGCCTCTCGTGCCGGAAATTTCACAGAACCCCTGAAAGCGATCGCGCGCCGCTCGCAACATTGCCGAGACGCATATGACGGTCGTTGCACGCTTTGTTGACCCCGCGAACCGGATATGCTCGACCACGCTCCGGGATTGCTGCGCAAGGAGAAGGTGCTGGCTCAGGAGAGTCCGACGGCTCGTCTGTCCTAGCCAGTCTGACCGACAAGAATTCTTGCCATGCCGGGAGCTTGCATAGTTGCTGTCATATGGACAACTTGTATGCATTGAAATCATTTCCGGAATTCGACTATGGCCATGCTGACCGTGCGCAACCTGCCGGACGAGGTGCATCGCGCCCTGCGTGTGCGGGCAGCCCTGAGGGGCCGCAGCACCGAGGCCGAGGTGCGCGCCATCCTGGAGGAAACGGTCTTGCCGGAAGGGCGGGCCGCGCTGGGGACACTGCTGACCTCCGTCGGCCGGGGCGCCGGGTTGACGGACGATGAGTTTGCAGGCTTTGCGCAACGCGACGCCGCACCGGCCCGGCCGATCGATCTCGAATGATACTGGTAGACACCAATATGGTGTCGGAGCCGCTGCGCAGGGCTCCGGAGCCTCGCGTCGCCGAATGGCTCGACGCGCAAGCGCTGGAAACGCTGTATCTGTCCGCCATTACCGTTGCGGAGTTGCGTTTCGGGGTGCAGTCGCTTCCGGACGGCCGCCGCCGGAACCGACTGCAGGAGGATATCGAGGGGCAGGTCTTGCCCATGTTCGCCGGGCGGGTGTTGGCGTTCGATCTTGCGGCCTCGCAGGCCTATGCGGAGCTGATGGCAAGGGTCCGATCTGAGGGGCGGACGACACCGGTGTCCGACGGTTACATTGCGGCGACCGCCGCAGCCGACGGCATGATGGTGGCGACGCGGGATACGGCTCCGTTTGAAGCGGCGGGATTGAAGACTGTTGATCCGTGGTCAGTGTAGGAAACGACCGGAGTGCGCATGGCCCGCACTGTACGCCCCTGAGATTGGCGGATAGGGACAGCAGGGGATTGGAGCGTCCACCTTGACGCGACATGACTGGTCAGGAATACTGGTCATATGGATACGATCAATGCATCCGACTTCAAGGCGCGGTGCCTTGCCATCCTGGATCGCGTACATGAGACCGGCGAACGGTTGGTGATCCTGAAGCGTGGCCGGCCGGTCGCTGAGTTGTCGCCGGTTACCGGCGAGGGAAGCCTCTATCCCCAGGCCGAATTGGAGGGAACGGTCACCATCGTCGGCGACGTCTTGGGACCGGTGTTCCCGGAGGATCATTGGGACAGCCTGAAGCGATGAGAACGTTGCTCGACACGCACATCCTGCTCTGGTGGCATGCAGACCGGGACCGGCTGTCCCGGGAGCAGCGGGACGTCATTGCGGCCGCAGGCGCGGACTCGCCGCTCGAGGTTTCCGATGTATCGCTCTGGGAAGTGGCCATGCTGTACAGCCTGGGACGCATCCGCCTGGCGATTCCCCTGCGGGAGTGGCTGGACAAGGCCGTCGCCGCGCCGCTGGTGCGGCGGCATGGCATCTCTCCGGCGGTGGCGGCCGAGTTGGCGTCGTTGCCGGATTCCTTTCATCGTGACCCGGCCGATCGCATTTTGGTGGCGACCGCCCGCGTACTCGGCGCGACACTTCTGACACGGGACAGGAGAATTGCTGAAGCGGAGCTGGTCGAGACGCTGGGCTGACACGGGCGCGGCTCGACCGCTATCGACGATGATCGGCCCGTCCTCGATCCTCACACGAAGTTGAACGGCGTCAAGCCCTGCGCCTGGCTCAAGACCACCCTCGAAGCCCTTGCCGGCGGCCCGCCGGATGCGGCTTACTCGTCGTCGGGGTAGATCGGCGGGACCATCGTCTGATCGGAAAACGGCGGTCGTACATACGCGCCGGCCTCCGTGCGCTGCGGAAGCTCGATCGGTTCCGGCGTCAGGTCCTCGTAGGGAATCTGGCTCAGCAGGTGGCTGATACAGTTCAGCCGCGCGTGCTTCTTCACGTCCGCATCGACGACGTACCACGGTGCCTGCTTGATATCCGTATGCGCGAAATTCTCGTCCTTCGCCCTGGAGTATTCGACCCACCGGCGTCGCGATTCCAGGTCCATCGGGCTCAGCTTCCAGCGCTTGTGTTCCTGTTGGAGCCGGCTCTGGAACCTCTTTTCCTGCTCTTCGTCGGAGACGGAGAACCAGTACTTGATGACCTTGATGCCCGATCGCACCAGCATGCGCTCGAATTCCGGGCAGGACCGCAGGAACTCCCGGTGCTCCTCTTCGGTGCAGAATCCCATCACCCGCTCGACGCCGGCCCGGTTGTACCAGCTGCGATCGAACAGAACCATCTCGCCGGCGGCGGGCAGATGGGGCACGTAGCGCTGGAAGTACCACTGGGTCTGCTCGCGCTCGGTCGGCGCGGGCAGGGCGACGACCCGGCAGATGCGGGGACTCAAGTGCTGGTTGATGCGCTTGATCACGCCGCCCTTGCCGGCGGCGTCCCGCCCCTCGAAGATCACCACGACCTTGAGCCCCTCGTGCTTGATCCACTCATGCATCTTCACGAGTTCGAGCTGGAGCCGGAACAACTCCTGCTCGTAGTACTTGTTCTTTATCTTCCGGGGACGATCCTGGGCTTCGGCAGTCGCCGATTGCAGCGCGGTCCCACCGGTCCTCTTCTTCGATTTCTTCATGTCGCCCTCCCCGAGCGCAACAGCGCGGACCGGTTCGACTCCGCTGTTCATGCAGCACGCCTGAATGCGTTGCTGCACCATATCCTCGGCGTGGGCCTGTCCGGCGGTCAGATCAAGTCTAGCGTGCACCCTTCCACGGCGCACGTTCTACTGAGTCTCGTGGTACGCATCCCAAGGCCTGGCGAGCAGTCGCGACAGGTATGCCGTCGCCATCCTGACGCGCATGCATGTGCTTCGCGCGCCCGTGACGGTGGAGTTGTCCAGCGTGATGAAGGGCACGCCATCGCCGGCACCATGCTGTGCCAGCGTGGTCCTTCCCGATTGCCGGGGGCCCGACCCTGGTGTCCTCCAGGGCCTCCCGGACCCGCAGTTCACAAAGCGAGGACACGTCACAGTGTGCTTGACCCCCGGCCAATTGAAAACCGATGCATGACCAGGTGAAATCGACCGGTCGGGCCGATTGTGCGTGAAGACCGTTCAATCTCTTGCCCCGTCCGGACTCGCGCACGCCGTCGCCGGGCAGACTGTCCTTCAGCGGCTTGACCAGCGTCCGTGCCACGATGTCGAAGTGCGCGTCGAACGTCCCCCGGCGCCTCCTCGCGGACGGCGGTCCTGTTCGACAGAATCAGGATTGCCGATCAAGGGCGGGAGAACTCCGTGACACGCAACCGGTCCACAGCCTTCAGGTTGCGCCACATTCGTCAATCGCGAGCGGCTTCGATTCTCTGCCTCCGGATCTCCAGCGCCCGACCCGCCCGGCTGAAGGCGGGCTCAAGGCCTTCCAGACGGGCACACAGAGATTCTACGCTATCGCGAGCCTGATGCGCCTCGATGCCCATCGTCGCGCAGGCACGCACGAAGTCCCCGGATGACAGCCGGTTCCTCTTTCCCGCCAGCGAAAGCGCCAGATCGTCCCGTTCAAGTCCCGGGAAGGCCCGTGTCGTCACGACATCGCAGACCGGTGCGAACTACACGGACGAGAAATTGCCGGCGCAACCCTCAGGACACCCATGTTCTTCAGGTGAAGATCTCCATCGGCGATGAGCCACGCGAAAATGGCGCGGCGATGCAACACTGCGACATCCGCTTGGGCGTCGCTGGAGATGCCCCGCAACCCCCGCGCAGCCTGCCCGAGGGAACCTTCGTGTTTCTCCGATGGCGCGACCCCGCGAACGGACGCCATGATCTTGCGACGGTCATTGCGGTCTCGTCTGAAAGCGATGCGCTCGACCAGCAACGCGGCGGGCAAATCGTCCGGCATCGAGACGATCGCGTGAGCGGCCGTCTCGAACCCGCAGGCCCGTGCGGCGGCCAGGGGAAGCTCTTCAAGGCCGGCGCCCGGCGACGGTTTCAGGATATGCGTGAAGGCGCGCTGATCCCCCGTGACGTCGGCGAGAGTCGCCCTTGGCTATGCGTTCCGCCGCAACCGCTGGACCGGGATGTGCGGGATTACTCTTCTTCAAACGTGTTTCTCAAAGGGGCTCGCCCGTATCGACCAGTTCGCCGCAGAGGCTGCAGGTTCCCTGGAGAGTCCAGCAATCGAACACGGTAGACGGCCTGCCTCCAAGTCTGGCGACATGGTGCCGCCCATCCTCTGAACTTCTGCAGCGGGGTGGCCAGGTCACTTCCCTGTTCACGACGGCGACGTAGGGATTCTTTGAACCACGAGTTTCCGGCGAGGGTCTGAACACCTCGTTGTAAAGGCGCTCGATCCCTTCCGCTTCTCCATCCGTCAGCATCTTGAACTCTCGTTCGCGCGCGCGCCTCGAAAGACGCCCCGCATTTTGCCGCAGAAACCGGAACAGAAGGTCGGCGGTGCGATCAGGCATGTCGGCGATCGTCTGAAGGTGCCCCGTGAATCGGTCGTAGCGCCGGAGAAAATCCGTTTCGTTGGGCAAGTCTTCCTCGATCGTCCTGCGCACGCATTCGAACAGGAACTCCGCATGCGGCGTGGCGTCGAAAAAGCGATAGAAGTCCACGGTGTCGTTGAGCACCCGGACATTGCCGCGCTCTGTCGGCTCCCACTCAATGAGCAGCAAGAGCCGCCGCGAATAGTCCTCCAGAATCGCGCCATACTCGTCGACCCGATCCAGGATCGCGGCGGATACCGGAAACACGACCCCCGGCGGGTTGAATCCCCTCCGTGCCAGAACGTGATGAATGAGATAGCGATGGATGCGCCCGTTCCCGTCAGCGAAGGGGTGGATGTACACAAAGCCGAAAGCCAGCGCGGCCGCTGCGATGACAGGATCGAGGGCGATTGCCGGATCCCGGTCGAAGGCGACCATACCTTCGATCAGGGAAGCCAGGTCTTCGTGCCGTGCGCTGACGTGGTCGGGGAGCGGCGCGCCCGTGTCCCGCTCGTGCTCGCCGACGAATCCGCCTTCGGTGCGCAAACCAAGACGCACGAACCGTTCGTCGCCGATCACGATCTTCTGCAGCCGGAGCAGTTCATCGAGGTCGATGGGTTGCCGGCCGGCCTCACCGATAGCTCGGCCCCAGCGCTGAATGCGGTTCTGCGGCGGGCGTTCGCCCTCGATCGCGTAGCTCGACCTGGAATCCTTCAGGAGCAGGAAAGCGGCTGTGCGGGCAAGCAAGTCTCCCGGCACCGCAGCAACGACCGCCCGAGCCCGCTTCGCGAGATCGAGGTTCACCAATTCTTCGAGTGCTTCCGTGCGCCGGACGAGCGGGCAGAAATCCGGTGTGCCCGGCAGGTTGTTCCTGACACGTTGCCGCGCGGAGTTCTTGCCCGGGACCGCCCATTGTTGCTGCGGATTGACGACCGGGACATAGTCGCCCCGTGCGGCGTCCGGGAGGTTCAGACGCTGCCCGGTGAGCCACTCGTAAAGAAACCAGAGGCGCCGGGCATAGCTGCCCGTGGGCGTATGCCGGACGATGGATTCGATCTCGACCGCATCCACCGCAAGGAAAAGGCGCTTCAGAACGACAAGATCGAGCCCCTCATACTTGAGGGCGAAGGTCAGGTGCGCTTCCAGAGTGGAGCGCGGGGCATGGCGGGGCGTGAGCAGGCGCCAACCTCCCTCCTCCAGGATCCTGTGCCGCTCACCCGTAGCGGACAAAGTCCGCGGCAAGGGAACCTGCAGGCTGCAGGCATCGATCAGGGCGGCATAGCCAGCCGGCGTCGCCCGTTCCGGCAACCGCCTGTCCTGAAAAACCGTGATCGGCCCTGAAAAACGATGTTGGGGTGCGATATTCATGAATTTCGATGCTGCTGCCCGAAATGCAACGACAGCAAGCCAGGCACTTGAAATCTCATGATACAGTGTGAAAAACACCGTCTCAAGGAGGAAAAATGAAAATTCCTTATGTCAATGGACGCAATGTGAGAATTTCTTTGACTTGGATACATGCCGAGGCGGGTAGCTTGCGGTGATGCAGCTGGTGCGGTCGCGCAGTTCCGCCATGCCGCTGATGTGGTCTGCGTGGACGTGGGCGATCGAGTAACCTGGCAAGCGTGAGGCAGCGCCCCACCCGCCCCTCTGCCGGGTCGATGATGAGCGCCTCGCCAGGAACGAGCGGCAGTCCACCCCGGTATCCAAGGCTTTGCGAAACGCCGCGAATGGCCGGGGGAGAGTGTTGTTGGCGGGACATGACAGGGAAAGGGCGGGCATCGGATCGGAGGACCTGCCCCGGGTGAGTCGGCCGACCGGATCCGCGGCCTGAGAGATGCGGACGGAACATATGGCGAGGAAAGCACTTCGCAGAACGTGTCCGACGCTCCGGCGGGCTCGGTCATGGCACTCCGGAACTCACTCAGGGTGTTCGGGACGCCACCCCCCATGTCAAGCTGCCTGCCGAGTGTGTCATCATGTGTCTCTTCCGAGCCGCCCGCGCCGTCAAGCCACTCCGGCCTCTCGCGCTGCACACGGCCGACTCGCTTGTATTCGAGTCGCAAAGCGCACACTGGATCATGTTAAGTTTACGTGTGCAATTCGAGTAACAGAATGTCAATGCAATAAATCAATCGTGGGTCCGGTAAATTTCGTGTCCACCAGAACGTTGCGACCAGTTGTTGATGCGGTGGATTGGCGCGGCACGATAACGCATCGGATTGGCGCGATTACATGTGTTGCGGCTCCCGTCGGCGATCAGGCGCCGAGGGGCCACGGAAACCTCCGGTGAAGGAAAAGCGATAGCGAAGAGTGGTTGTGCCGGAACAAAATGTTCTTCATATGTTCCGCCATGATCAAGCTCGATAAAGCCTTCTACTGGACCGTCGAGGCGTATCTCAGTCGCCACGACATGAGTCCGGCATGCTTCGGACAGCGGTCGCTGGGCGACCCCTGTTTCGTCGCCGACCTCGCCAGGGGACGCTCCCCCTCTCTCAGGACAGCCGACAAGGTACTCGTCTTCATGGGCTTCGCGCCACTCGGCCAGGCCTTCGTTGACGAAGTGGAAGCCTTCCTTGCCATCACCGGCATCAAGTCGTCTGAACTCGGCTACGCAGCCACCGGCAACCCGTCCTTCGTCAACAGGCTCCGGCGCGGCACATCACCGCGACTGACGACGGTCGACCAGATCCGCAGCTGGATCATCGAGAACTCCAGCGCCGAGGAACACAGGGCCATCAGGGACCAGTGTGTATCGAAGGCACCCTGCCGGCGTGGCGTGCCGCTGCCTCTCGATCACGTGGCCTTCATTCCGCTGAACCACCGGGTCGTGCATTGAGACCGTTCATCCTGGCGGTTCTGCTGGCAGTCCTTTCGGCCTGTCATCCGGGGGCGGACGACCCGGCGAGGGACCTTGCCGCCGACATCGCCGCCATGCAGGAACCGGCAATGAGCTATGGCGTCCTGCACCTCGAGAGAACCCGCCCCTACACGGGTCTGGAACGCCGGCCCGCGGACGTGGAGGAACTCCCCCTTCATCTTCGCGTCAGCGATGCCGTGACCCTTTCACTTGCCGGCAGACCGGGTGATGCGGATTTCGCAGCGAGGATCGAGGCGGCCACCGGACTGCGCGTGACACTGGCAGGGAACCGGCCTTCAGGATCGTCTCCGCCTGCGGTCATGGCATGGGATGGTGGACTGCTACCAGAGGGCGGCATCTGGACAGGCGCACTCGACGACCTCCTCGACATGTGGTGCGAAGCGGCCGGATACGCCTGGTCGTGGTCAAACGGAGCCATCACGGTCCAGCGTCAGCACCAGGTGGTCTTCCGGCTCAATGCACTGGCCGGATCGCAGAGTATCCAGGGCGCCACCTCAACCAGCGACACGGCCGGGGGATCGGGCTCGAACAACCTCGCCCGCCAGACTCTCACCACCGAAACCACCTACGACCCGTGGCCGGAAATCACCCAACAGCTGACGGCCCAGCTCGATCCCTCGACACGCGTGGCGGTGGCACCGGCAACGGCGTCTGTCGTGGTCTCCGGGCTGCCGCGGGATATCGATCATGCGCGCGCCTATCTTGAATGGCTCAATCGCACGGTCCTGAGACCGGTGACCCTCACGGTGGATGTCTACCAGGTCCGCTTCCGCGATCAGGCATCCTTCGACGTGGGTATCGAGGGAACGCTCAAGAGGATTTTCGGCAGCAACACAGGGTTCGAGGTCGGCGCGAACCTCGCCGGCATCGTGCGGCCGGGGCCTGGAACCGACTCCCTTGCCGCGACCGTCGGAGCCCTTCACCAGGCCGGATCCGTGGCGCGGGTGCTGTCAGCCACCGTGCCCTCCCTCAATGCCCAGCCTGCGCAGTTCTTCGAACTCTTCTCCGAGGCCTACCTGAAGGAGATCAGCACCACGGTCGTCGACGGCACGCGCTCCACCAATCTCGTGCCTGGAACAGTCTCCAGCGGTTTCGCGATGACCTTTGTCGCCCAGATCGTCTCGCCCGGTGACATCCTGATCCGCCTCTTCGCCTCACTCCAGGACAGGCCCGCCTTCACCGTCTTCGAGACTGCGAACCAGAGAATCCAGCTCCCCGCCTACGGCAGCCGGGCTGTCCAGGTCACCCAGAAGGTGTCCAGGGGCGAAACCCTGGTGGTCACCGGATTTCGTGACCGGGGCACCGTCAGCGACCGCAAGGGGACATTCGATGCCTCCCTCCCCTTCCCCTTCGGCGGGGTGACGTCCGATGCCTCGAGAGTCGAGCAGGTCCTGCTTGTCACCGCCGAGGCTGGCGAACCCCTGGGCATCGTCGAGACCAGCGGAGACGACCTGTGAGCACCCTCGTGATATCCGGCCGGCCATGGGCGGCGGGCCTCGTGTGGCGGCAGCGCAGCCACCGGGCCAGCGAGGCCCGCATGGCACGGCGCTTCCACTGTCCCTTCCTCGTGCACTCGGGCGCCCGGACCGGCTTTGCCGGACCGGATGGCGAGGCGGGTCAGGTATCCCTCGGCGCAGCCCTTGCCTGTCACATCGACGACGCCGACTGGATCGCGCTCCTCGCGGATGACGGTGACGGCAGAGTCGCCCTTCTTCGCCAGGTGGAGGGCGCGTTCCCGGGCGACGGTGACGAGATCCACCCTGGCCGTGACGAGGCGCTCGGTGCCCTCGAACGCCTGCGGCGGCCCGGGGTTCCCGTCTTCGCCACGCCGGCACTTGCCGTTGACGGGGCCATTGCCCTCGACGCGGGCGGCCTCTCCGTCACAGCCGCCATGGAACTGGAGGCGGCGCCACGTTCCCGTGCACGGCCGTGGAAAATTGCGGCGGCCGCCTCTCTCTCAGGTGCCACCGTCGCCGGCTGGCTGATGGCCGGAGACCTCTTCGAGGACAGGCAAGAGGCTGCGCTCCCCGCACCACCGGCACACGTCGAGGTGGCGATTGCCGGCGCCACGCTGATCGAGGCCTGTGACCGCGCGCTCAAGTCCTCACCCGTGGATGTTCCGGGATGGAATACGGACGAAATCTCCTGCACGGCCTCGCTGCAGGACCCGGGAATCCTGGCCGAGTGGCCCGCCTTCCGGTCACGCCCTGCCCTGGTGGTTCGCTGGTCCCTCGAGCCCGGCCACGACATCGCACTCTTCAGGCGCCTCATGGAGGAGCATGTCACGCGATCCTGGCAGCTTTCTTCGGTGATCGGCCGGACGGCATGGTCGGTGACGGAACTCGATCCCGTTCTCGTCAGATGGACGGGCGGTGAGCGGCCCGCCTTCCTTGACCTGAGGAAGGAGGTTGATCGCATGGCCGGCCCCTGGGCAACCACCATCACCTTCCAGCGTTCGCCCTCGCAACCCTGGACCGTGACGCTGACCGGCCCGCCGCCCCTTCGGCGCGCCCATGACGCCCTGGCGCCGGTTGCCGGCCTCGAGATCACCCGCGTCGTCGGCACAGGACGTGCCGGGTGGCGCATCGACGGCCGCATGCTGACGCCGCACCGCCTCCTCGAGGAGGTCTTCGAAGCACTCGCCACCCCGCTCGCAGCTCCCGGAACAGGAGAACAGGATGCATGATGTCCGTTACCGGGGCCGCCTCGGCCCCCTCGTTCTTGCGGCCCACCTGGCGGTCTCGCCCGCCATCGCGGCGGCTCCCGATGGCATCGCCGATGCCGAAGCGCTCTCCCACGCCCATGCACTGGAAGGAGCATGGCATCGCCTCGAGACGTTCATCCGCAACGAATCGACATCGCTGACCCGGTGGACGGCGGCGCCACCGTCGACGCCGTGGCGGGACTCGTGGACGAGGAGAGGCCTTTCCGCACGCTACTGTGACGGAATTCTCATCGTCTATGCCGAGCCTGAACGTCTCAAGGGCGTGGGCCGGAACCAGCGCAGTGTCCGTCTCGCGCCGCACCTGCAGTCCAATGACGTTCCGCCGCCGCCGCCGCTCCACTGGCTTGTCGGATCCAGGGCCTTCGGCGGCAACGGGCGCGCCGATGTCGTCCTTCCCGCCTGCATGACCGGCCTGCCTTCGGGCCGTGTTGCCCTCGCCGGCGAGGTGGCCGATCCCTTTGCCGTCACCATGACGACCCTGGATCGCGAGAGGGAAACCAGACCCTGCCCCGCCGGAACCCACGGACATGGCCGCGTCTTCGTCCGTGATATCGTCCAGGAGGTCAACGGACGGGGCGACCCGCTCGGCGCACCGACACGCATGCCGTGGCAGCTGCAGAGCGATGCATGCCGGGGGGACACGAGCACCTGGGTAACCTACCGTCTTGCCTGCGCGTTCGATGCAGGCGAGCCCCACAACCGCACGATCAGCGGGGAGGACATCTATCGCCGCCAGAAGACGGTCACGGCAGGCGGAACCTCCTGGGGGCCACCGGAGTTCGTGTCATCAAGCTGCTGGCATGACCCGGAACCCCTTGTGCCTCGGCCCATGATCAGGGTGTCGACCAGGACCGAGACACGCACCCTCGCCTGCATCGCCCCGGCAACGGGAACCCGGCACCAGTCACGCACGCTTCACCTGCGTTCGACACTGTTTCCGTGGGATGACGGACCGATCGTCCAGGTAACGCAACGCAACCGGTGGCGAACGACGAGCTACACCTGCCACACACCATCGAGCGAGGATCCGGACGATGAACGCGAGACGGGCATCGATACCGATGGAGACAAGGCCGCGGACAATGATTCCATCGACGATGCGTCCGACGACTCCCCCAGCGAGGATCGCGACGGCGGACGCGAGATGGGGTTCGACACCGATGGAGACGGCGTCGCGGACTACGATTCCATCGACGATGCGCCCGACGACCCCCCCAGCGAGGATCGCGACGGCGGACGCGAGATGGGGTTCGACACCGATGGAGACGGCGTCGCGGACTACGATTCCATCAACGATGTGCCCGGCAACCTGATGGACAGCGCGACACCGGCCCCCAGTCCCGGCACGACCGAAGGTCACGGAGGCAGGAATGGCGGCGGCGACCGCGGCGGACCGGCTGGTGGCAATGACGGCAACAGCGGCGGCAACGGCTGTGGATGCGGCGGCCCCGGCGGTGGCGGGCCAGGCGATGTCGGCTGATCCGGCGATGACGGCGCGTGGCGTCGGCCGGCCCCTGGTCCGCGCCGCCTGCGCCTGGGCGGCGCTGGCCCTTGGCGCCGCGCCGGTCGTCGGCGACGAGCTTGCCATGGGTGAGTGCGCCCGCGATCTCCTGCGCACCACGCTGGCGACGGCGGTGGCGGGCGACGACATCCTGGCTGCCCTGGCCATCGAGGACGAACTCCTGGCGCTGTGCAGCCAGCGCCAGGAACTCGTGGCGGAAGTCCTCGAGAACGAGGAACGCCTCGCCGGACTGCAGCCCGGCGAACCGCTCATCGATGAAACCGTTGTCGCCGCGGTCTTCGAAGCCCCCGCAGCACCCCCCGACATTCCCGAACCGCCGCCGGACTACGGCTGGTTCAGCATTCTCGGAACATCAGGCAACCTTCGGGCCGGCATCACGGACGGCATCGACACCTGGTGGGTGAGAGAGGGAACCACGCTTCCAGGCGACATCGCCATCGTCGCCATCCACTCCCGACCACCGGGTGTCCGGGTTTCCGGAGCGGCGAGTCATGTGCTCCCCTGGCGTCAGCCGCCTGACCAACGATAGCCAAGGCGCCCGTCAATGGGCGCCGCGGACTTTGGCATGGATGCCTGAAGGCTTCGTCACCGAAATTTCAACGACATGCAAGCGAACTCACGGTGAAATGACGTTGACAGCATCATCTGCTGTAGGGATTTTTTCTCTCATATTCTCCATATGTTATCTACTCCTGTATTGACTTGATGTGTGAAATAAGCATGCTACAATACATACATGAGCATACAATATATCACCCCGAGCCACTGGATACAGTATGATCCTATGGCAATCATCGGCGAACTGACGGAAGCGAAGGCGTCGATCCTGTCCCTAACCAACATTCCATTTCAAAGGTCCTGGGCTGAGAACCTTCAGGAAATGGAACTAAAGCGCGAGATTGCCGTATCCGGTCATTTGGCGACGTCCTTGACGCCGGGCGTCCCGCACCCCTGACCAACTTGTAGTTTTCAGGCTGCCTGCGGCAGCTTCGCGG
>JGIcombinedJ30088_10002362_pt1 | contig 18211 bp, 17 predicted proteins | sample PinacodermPK_FD_30088 | JGI IMG/M metagenome (IMG submission 30088)
TCTGCCGCCGGTGCGGCGCGGCCGTTCGCGAGCAGGGCAGGCAGGCGCTCCTCGGCGGCGCGCACGGCGGCGGCGATCTCCACCGGGTGGTGCCAGGGGGTGTTCTCTTCCTCGCCGCGCGCGTCGGCCAGCGACGGGGCCAGCAACGCGAGCAGGTCGTCGGGTGCGGATCCGTCGAGCAGATCGCGAAGCTCCAGCGCCTTGTTGCAGGCGTCGAACAGGTGTCCGGTGTTGGCGTACAGCCGGTCGGCCGCGGCGCCGTACAGCAGGTCTGCCAGCTCGGGGGCGGGCAGGCCGTTGGCCACGCCGGCGAGCAGGGTGCGCTCGACCGCGTCGCGGTGGCGGGTCAGCACCCACTGCCGCAGCCACCCCTTCAGCGCCTCGTTGGGCGCCGGCGCGGCGAGCGGATCGCGGGGACGGCGCGCCGTGCCATCGTTGGCCTCGGCGGCCAGTTGGCGTACCGCGTAGCTCATTCCCAGGTACAGCGTCTCTGCGCTCAGCCAGGGTGCCAGGCGCGCTACGCAGGTGAGCCGCACCATGCCTTCGCCGAAGCTGGTGATGTTGGCGGCCGCGTAATCGACCACGCTCGCTACGATCGGCAGCAGGCCGTCATTTCCGCCGAGCAGGCTGATCAGGCTCTTGGCCTGCACCAGCCCGACCCCCATCTCCATGCCGCGGCGCAGGCGCAGCCGGTGGTAGGCGGCGTCGCGCTGCTGGCGCGGGCTGGTGGCCACCCACACCTGGTCGCCGCGCACCGCGGTGGGGTAGGAGATGGCGTCGTCGGCCCACAGGTCGAAGGTGCAGCCGCTCGCCAGTTCGAAGCGCGCCTCGTGCCAGTGGCAGGTCAGGATGCCATCCTTGACGCTGCCGCGGTCGAGCGGAAACCCCATGTGCGGGCAGCGGTTGTCCACCGCGTGGATCTCGTCGCCGTCCGCGAATACCGCCAACGAGCGGTCGCCCGCCTGCGTCACCATCACCCCGCGCCGGCGCACCTCTTCCAGACTCGCCACCGGTACCATTCCGTTGCTGCCGTGATCGCCGTGATTCCCATTGCTGCCGTTGCTGCTGCCCATACCGTTCCTCCTCGCAGGCGAGACGCTCAGTGATGGAACAGGCGCAAGCCGGTCATCACCATCGCCAGCCCGTGCTCGTCGCACGCTTCGATCACGTCGCCGTCGCGCAGCGACCCGCCCGGCTGCACAATGTATCGCACGCCGCAGCGCCGTGCCACGTCGATGCTGTCCCGGTGTGGAAAGAACCCATCCGAGGCCAGCACGGCACCGTCCAGCCCGGCCAGCCAGTCAGCGCGCTGTTCCGCGGTCAGCGGCGGCGGCATCTCCTCCACCTGGGCGCGCAGCCAGGCATCGTCGGTAACCTGCACCCCGCCCACGTACTGGGTCATCCAGGTGTCGCGGTCGTGGCGGCGCACCCCGGGGCGGAAACGCACCTTCTGCAGCACCGGGTGAAAACGCAGGTGCCAGGCGCACGCCTTGTCGGCGGCGAGCGCGGTGCAATGGATGCGCGACTGCTGGCCCGCGCCGATACCGATGGTCTGGCCGCGATACGCGATGCACACCGAGTTGGACTGGGTGTACTTCAGGGCGATCAGCGCCAGCAGCATGTCACGCGCCGCCGCCGGCGGGATGTCGCGCGCCGCCGTGGGGACGTTGGTCAGCAGCTCGCCGTCGATGACGGTGTCGTTACGCGGCTGTTCCAGGGTCACCCCGAACACTTCGCGCCGCTCGGTAGCGGGCGGCCGGTAGTCGGGATCGATCGCCAGCACCCGGTAGGCGCCGCCCTTCTTGGCGCGCAGCACGTCCAGCGCGTCGGCGTCGTAGCCGGGGGCAATGATGCCGTCCGAGGTCTCCCGCTTCAGCAGCCGCGCGGTGGCCAGGTCCACCTGGTCGCTCACCGCTACCCAGTCGCCGTAGGAGCTCATGCGGTCGGCGCCGCGGGCGCGCGCGTAGGCGGCGGCCGTGGCCGACAGCTCTTCGGTCCCGGCCGCGAACACCCGCCGCTCGGAATCGGTCAACGGCAGCCCGAGCGCCGCCCCCGCCGGGCTGACGTGCTTGAACGAGGTCGCCGCCGGCAGGCCGGTCGCGGCGCGCGCCTCGCGCACCAACTGCCACGAGTTCAGGGCATCAAGGAAGTTGATATAGCCGGGCGCTCCGCCGAGCACCGTGAACGGCAGCGCGCCGGACGCCGTGACGCGGGCGCCCGCCTGGTGCGGGTTGGCACCGTAGCGAAGTTCCAACTCAGCCATGCCTGTTACTCCTTGGCCGCGGAGGCCGACTTCGGCAGGGCGGCCCGCTGCAGTTCGGCGACCTCGTGGCGGAAATTGGCCGACTGCATCACCGGCGCGCCGCGCAGGGCGGCCAGCGTTGGGGCGCCGCACAGCGTCATGGCGGTGCGCAACTCATGTTCGATGCGCCCGATCAAGTCCTGTGCGCCGTCGCTGCCGCCGGCCATCACGGCGCGGATGAACGGCAGCGCCATGGCGCCGAGCCCGGCGCCCAGGGCCAGCGCCTTGGCCAGGTGCACGCCGTTGCGCAAGCCGCCGGAAGCGATCACGCGGCCCGCCTCGGCGCCGCCGAGGGCCGCCAGCAGCACCCCGGTCGGCAACCCCCAGTCGGCGAACGCACGCGCGCTCTGCCGCTCCGGCGCGGCCAGCCGTTCCCCCTCCACCGCGATCCAGTTGGTGCCGCCCGAGCCGGCCACGTCCACATAGCGCACCCCGTGGCCGAGCAACCGCCGGATCTCCGCCGGGCCGATGCCGAATCCGGTCTCCTTGACCAGCACCGGCACCCCGCAGCCCGCCACGGCGCCGGCAATCGCCTCCAGCAGGCCGCGGAAATCGCGGTCGCCGCCAGGCTGAAACAGCTCCTGGCCGGCGTTCAGGTGGATCACCAGCCCCTGTACCTCCAGCCGCTCCAGCAGCGGCCGCAACGCGGCGGCGCCGAGGTCGCGGAGCTGCACCGCGCCCAGGTTGGCGAGCACCGGCACGTCGGGCGCGTGCGGCTTGACGTGGAAGTCGGCAAAGGTGTCGGGATCGCGCAGCAGCGGGCGGATCGACCCCACCCCGACGGCGACGCCGGCGCGCTGCGCCGCTTCCGCCAGTGCGCGGTTGGCGCTGCGCCCGCGCCCCGAGCCGCCGGTCATGCAGGAAATCAGCAGCGGCAGCCGCAGCCGCGCGCGCAGGAACGGCTGCGCGGTGTCGATGGCGTCGTAGTCGAGTTCCGGCAGCGCGCGGTGCACCAGCCGCACCTGGTCGAGGCTGGTGCCGCCGGCCGCCGGGTCGGGATAGCGCTCGTTATCGAGGCAGATGTCGAGATGGTGCTCCTTGCGGGTACTGATTTCGGCCGCTGCCGCCGCCGGCTCGTTCCAGCTCACCCGGCGGATCCCGCGTACCGGTAGGTGCGATAGCCGTCGTCGCGAATCCCGTGCAGGTAGAAGCGGCGCACCGGAACCTGTCCCGGGGCCGGTTCGGCGCCGCGCCGGCCAGGATAGTCGGCGATCCAGGCATCGTACGCGGTCAGCGGCGCCTCCACCCCCTGGTCGATCAGGGCATCGAGCGACCAGCTTTCCAGCACCGCGCCGGCCTGCCCACCGACCCGCGCCGAGAACGCCAGCGCGGTGTTGCCGGAGCCGTACGCCACCAGCACCGCGCGCTGGCCGGCCAGCGCCGACCGGCATGCGCGGTGGCGCGCCGCCAGCAGCGCCGCCGCGCTCAGAAACAGCGCCCCCGAGTACACGTTGCCCACCACCGCGGCGGGGGCGGTACCGTCCGCGAATTGCCGCCCGGCCAGAAACCGCGCCGCCGCGGCCGCATCAAGGTCCAGGTGGCGCTGCACCAGGCCCGCCATCGACTCCTCCGGCAGCGAGCGGAACGGCACGTGCAGTGCGAACAGGTCGGCCTCCTCCAGCAGCGCCGCCATGCTGCGCCCGGTGCGGGCACCCAGGTCGAGCAGCGCCTCCTCCACCGCACGCTGGTAGCAATCGATGGAGAACCTTCCCCTGACGCGCGCCGCCACCGAGCCGTGCGGGCGGAAGAAGTCGTCCACGTCGCGCGACGCATAACCGATCGCCGCGAAGTCGATCTTCAGCAGGCGCGGCTCCGGCTCCACCAGCAGCGCCACCGCGGCCGCGCCCTGGGTAATCTCGGCGCTGCTGCCCGCTGCGTAGCGCGCCTCGTCGGTGCATATTATCAGCCCGCGCCCGGCCTCGCCGCGGCTCACCTGCAGCATCGCCCCCACGCTCGCCAGGCCAATCGCCCCGCCGGCGCAGGCGTGCTGAATGTCGAACGTGGACAGCGCCCCCGACAGCGCGAACCCGGCGCGCTGCAACATGCCCTGCACATGCGCCGCCACCGGCTTGGCCTGGTCGACGCCGGACTCCGTGCCCACCACCAGGTAGCGCAGCGAGCGGATCTCGGCCTCGCTCATCCGTTCCAGCAGTGCGGCCGCCGCCTGCGCCGCCATCGTGGCGGCATCCTCCCACGGCTCCGGGAAGCGCAGCGACTCCTGTCCGGTGCGCCGCCGCGCCCGCGCCAGGGTCCGGGCCCACTGCGGGTTGCGTTCACGGTGCCGTGCGATCAGCGTATCGAGCGAAATCTGTAGATGGGGGATATAAACGGCGATGTCGCCGATCCCGAAGGACCTCTCCATCAGCGCCGCGCCACCCTACCCGCACTCGCCACCCCCTGTCTACCCACCCCGGTGAGCGGCGATCAAGGCGGACGAGGCCGACGCTTCTCCGGACGGTCCAACCCGGCTCCCCGCAGATGACCGCCCTGCACTGGATCACGGCCACCATCGGCGCCGTGTGGCGTTGATTACGCAGTCGAGTCGATGATCAGCGACACGTAGTCAGATTCGTAGAGTTTCTGGCGGTCTCCCACAGCAAGGCGTTGGAGACAATACAACCGCCAATAGCGCTGCCATTCCGCAGACTGATATGCACGATGCTCCACAGCGAGTCCGATCAGCGGATCACGGGCATCCTCCCACGATATCATTTGGCCGTGTGACAACCAACGCCGGGTATCCAGCAGCTCTGTCACCGTACCCGTCCAATTGCCACCGTTACGGAACATCCCACGCCTCAGCAGAGTCTCGGCCGCTTGGCGCGCCCGACTTCTGGCCGCCTCACACAGTTTCAATGTTGCAGGGTCAAGTTTGCCTAGCATGATCTTCGCCGCACCGTCGCTGGGATCTGCTACTAGTTTGCCGGCATGGGCTGCAAAGGCATCAAGGTAATTCTGTACGGATTGCCATCTGCCGAACAGACGTGCCTGCGGATCGATTGGACCAAGTTCGGACATGTCGCTCATCACCACACTGTCAGCTCCAAGCACCATGACTGTGCCTGCACTCTTGGCGAAGTCCGGAACGATTATACGAAGCTCGCGTTCGCCAACATGGCTCCTCATCATTCCCATCAACTTCTCAGCAGCGTCGATGCTCCCTCCGGTAGTATGGAGAAGCAGATCCAGGTCGCGGTTCGCCGGAACTCTATGCAGCAGGTCGACGAATGGCATGGTGTCGTTCTCGTCAACCACGCATTCGATGCCTGATACATAGCAGATTAACGAACTCTCCGTATGGTCCTGTATCTGCTTGATGAGCGTCTGTCGTTGGTAGCGATCCGCGTGATTCGCTTCGTATAAGGGCGTCTTGGAAGCGTTTGGCGAACTACCCTCGGGAGCAGGCGGAGTTTCGCTACGGATGGATGGTATCGCCAGTTCACTCATATTGTTACGTCCTGTTTGCAGCAACTGCCCATCGGAGCCGACCATTGTGGATGGTAAAATGGCAGCGGCGTTGAGCAGTGATGTCGTCGATGCTAGGATGAATCGATAGCGGCTTTCGAGATTCGATCCTCCAGAATGGGTATCGGTTGCGGTCCAAGTTCAACAGGAGTCGATGTCGCGTTCGGCAGGGACAGTCGAAAACAACCCAGGTCGCTCGATCGCGTGGACTGACGAGGACTACACCGCGGTAAGGTAGGCGCTCGGCTACGTCGTCTCCCGCCTCAACTTGCCCAACAACCCGCCAAGAGCGCCAGGGAAGCGGTAACGAGTGCCACCAAGAACACAATTCACTCAACCTTGCCACGTTTGCTCCAGCAAGGGGTTGGTTACACCAAGCCCTAGTTTCCGCGCCTGCGGGTGGCAATAGTGGCCCTCGCGCGGGGTTTGGTCGTTTGTCGACACCTCACGCTCATGAGAGCGAAGCAGTATTTCCGTAGGAACAGGGTCAGGCCCATAGTGAATGAGTCGTTCGAGCAGTTCGCCCACCGCCGCCGCCGCGACCTGCGTTGTATAGGCCACCACCGCGGGCTCGGGCTCTGACAGCGCGGGCGCGTAACCTTCTGCGGCAAGTCGACGGTGTTCAGATGGATGTAGCATTTCGGCGGCCGCCCGTTGTAGATCAATGCGGCTGCGGCAGACGAGACACGCCGCGCCTGGGGCGAGCACAGTAACGCGGCCGTCGATTCCCACGAGGTGGCCCCCAGGGCCACTACTGAGCAGAACTCCGCAATCGATGACCGGAGTCAACAGGTACGACGCGACCCGGGATAGCACGAGCCGGCCGGCATTGTCATCGGTGCATCCAAATACGACATCAGCATCAAGCAGCAATCTCGCCGTTGATTCAGAGGTAATCTTGGACTGAGCGGTGGTCACATCGGCATCCGGGGCGATTCGCTTCACATGTGCACTACTCACGTTTACTTTCGGCTCGCCCACGTCATCAAGGTAGGATCCATATACGCGAGTGACGTTTCCGGCGGTCAATGTGTCAGGATCAAACAACTGGAGATGGCGTACGCCAAGGCGAACGAGTTGCTCAATGACAGCCGAACCGGTACCACCGCATCCAACCACAGCAATCCGAAGATCACCGAGGATCTGTTGGATGTCGCCGCCGAAGGCTCTAATGTTCCGGTCGAATTGCTTGGCCGGAGGCGTTGTGCCGTTTCTCCAATTCTGCACGAGCGCGAAGCGTCGGCCGGTAATCCACAGGCGATCAATCTCGGTTCGCCGGCCTTCGGATTCGATGTGACCAGAGAAGCAAGGTTGGCCCCGCGGCCGAGCAATAACAACCGCTCCGTAGAGGGGGCTCGCTGCGCGGAGTCGGAAGAGGTCGGCGAGTTGTTGGTCGACGAGTTCGTCGTACTTGCTTGGCTTGGGCGTTGAGTCGATACCGGGATGAGTATGCAACCAAATTGGCACGCACCCATCGGCCTCGGCAGCAGCGAGGGCGGGCACGTAGCCGTGGGAGGAAATGCTAAGTCCCGCCGCCTCGCGTCTACGGTAGGCGTCATCCTGAACCCAATGCAACGCCCGGCCGAGCAAGCGCACATTGCCGCCTGGAGTGTCCACTTTACGCGCCAGCAGAACGCAGGCGGACTCCACCGTAACAGCTACCGCGTCAAAGAGCTCGGCTGCGACCTGGTCCGGCAGTACCAGCGTCACCGTCATCAAGCCGCCTTCGGCACACTATACTCCAGGTCCTGCCGAATCAGGGCAAGGAAGCTCGCAAGCCCATCAATTCCAGACTGCCACTGGCCATTGTTGAAGTGTCTCGACCAGCGTTGCCACTGACGCCCGAGATAGACTTCGACGACGCTGGTGGCAGGCAGATCTGCGCCATTGGCCAAGTGAACAGCCGGGGAGAACCACCACATGTCCGGGGGGACATCAGGATAACCGGCACTTAGCCGAACCAGGAGGTCCGATGCACTCCGATCGAACCCTCGCGGGAGCGGCCACTCGGGCACGACGACACAGGTCATGCCGGACTCCGTCGCGATCTCGTGAGCAACAGCTCGTTCGTCCAGATATGCGACATCGGATTGTGGAAGTGTCATGGCGACTACTACATCCTCATTTGGCTAGCGGGGTTGGTGCCGGGGTTGATCGTGCTCGGGGCGGTAAAGAAGCGCAGCCCGTCGTGAACCTGGACCGTGTCGTCGTCCTTGATCTGGCGGTCGGGATGACCTGGAACGATTTGGAACAGATCCCGCTCCGCGGGGATCGGAGGTGTCGGAAGACCTCGGAGCTGAGCCCCCGTGATCTTCTCCTCCGCCCACTCGTACTCTGTTCGGTCGATCCGAATGATAGCCGGCTTGTGCTCCGGGCTGTCCTTGTCGGGGGTTGGGGTGTCTACTTCCATAGCTGTCCTCCGTGATTGTTTGATACCAAGATACCGCGGTTGGCTGAAGGTTGACAACCACATTTTCCGATAGCACACTTTGAAGCATGAGACCCGTCAAAGCCATGACGATTCGCCTCTCTGCCGACCAGTCCGACCAGTTGAGCACCATCGCGGCCGTGGACGGTCAACCCGTATCGCACGTGATCCGCTCAGCAATCGCGGAGCACATCGAGGGGCGCAGACGTGACGCTGCGTTCCAGGACATGCTCCGCCAGCGCATTGAACGTGAGCAACGGCTGCTGCCGAATGACGAGTAGGGTCAGCCGGAGTTACAAGCGACCCACCCGACCACCACGCCACGCTCCGGGCCATGGCGGGTAACCGCTCACTCGCCCGTCCGAACTGCACACAAAGGATTAGGACACGACGAGCAACTCGCCGACAGACGCCGCTACAGCGGCCGCTTCGCACGTTGCGTGTTCAGCATCCAGGCCGCCTACAACGCTACAATCGTCTCAGTGTCGGCGGCGGCGAGGGCGTTCATGTAGGCGAGGATGAGGTCGCGGGTGCGGTAGGTGCCGTATGCGGCTTCGTCCTGGCGGCGGACGATGGGGAAGGTGTCGAGGACGTAGGCGGCGTCCTCGCGGGACAGGCCGTAGAGCTGGAAGTAGAGGGCGTCGAGCCGGGCACGGAGGTGGCGGCGCTGCTCGGGGTCCCACCGGAAGGGCGGGTCTCCTCCACGTCGTGGAACACCGTTGCCGACTCGTGCACCTCCACCACATCGGCATCGGACATCTCCTCAATCCGCTCCATCCCCTCGGCCGCGACCTCCGCTCCGGCCATCGCCGACGCGGCGAACAATCCACCGAGCCGATCCAGCTCCCGGATCGCATCCCGTACGCGGATGCCAACCAGCGAATCGCCGCACCTCAGGCGATGGTCAAGGAACGACAGCGGCGCACCAACGGTGAAGCTGTGCAACCACAGCGAGACCTTCGCCAGCTCCACGGTCAGGCGGTTCTTGTCGACGCCGTAGATGCAGCGCTTCAGCACCATGCGCCGGATAATCGCCTGGTCGGTAAGCTGAGCCACGTCGATGATCCAGTTTCCTTCTTGCGCCCGATGCAGGATTCCGCGCCGAATCTCCGCGATCCGCGCCACCAGCGGCGACTCATACTCGCCCTGCAGCCACACCGGCACGCCGGGTACGTACTCAATCAGCTCCGCGATGTAGTCGGACAGGAAGTCGACCGCGGTGACCAGGAAGTGGCCGCTGCCCATGGCGGGATCCAGCACCTTGAGCCGAAGCACGGCCTCCGCCGGATCCAGCCTCGCCAGCATCGCCATCCGCTCGGCTTTGGAGCGGCGGTCCGACGCCAGGTGCCGCGCCCGAGCCTCGAATGCCCGCAGCCTCTCCTCGGCGAGGGGTTTCAGGGTCTGGTCGACGATCAGATCCACCAGCTCTTGCGGGGTGTAGAAGCTGCCGCTGTCCTTGCGAGCGTACGAGTCGGGCCGGATCTCGATACTTCCGTCCGCGGTGCGCGTGGGCTCCCGTTCCAGCAGGCGCTCGTAGATCGAGCCCAGTTGCTGCACCGACATGTCACGATAGTTCACAAAGCGGCGAAACCCGTGTTCCGGTCCTCCCGCCGCGGTGTGGCTGAGATCGTAGATGATCTCGGCAACCACCGTATCCGGGAGCCGGATGCGCTCCAGCACGGGCGCCGCCTCGGGAGCGAAAAGGCCGCCGTTGTAGGGTGGCAGGCCGATCGACCGGTCGCCCTGGTCGATCTGGCGGAACAGCTCGGTCAGGCGGTTGTAGTAGTGCCCTGCCGTCGCCGAGAAGGTGTCCTGCTCGGCCATGCGGCGCGCCACGTCTTCGCGCACCCGCTTGCGCAAGCCGTAGTCGTCGTAGCGCTCGTCGTTGACCGGCAACAGCCCGCGGTCCTCGGCATACAGCACGAACAGCAGCCGGTACAGGAAGATAAGCGCCGCCGAGCGCGCTTCTGACAGGTTGTCGGCCCCGGCAGCGTCGGCGACCGCCCCCACCAGGCGCGGATAGACCCGCTCGAACACCACGCTCGAGAGATCCTGTGCAACCGACTCCTCGTAGCGCCGGCCTTCCGCGAGCGCGGCCTCGAGGAACGTCGTGGTCGCCGTCCCTTGCAGCACGAAGGCGTCGCGACCGAACAACAGCAGGAAGGCGCGCAGGCCATCCTCGTTGCCCGGCTGGAGCAGGTCGGCGAGGACCGCCTCGAAAAAGCCCGTCGCCCGCGGCCGTGCCCGCCGGTCATACAACCGCCATACGCTGCCGCTGGTGAGTATGCCGAACCGGATACGCCCGTCCGAGGCGACGTCGGCGGTCGTCAGATAGCGCAGCATCTGGCCGTGCGGGGTGCCGGCGCGATGCCCGTCGGTCCGATCCCGCTGATCGAGCGAGAGCCCGAACCGTTTGCTCTCCTGCACAATCAGGGCATCCTGAAAGCGCTCGTCCGAGTTGCCCCGCCCGGTAGCGCGCGCCTTGGCCGCCGCGTCAGCGAACAGCAGATGGTCGGGTACATCCTCGTGACCGGCGGCCGCCTGCTGCGGCAGGTACTCGCTCCAGCCAAGCAATTCCATCACAGGCCGAATCAGATCCTGCTCCGTCACTGCCTCATTCGGCTGCTGCAGCCCCTCGAACCGCGCGTGCACGCTCCCCACGTCACGGCGAAAGTCGGCGAGCTTCGGACCCGCTACGTCCCACTCAGGAGTCGTGCGGATGCCGTCGGCAAGAAAGAACTGAGTGAATAACTGGCCCTTCATAGTGGCTCGTCCGGCAAGGCCGGATCGACTCGCGGCGCCATCATAGCAGACCGTGCGTTTAGCAGCGCCGACATCCTCACATGATACACTCTTGGATTTCACGACGAGCCTGAGGCGATGCGTCGGCGCACTGACGACTATACTACTGACTGCCCCGTCCGCGATACGCGCCGGCGACACACTTGCCAACGCAGTGCATGCCCCGCAGTTGGGCCACGGGCGAAGAGGAGAACACTACGACGACCGGCTAAACGGCGTGCCGGCACGAAGAGTGGTCAGTCACGCGCCGCCGCACTGTGGGCACGGAAGCCGCACAAGAAAACCGAGACCCTAGCCATCGCGTGTTGGAAGCCGCCCACCGAAAGAGTGCCGGCCCACTGACACTCAGCGCTTCGAACGCTTGCGGGTAGGGGGCAGGCGGCCTACAATCCGGCCATGGTAGTTAGGCAGGCGTTGGCTCCATTCATGAGCGGCACTGGAGTGCTACGCAAAGTAGCACTTACAGTCATGTTCCTCATCTACGGAACCGTGGCGACGCTCGCTCAAAATCTGAGTGAGACCGCAGAACAGAGTGACCTTTCGAAGGCCATGAGTTCGTCCGGGACGTTGTTCGTTCGCGAATTCCATCGGTTGCCGGACGTAGCGACACTCGGCAGCTCCTCATCTATCGAGTGCGAGATCGTCCTCGTCAGAATCGTCGACACTGCAGAGGATTATCCCGATGATGACGCCGTCACGGTGGGGCTTCGGTTTAGTATCGAAGAAGAATATCGGGATCAAACTGCCTATGTAGATGTTGACGAGGCAGGAGGATTGCTGGCGTCGTTGCAGCTTATATCCATCGACGGGAAGGAGCTCCTGACTTCGCCTCTTGTCGACGGGATCACAGACACCGAGCGATCTACCGAAGTCCATTACACCACCAGGGAAAAGACCACACTGGCAGCATTTGTAGACCGCGGAGGGAACCTTCGGTATGCAATGAAGATCGATTCGGGAGCCGACTGGGCTCTCCTCGAACCAGAGGGGGTAGATGTGCTCGAATCTAATCTGGCCCGGGTTGTAGAAGTAGGGCGCCTCGCACGTGTCCCATGATGGCGCGCTGTCTATATGGTATGGGCTATCCGGTAGACCCATCGGGGTGGGATACAGCTCGGTTTGGGCGTGGCCGGTGGATTGAAGGCGCCACTAACCCGTGGTGCCCGCCCGCGAATGGCACGCCCGCCCCGGCGCCCAGCCCGCCCCCAGAAAGAGGCGAGTGAGCGGCACCGCCGGGTACCGGGATTCGAGCACTCCGAGTCTCGGCGCCCCACCCCGGGATGGCGATCGCTGCCCGACATCCGAAAGGCCGCGTACTGTCGACCCAGCACTGTGCAGTTGTTCGGCCCGCCGGTATTCTCCGGCCGCCGCCGACCGCTTAGTACTTCGCTCCTTTGCGGCGTCGCATTGGAGCGCCCGCGGATCGCCCTGGTCTCGCAGCCGGCGGGTGGCCGCTCGCCGCGCGGCCGCGGTGGAGTAACGGTGGCCGTCGTGTGGAACCGCGATCTCATGAGAACAGCTCGGGGTAGCCGTTGGCGTTGGCGTTGGCGGTTGCGCCGGGCGGGGTACGGGCGGGGAGAGCGTTACGGTCCCAGAATACTCCGTTGGCGTAGCCCTGGATCGACGGGTCGGTCCGGGCGGCGGCGAGGCGCTTGAGTGCCAGGCACTGGTACTCGGCATCGATCTCGACTCCGCACCAGCGGCGTGACAGTTTCTCCGCGACGACCGCGGTGGTGCCGCTGCCGAGAAACGGATCAAACACCCAGTCACCCGGCTTCGAGCTCGCCAGGATCAGCTTTGCCATCAGTTTCTCCGGCTTCTCGGTCGGGTGGTCGGTGTTCTCCGGCATCGACCAGAACGGCACGGTGATGTCGGTCCAGATGTTGGACGGGTGGGTCAGGCGAAAGCTGCCATCCTGGTCCTGCAACCAGTCCTTCGGCTTCCCGTTGTTGCGGTAGGTCGCCAGCACCTTGCGCTTCAGCTTGACGGCATCGACATCGAAGTAGAAGTCGTCCGACCGGGTGCTGAACCAGATGTCTTCGGCATTGTTCTTCCAGTTGCGCTTGGCGCCGCGGCCCTTGTCGCGTTCCCAGGTGATTCGATTCCGTACCTGAAAGGACGCCTCCAGGACGGGATAGATCACCGTCGACGTGCTCCAATCCGAGCACACGTACAGCGTCGCGTCCGGCTTCATCAGCGGCACCAGCAGATCGACGAGGGCCTGAAACCAGCGCCGATACTCGTCTGCCGGTCTCTTCTTGAAGGTGCTCGCGCCGTAATCCTTGGTGATGTTGTACGGAGGGTCAAGGATGAGCAGGTCGACGAACGAGAGGGGGAGGTGCCGGGCGACAGAGAAGATGTCGCCGCCGACAACCCGCCCTGCGACCTCACGGCACGAGACCGGGCTATCGAGCCGCATGACGCGGCGTACGAGTTGTTCCCGTTCCGCCTCTGTGCATGAGATCGTACGATTTCGAGGGGCGCGAGCGGGCATGGCAGCGTCCAACTCGATTCTACGCGCACCCTCCACAAGGTAGGCGCGTGATGGGGTCACGCAGCCGCTGACGTGACTTCAAGGCGTAGACCGATTGCGCCCAAGGCGGCATCCATCTGATCGAGCCGTGAGTGGTGATTGATATTCAACACGCGATCTACTTGCGGCAGATGCCAGCCCAAGCGTCGGGCCAACTCGGCCTTACCGATATCCTGGTCCCGCATTCCCTGGTACAGGATCACTTTGACAGCCGTAAGGGTCGGCAGTAGGACATGGGTCTCGCCACTCTGAGAAGGCATCGGTATGTCTTTCCGATCTTGGATGCGTGCGGCAATGGCCTCCTCAAGCGCATCGACAGCACGTCCCAACGCCTCATCACGATCTTCTCCGAATGTCACCAACTCCGGAAAATCCGGAGACGTTACTAGTACGGTTCCGTCGTCCCTTTCAAGTTCAATGGGGTAAGAAAGCATTTTTTCGTCTCTGCGACCTGTTTCTGTCGCACTGTAGCGGTTCTCTCCGTGAGGGAGAATGCATGTTTGGAGCCTCTACTCAAGCTCCAAGTCCTTTTTGATCTTCGCAACAAGACGCTTTCCTAGGTCCTTTCCTGCTCCGTGCATCGGCAGTTGCGATACGAGACCATCACGCCGCACGGTGACGTGACCGCTGCCACCACGATGATTCTCGAAGGTACACCCTCGTCTCTTGAGCCATCGCCTGAGTTCCGAAGCCTTCATCGGCTTCCTCCTGTAGGGGCTACCCCTCAGAACAGCCCATTTTGCGATTTCTCCATCTGTTGACTCCTCGTCCGCCATCGAATCTACCAGCACTCATATCCGTGAGTCAACAGATGTGTTGCGGCGTCATGTTCGTCCACAAGCGGACGAGGCTTCCGTGCCCACCACAGATACTGTCATGCACCGCGCCACGAGGCGCGACCGTGCCGATCGTCATCTCCAGCAGGGCCAACCGCGCTAGTGCGCTTCCGCGCATCGCGACAATCACAGGGTCGGGCGGCTTTGGGCTGGAGCCGCCGCCGCGAGCGCCGCGTACACTCTGGCCACGCCGCCGCCAGCGACCAGAACGGCCACGCTCCGCTGCTCGTGGAGCGGTAACGTCACGCTACGGTTGATCGTGCGTCATCTCGACTCGTCGAATCTACCGGAACACGAAGCCGCTTGCGGCTGTCGGCGCACTCCCGAAGGTAAAGATTGATCAGCGTCTGGTAGAGGATGCGGCTGTCCGGCTGCCAGTGCCTTGAAATACTCCAGCGTGTCCACGTCCAGCCGTATCGTGACCTGTCTCTTGAGCTGCGCGTAAGGATTTCGTTTCGCCTTGGAGAAGTCGTAGCTGTCTCTCATCGCGCCCACCTGCGTTTCCGGGTCGCCGATGAGCAAAGCCCGATCATCGTAAACAGGGAGGGTTCAGCGGCCCAGGACGATGTCGACGCCTCGGACAACGAGCGCCACCTTCCGTTCCGCGAGCTTACGCACGCGCTTCACCAGGGTGCGGCGGTCAAGCGCGACGGGCGTGACATCCGCGGCTTGAAACAGATCGTCGGGCAGCGACACCGCCGTCTTCATACCGGCAGTATAACCTGGGTGGTGCCGCTCGTGTGGTAGGTTGTTGCGGGTTGAGTGGGTTCTTGCGGCGGTGGTAGGGTCGGCCGCGCGCGATGAGGTATCAACCGCTGCCGCTGGCTGAGCAGGTGGCCGTTCATGGAGTCCGGGTCGACATGAGTTCGCCTCCCGGCGGTCTGCAGGTGCTGGAAGAGGTCGGGCTGCTGGCGGTGCCCGGGGTGCGGGGGCAGGTGATCTACCGGGCGCCGGGGTCGCTGTTCGAGACCCGGGCCACGGTCACGCCGGGCGGCGACTACCTGCTGATGTTCCCGACCGACAGCGCCGGTCACGACCCGACCGAGGGACACTGCCACTACGGGCGCGCAGAGCGCAAGGTGAACGACCTGGTGGCGTTCCGTTCTTCGGACGGCGGGGAGAGCTGGCACGGCCCCAGCATCGCGTTCGACATCGACTACAACCAGCACGGCTTCGTGCCGTTCATCCCGCGTGCCGGCAGCCGCCTCTACGCGTTCGGGACGCAGCCGATCTGGGACCGCTACCGCCGCGACCAGGGGTTGCGCGAGAACGCGCCGATCGGCTACCGCTGGTCGGATGACGACGGCCACACCTGGAGCGGCGTACGGCTCATCGAGCCAGGCAACGATCCGGGCTTTACCGGCATGTCGGTGATGCGCATGTGCGAGACCGAGGCCGGGAGCTGGCTGATCGGCTCCCACGAGGCGGACTGGAGCCACCGGCCGCTGCAGACCCGCCAGTACGTGCTGCGCAGCGAGGATGAGGGTGCGAGTTGGCAGCTGCTGCCCGGGGCGCGCGGCGGCGGCTGGTTCGCGAGCGGGTTCGGAAGGCTGGACGAAGGCCGCCCCATCGACCTCGGCGGCGGCGAGGTGCTGCTGATGGCACGCTCACCCGAGGGCCACCTGTGGCAAGCGCGCAGCGCGGACGACGGCAGCACCTGGAGCTATCCCGAACCCACGCCGCTGGTCCACCCGGATGCCCCGCCGATGCTGTTCATGCTGTCGGACGGCGCCACCCTGGCAGCGTTCCACCACAACCGGCATCACGACCTCGACTACACCGGCCTCGACGGCACCAAGCCGGAATTGATGGCCGACCGCTCCGAACTCTGGGTGGCCCTGTCCGGCGACGGCGGCCGCTCCTGGACCGAGCCCCGCTTCCTGCTGGCGAATGCGCTCGAGCCCTCGTTCGACACGCCGTTCCGGAATCACCAGTGTTCCTACATGGACCTGTTCGTCGACCGCGGCACCATCCACATGTTCATCCCGCACCGTTGGCAGCAGGTCACCTGCCTGCGCTTCCCGGAGACCTTGCTGGCCGACCTTCCCACCGCCGCGGTCTTCTGATCCCCGGTCTACCTGGCGTTCACGTAGCCGACACGTCCGGCCTGCAGCGCGATCGCCCGCCGGATCAACTCCGTCCGTGACTGCCGCGTCCGGAACAGATCGCCCTGCTGCAGCCCGTGGATGCGGATCAGCCGGTCCATCGCCGCACGGTTCCGTTCAAGCGCACCGTCCGCGAGAATGTGCACCACCTTCTCCCCGGCTGCCTCGAGTGCCGGCGCCACCAGCAACGTGCGATGGCAGTCGAGCGGCTCCCGCTCCGCACACATGAGCGCAATTCGCTGCTCCGCGCTGCCCCGCAGCACACGACGGATGCCGTCCCGAAACGACTCGGTCCCCGCAACGCGCTCGTACACGATGCGCCCGCGTTCGTAACAGCCTGGATCATCGGGCCGCCCACCCAATTCACGACCCAGAAACAGGTAGTCGATGCCGCGTGCCGCCAGCGCCGACGCCAGCGGCTGCCGGCTGAAATGCCTGACGAACCGGCTGTACGGCACCGATCGAACATCGGCCACGGTTGCGACCCGGTGTTTCCCCAGCAGTGCGAAGAACCCCTCAAGGCTGTGATTGGAATGCCCTATCGTGAATACCGCCGAACGTTCCCTGGGGTGCATCTCGCCTCGGGTGCGCTCCTCGCCGGCGACTTCGCCAGCGTGCTCGCCGAGTTGAACACTGGCCTCGGCACCCCGGAGCATGCCGCGTTCGTCGCCGCACTGAGCAAGGAACCGCTCCGTAATCCTCACGGGGCGGCCGTGGGGTGTTGCCACCGATCAGCGCCGCGTGTCACGGACGCTGCGCGGCTAGGTTTCGTCGTCCTCGACGATGCGCAGGGCGGCGCGCGCTTGCTCGGCTTGGCTGCCTACCCCGTCCAGCCGGGCGGCGAGGTCGGCACGCAGGTTGGTGGCGAACTCCTCCAGGATGGTGCGGATTTCGTCGCAGATTCCGTCCAGGCGGGAGCCGAGCTCGGTACGCATCGCAGCGAGTTCGGCGCGGATTTCGCGCAGCTCGGTGAGGACATCTCGTAGTGTCGGTTGGGCTGAATCATTCATTGATGACATGCTCCTTGCGGGTCGGCGAACTCGCGCAACGCGGCGGCCGCATTCGCATGGCCGGCGGCTGCCACGTGCTCGGCGTCGCGCGATGCGCTCGGCATCGACTTCGCGCGCCTCCGCCGCCTCACGAACGTGCCCGCTCGCTCATGGCGTGGAGCGTACTGTGCGCACCGGCGGTGAGGCAACGGGGCGGAATCCACTTACCCGGCGCAGGGTGTCGGGATCGCCGAAGCCGCCGGCCTTGGTGACCAGCACCATGCCGTCCCACGCCCCACCGAGCACGCGGCCCCACGGAACGTAGGGCTCCACTTCGCCGCACAGCTCGAGGCGGTGAATGGCCAGCCGCCGCAGGCAGGCGTATGCGGTGTCGCCGCCCACCAGCAGCAGCGCGCGCGGGAGCACGCCCGCCGACGCCAGTGCGCGCGCGGCCAGATCGGCAAGATCCGCCGCCACCGTCTCCGCCACGGGGACGGATGGCCGGGCGGCGGATTCCGCGAGCGAGGGTGCGCACAGAAAGAGATCCCGGCCGGCGGCCAGCGCCTTGGCGGACAGCGCGGCTGCATCCACGGCGCTCAGTGGGCCCGGTGCACCATCTTCCGCGCCGCCGGAGACGTGCCAGCGTTTGCTTGCCGCGGCGCCGGAGGCTGCGCTCGCGCGCACCAGCAGCGGGCGGACGGCGGCGGCGGCCAAATCCACCTGCCTGTGGGACAGGCTGCGGCGCGATCCA
>JGIcombinedJ30088_10002371_pt1 | contig 18157 bp, 12 predicted proteins | sample PinacodermPK_FD_30088 | JGI IMG/M metagenome (IMG submission 30088)
TGGGCGGTCGGGCCTTCGGCCCTCCCTTGTGCAGGGGCTGCGCCCCCGCAACGCCCCCCTACAAAAACATGCCTCACCGACCGTGTGCATTCTTAGCAACGTGTCGGCTGGCGAGCATGGCGGCGGCTGTACACCAGTTACGTCACAAAGAGCCCGAATGGTTCCAAGGATGACTGGCTGGTCATCTGCTGTGGCTTAGTAGTTACAAAAAAAGAGTGCCGAAACGCTGTGTTTTCAACAGGGCGGTCAGCTCTCCGCACACATTGGCATTGTTGCCACAGATATTTTCTGCCCCGATACCCTACACTGATAGAATAGGCTGAAAGGACGGGTCAATGGCGATGAATTTTGTCCGCAGTGTGAGCGAGCGATGAACATGACAGCGAGTGCAGACCAGCCGGCTCCGGGATTGCCGCCGACGCTCGTACGGCTGGACGCCCTGGGCAAGTCCTATTACGAAGCGGGACAAGAGAAGCGTGTTCTGGAAACTGTGGATTGTTCTTTTGGGACCGGGCAGTTCATCTGTCTGTTGGGGAAATCCGGCAGTGGCAAGAGTACACTCCTGAATCTCATCTCCGGCATTGACCGTCCAACCGAGGGACGGGTCTTAATTCGCGAGCGGGGCCGCGAAGTCGAGTTGACCGCCCTGCACGAACACCAGCGCACGCTCTTCCGCCGCCGCAACATCGGCATCATCTTCCAGTTCTTCAATCTGATCCCCACACTCACAGTCCTGGAAAATGTTGCTCTGCCGATCGAGTTGGCGGGCCAGGATCGAAGAGGCCACCGTCGCGCCGAAAATCTGCTCGATCGGGTCGGTCTTGGGGACCGGCTGGACTCTTTCCCGGACCGGCTCAGCGGTGGCGAGCAGCAGCGCGTCGCCATCGCCCGCGCCGTCATCCATGACCCAATTCTGCTGCTGGCCGACGAGCCTACGGGCAACCTGGACGAGGGAACGGGCGAGGCCGTTCTCAGGCTGCTGCTGGAGTTGAGCCGCGATGCCGGGAAGACCCTGATAATGGCGACCCACGATCAAGACATTGCAGACCTCGCCGATGCAGTCTATTTCCTGGAACGGGGGCAACTCGTTTCCCACCTCAGCGCGGCGCAGAGTCAACTGCAAGAGTCGGACGCTATGCAAAGGCAGTTTAGCGACCTGGATTCTGCGAAGCCGCGATGACCCGANCTCTTTGGCGACATCCANTATTGCGATTAGCGTGGCGGCACAGCTGGCGGCGGCCTCTGCAGTCGATCTTTCTGGTCGTCGGCGTGGCGATTGGCGTCGCCATGATCGTCGCGATCGACCTGGCCAACGGGTCGGCCAACCGGGCCTTTGCACTCGGGACCGAACAGATAACAGGACGCGCAACGCACCAGGTAGTCGGCGGGCCAGACGGNGTGGATGCCGCCGTCTACGCCCGTCTGCGCAGAGANNTGGCGTTTCGTCTCAGCGCCCCGGTCGTCGAAAGCTATGTCAGTGTGCCCCAGCTTGACGCCCAACCCATGCGCCTGCTCGGCATCGACCCNTTCGCCGAGCCGCCTTTTCGCAGCTATTTGGGNGGCCAATCGGTTGATGCGGCGGCGGTTGACGGCTTCGGCAGCTANCTCACGCCCTTCCTTGTGGAGCCCAATACCGTTCTGATCGGTCAGTCGGTGGCCGCCCGCTATGGCCTGCAGCCAGGTCAGTCTTTACCTGTCCGCATCGGCGCGCGCCGGGAGATGTTGGAAATTGTCGGGCTGCTGGTCCCATCGGACGAATTGAGCCGGCGTGCATTGGACGGCTTGCTTATCGTCGACATCAGTACGGCGCAGGAGCTGTTGGACAGAGTCGGCCGGCTTGACCGCATCGATCTGATCGTGCCGCCAGGCCCTGCGGGCGATGCGAAGCTGGACGAAATCAGGGAGATCCTGCCGGCTGGAGCGCGCGTTGTTCGTCCCTCTGCCCGCACAGGTACGGTGGAAGAGATGACGGCCGCGTTCCGGCTGAATCTGACCGCGCTCAGCCTGCTCGCCCTGGTTGTAGGCATGTTCCTGATTTACAACACGGTTTCCTTCAGCGTCGTCCAGCGCCGGCCCGTTCTTGGCATCTTACGGGCGCTCGGCATGACGAGGCGGGAACTGTTTGTCATGATCCTGACCGAGGCGGCCTTTCTGGGCCTGGTTGGCACCGCGCTTGGCATGGGGCTGGGGGTGGTGATGGGCCGTGGCGCGGTTCAGGCCGTTACCCAGACCATCAACGATCTCTTTTTCGTGGTGGCGGTACGCAGCGCCGACATTCCTGTTCTGACATTAGCAAAGGGCGCGCTCAGCGGCATCGGCGCCGCATTCCTGGCGGCATTGCTGCCAGCCTTCGAGGCGACGAGCGTGCCTCCAGCCGGTGCCATCCAGCGCTCCAACATTGAGAGCAAGGCTCGTCGAACGCTGCCGCGGCTGACCGCAGCCGGCCTCATCCTGGGACTGGTGGGCGCAGCTATGCTGATCCCTGAATGGAATCTCGTCATTGCCTTTGGCGGCCTGTTCGCGGTCATCCTTGGCGCCGCGCTGGTCACACCTGCGCTCACGCTGCTTCTGATGGAGGGCTTGCACCGGCTTCTCAGCCGCCGCCTTGGCATCCTCACCCGCATGGCCCCGCGCAACATCCTGCGCTCACTCTCGCGCACGTCGGCCGCGATCGCGGCTCTTATGGTTGCCGTCAGTGTGATCATCGGCGTGGGCGTGATGATCGTCTCCTTCCGACTGACGGTCGAGCAGTGGCTGGACGAGATCCTCCAGGCCGATATTTTCATCTCCGCGCCCGCGCTGGGGCCAAATCGCAACAACGCCGTGTTGGAGCCGTCGTTGCTGGCCGAGCTGCGCTCCTTTCCCGCCATCGCCGGCTACTCGACCAGCCGCGAAGTGGAAGCAGCTGCCACTCTACCGGACGGGACTGAGGCCACGGTACAGTTGGCGGCCGTCCTGCAGGACCTGGCAGGCGGCGACCGCCGCTACCGTGAATCGGTCGGTGACACGGAAGCCACCTGGGCTGCCGTTGAGGAGGGAGGCGTTGTCGTCAACGAAACGATGGCGAACCGTTTCGAGCTGAGACTGGGAGATACGCTGCGACTCCTGACAGATGCCGGAGAGCGTAGTTTCCCCATCGTCGGCATTACCTACGACTTCGACGTCCAGCCCACCCTGCTGATGGACGACGGCAACTACCGGCGATACTGGAATGATGACGCGCTGTCGGCGGTAGCGCTCTTCGTCGAGCCGGGCGTCGACGTGGACGAGACGGTCAGCGCGCTGCGGCGGGCCTTCGCCGGCAGGGCGGAACTGCTGATTAGCTCCAATCGAGGCGTCCGGCGCAATGCGCTGGAGGTGTTTGATCGCACGTTCGCCATTACGGTCGCGCTGCGGCTGCTGGCAACCTTGGTCGCATTTGTGGGCATCCTGAGCACGCTGATGAGTTTGCAACTGGAGCGTGCCAGGGAGATTGGCGTTCTGCGCGCGAGTGGGATGACGCGGCGTCAGTTGTGGGGGGTCACGCTGCTGGAGACAGGTTTGCTTGGAACCAGCGCCGGGTTGGTGGCGATGCCGACCGGCTTCATACTGGCGCTGATCCTCATCTACATCATCAACCTGCGCTCTTTCGGCTGGACTCTGACGATGCAGCTCCAGGTAGGAGAGTTTGCGCAGGCATTCCTGGTTGCTTTGACTGCCGCGTTGCTGGCAGGTCTCTATCCGGCCTGGCGCATGAGCAGAACCGACCCGGCTGAAGCGCTGCGTATGGAGTGAGGGGAGAAGGTTGGCAAGCGGTGAAGTGTGGAAGCTGTCGTTAGCCTGTGGGCTTCAGTCGAAGAGACCCAGACTCACATATTTGCTGCCGTCGTCGGGAAGGAGGGTGACGATGACCCCATCGGAACTCTCAGGCAGTTCTTTCGCTACTTGCACCGCGGCAGCGACGGCGGCGCCGCTGCTGAAACCGACAAACAGTCCGGCCGCACGCGCCAGCGCCTGGGTTACGTCCCAGGCAGTCTCGGCAGCAACGGTCATGTGACGGTCGACCAGTGACGGCTCATAGATTCCCGGTGTTATGGCCGTTGGCAGATACTTCAACCCTTCGATTACGGATAGCTCATCTTCGGGTTGAACGGCGACAAGCTGCGCTGCCGCGTACTGTTCCCGCAAGAAACGACCGGCGCCAACAAATGTACCGGTTGTCCCCAGCCCGGCAACAAAATGCGTTAGTCGTCCCTGAGTCTGGTGCCAGATCTCCGGGCCGGTGCCCTCGTAGTGGGCGCGCCAGTTGGCATCATTGTTATACTGATCGGCGTAGAAGTAACGTTGCGGTTCGGCGGCGACGATCTCCCGCACCAGGCGAATGGCCCCATCCGAACCTTCAAGCGGATCCGATTCAATGAGGGTGGCGCCGTAGGCCTTTACCAGCGCTTTGCGTTCGCGGCTGACATTTTTGGGCATTACGAGATGGACAGGGAACCCCTTGACAGCGCCGACCAGCGCGTAGGCGATCGCGGTATTGCCGGAGCTGCTGTCAATAAGCGTCTTACCTGCGCCCAACCTGCCGTCCGCTTCGGCCTCCTCCACGATCTTCAAGGCGGCGCGCGCCTTCACCGACCCACCGGGATTTGCCCATTCCGCTTTGGCGTACAGCTGTACGTCTTCCGGCGCGCCGTGACTATGCGCGAAGTCGGTCAGGTCGAGTAGAGGGGTGTTGCCGATATCTTCAAGCACGGAGATCGCGCTCTCGGTCGAAAGGCTCTCTGTCGAAATCGGCGTCAGTGTCTGGGCAATCATGGTTGACTCAATTTACAGTGGATGGTGCAGTACAGTACACCATCCACTATGCATTGTTCGTTTTAAGCCTTAACAAGCTCCTGCTCGCCGGCGCCATTAGATGCGACCGTCTCTGCAAAAGCCTCAGCTACATTTTCTGTTGCATGCTCGTCGAAGCTGGGCATGCCGCAGAACTGCTCATAGTCGATCAACTCGATGACGGACGGGTCGTCGCCGCAGACAGGGCAGTCTACGTCACGGTTCACGGTAAGGGTACGAAAGGTCATGTCGAGCGTGTCGATCATGAGCAGCCGGCCGGAGAGAGGCTCGCCAATGCCAACGATCAGTTTGATCGCCTCAATCGCCTGGACCGAGCCGACAATGCCGGGCAGCACACCCAGCACACCCGCCTCGGCGCAGCTGGGGACTTCGCCGGGAGGAGGCGGGTCCGGGTAGAGGCAGCGATAGCAGGGGCTGTCGGCGTCGGCCTGTTCGGGTAGGTAGACTGTTACCTGGCCCTCAAACATGAAGATGCTGGCGTCCACGAGCGGAATGCCGAGCATCTGGCAGGCGTCATTCACCAGATAGCGGGTAGGGAAGTTGTCCGAGCCGTTGATGACGACATCGTAACCGCGCATGATATCGAAAGCGTTATGGCTGGTGATCGGCTCGCGGTAGCCCACAACATTTACGTCGGGATTAATCTCGGCGATACGGTCGCGGGCCGATTCGACCTTGGGACGACCGACATCGCTTTCACCGTGGAGCACCTGGCGTTGCAGGTTGGAGACGTCGACCTCGTCGAAGTCGATGATCCCCAGTTGCCCGACTCCTGCGGCGGCCAGGTAGATGGCTGCCGGACTGCCCAGCCCGCCGGCGCCAATCATGAGCACTTTGCTGTCGAGGAGCTTAATCTGTCCTTCTTCGCCGATTTCGTCGAGAATCGTATGACGGCTGTAGCGAATGCCCTGCTCGTCGGACAGCACGGTGGGCACCTTGAATGGCAGTCCCGCGTTCTTCCAGCCGCCGAACCCGCCGTTAAGCGAGTAGACATCGGTATAGCCCATTTCCTGCACATTGCGTGCGGCCAGCAACGAGCGCACGCCGCCGGCACAGTAGATCACCACGGGCTGCGAGCGGTCCGGCTGATGCTGCTCGATCTGCAACTCCAGGTGACCGCGCGGCAAGAATGATGCGTCCGGAATATGTCCCTGAACCCATTCATCGCGCTCACGAATGTCGATAAGTGTCATCTCATCGCCGCCGTCGACCCGGTTCTTCATCTCGTTGACCGTGATCTCCTGGACCTCGCTCCGTGCCAACTGCAGCAGTTGATCTCGGTTGAGTCGCGCCATAGCTCACCTGCTCCCGCCGGCCATCGCCGGCACAATTGAGATCTTGTCGCTTTCGCCGACGCTGGTCGCCAGCCCGTCCAGGGTGCGGATCTCGTCGTCGTTGCGGAAGACATTGATAAAGCGTTTCACGTTGCCGTTTTCGTCTAAAAGCCTCTCACCGATGCCCGGGTAGCTGCCTTCCAACTGACCGATCACTTCGCCAACAGTCGACCCGGCCGCTTCCACCTTCGACTGTCCGGCGGTGAAGCGGCGCAAGGCGGTCGGCACAAACACAGTTGCCATTCTTCGGCTCTCCTTTTCGAAAATTCATTGCAGATGGGTCAAGTCCCGCGCCGGCCCTGCATAGAAAAAGCCGGAGCCATCAGTGCGATGAGTCCGGCGTTCGATTTCTAGCTTGGCACTGCATCGCGGTTCCGCGCGCTTGCCGGAAAATGTTGACTCCAACTGCGATAGCCTGGTGTCACTCCGGCCGTGGAAACGTCCGTCGAGTGCGGGTTCAAAGTCAAGCGAACGCCCTCATCGCTCCTGTTCTGGACAGCGGGAAACCACCAGCCTCGTGCTGGCGGCGCCCGCTAAGGACACGAGCAAGTATTCAGGTAAGCTGCCTGTCTCTGATTATGCATTAGGATAGCGTTGCTTAGATATTGCCTGTTTGCAACCGTCACTATAGTTCTTGTAGCGACAGATGTCAAACTGGGCGCAGACAAGCGTGCATTCCGGTGACACTGAGGGTGCTGACGACACTAGAAACAGCACTGTGTCCAAGCTGGATACCCAGCTCTCTACAATTTTTTTATCGGAGCGGGGTGTGCCCCTGGACGAAAGCGGCCTCGGTCGGTTGCAAAGAGCGTTAAAGGTTTTCCAGCACCTGCACTGGAAATTCTCGCACGTTGACTACCCGAAAATCGTCGATTGCACCTGATTCATCCTCGTCAAAAACGATATATAGAGGCAGTTCCATAGCGGCGAGCAGATCATCCATCCCCTCTGGAACAGGGGCGTCAGTCGCCATGTAGAAGCCAAAAAGGCCGGGCCGCACTTCATCGAATGGGACTGCTTTTCGCACGGCTTCGCTGTCGGCATCGGGCCAGTGGGGCTCCATGCGGAAGGCGCGCAGCGCAGGCGCCTGGTCGAACTCCAGCGAACAAATGAGGTAGTAGGTCTCAGGGTAATGGGCGTTCCAGGCGTCGGTGGCGGAAGGGTAGGCGACCGAGACAGGGTGTGAATGATAGATGGCTACCATCTCGTCGCCTGCCTCCTCAAACTCAAACTGTTTCAGCAGCGTCTGCGGGTCGACATCATAGTTNTCGATCTTGTCTGCTGCCAGATTGCGGGCGCGGTAGAGCTGTGTCGCCTNCCCGGCGCGGCCGCGCAGAATCCCGCAGATCTCCTCCGGTTTCCCTTCGCGGGCGTGGGCGACGATGCCGTCGTAAACTGTGCGGGCCAGATGTAGGGCGCTCATTGCATGCTCCTGGGAGAAATCGCCGGATTCGCCGGTCATTGACATTGGCGGCGCCCCGAAATTGTACAATCAACCCCGGCAGAACCGCCAAACACAAGGGTGCCTGCCTGCACTACTACGCGAGCTGATTCGACGTTAAGACGCACGGAAGTACTGCCGAATATCTGAGGAGGAATTGAAAATCCCTGGCCGCTATGATAGGATCGTGCCCACCCACTAGCGCGGCTTTTGGTCGCATCAAGGTACAGACTAACTATTCTGCCATAACGAAAGGGCACCGATGGAAGGTGTAGAAGGGAGACGACAGGAGTTTTCCTCGCGTAGCTGGGACGATCGCCAACTCCTGAACATGATGGATTCGGTCCTGCGGAGGTTCTTTCGCAGCTACTGGGATCTGGACACACGGACACGCAGCCAGGTGGACCGCCTACGGATGGCGGCGGCAGAGGCCGCGGGTAACAGCGGCATCAGCGCGCTGGAACGACGCGCCATCTTGACGGGCTTCCTTGACGACGTCGCGTCAATTGACGCGGTGCAGCCAATCGTCGAAGAAGCAATAGGCGGCATTGCGGGTGACAGCCCCGGTTATGCTACGGCGAAAGGCATTAACTACCTGCAGGCGCTAAATCTGCTGAGGCTGATGCGGGACGATCCGGCCCACTATGTGCCGCGCGCATTCCAGACGCCGCCCACTGCTTCCCCGCGGAATACGCAGACCCCTTTCCCAGGTGCAAGCGGACAGCCGTACTCTGGCGGTCCGGCGAGGCGCATATGGGATCCCGTCCCGGACTCGGCGGCCGCGCCTGNAGCNGGTGTGGTCAGAGGCGGCGCGATGGTCCAGTTTTACACCTACGTCGACTTTCCGCCGACCATCTCGAGTCGCAATGACGTCAAATATCCGCTGGTAGTGCAGTTGGTACGCGATCGGCCCAGAGAGAGCCGCAGCGAAGGCGAAGTCGGAATCGCGTTTCAGGACGAAGTCGAGTATGTGGACGTTGTGGTGCGCGCGCCCGGCTTCGAAGAGGTCAGCGGATACGGTGCCGGCGCGCGCGACGGCCCTGCTTTGCGGCGCACGATCGCGGTGCCCAATGACAGCGATTCGCAGCCAGCCGTTTTTCTTTTGCAACTGGTCGACGAACGCTCCGGCCCCCACTGGGTTACGGTCGACTTTTATCACCGCGGCAGGAATGCCGGTTCGCTGACTTTGGAAGTGGCGGTCAGGGGCTTCCAATTCCTGCGCGGCGGTACGCGGCGGGCCGCCGCAGTCAGCGACGAGGAGAGTGCCGCGGCGCCCACTTTCGGGACGGCTTCAGTAGTACGTGCGGTTGACGGCATAACGATTCCACAGGGGACGCCGCTCCCGGCTGCCGACGTCGAGTTGCGCATCACCCGCGACGCCGACGGGCGCACGCTCCACTTTCATCTCCATTCGAAGAAACTACCTACGCTGGATGGACGCAGCGTTGGATCGATCGTCTTCAACGATCTGTCCAGACCCGACCAGTTCTTCGAGCGGCTGGTAGAGCGGCTCAGCGGCTTTGCCGCCCGGGCAGGCGCCGATCTNCCCGACGAAGAGGCCNTGCGGATGGAGGATGAAGTTGCCGATCTCGGGGTCGAGCTGTATGAGCAGCTGTTCCCGGCGCCGTTACGNCAGGTGTATTGGGAGCTCAAGGCGCGGCGCGACGACGGAGAGCTGAANAATCTGCTAATCGTCAGCGACGAACCCTGGATACCCTGGGAGCTGGTCAAGCCCTACGACGTCGTGGATGGTCGCGATGTGGAAGACGACCACCTGGCCGGCGCCTGGTGCATGAGCCGCTGGCTGGCGGGCGCGGCGGTGCCGTCCGACCTGAATATCCAATCCGCGCGGCTGGTGGCGCCAATGATGGATCTGGATTTTGTGGTAAAGGAGATCCAATATTTCGACAGCCTGGCCGAGCGACAGATCGAGATTGCGCCACCGATTACAACGCGCGCACAGTTCCTGGATTTGGCGGAGCAGGGCGGCGCCCAGCTTTTCCATTTCGCTTCGCATGGCAACTACAACCAGGCCTTCGTTGACGAGTCGCCGATCGTTTTGGAAGGGGAACCACTCTTCCCCAGCGACCTGACCCGTCGCCGGGCGAGGGGACTGCGCCGCGAAAGACCTCTCATTTTCCTCAATACCTGTCACGGGGCCCGCGTCGGCTTCAACCTTACCGGTCTGGGCGGCTGGGCACAGCGGTTGGTCGATCAGTTGGGCGTGACCGCCTTCGTCGGCGCGCTGTGGGAGGTCCACGACGAATTGGCCTCGCAGTTCGCACAGCTCTTTTACGAGGAGTTGTGGGCCGGCAAGACGCTGGGCGAGGCCTTCTTTTCGGCGCGGCGGCAACTGCGCGCCATGCAGAGCGCAAATCCCACCTGGCTCGCCTATACACTTTACGGTGATCCCAACAGCCGTGTGTTTTGGAGAAATGAAGGCGCCAGACCCGCGGGTAACGCTGCAAGACCGGAACTTTGAGAGCCGACTACCAAGAGTAAGCCATGACGACGCCGATGCGACGGCAGTACCTGCAACTAAAGAGCCAGCACCCGGACTGCATTCTGCTTTTCCGCTTGGGCGATTTCTATGAAGCCTTCGACAGCGATGCAGAAACTGTGGCCAAGGTGTGCGATGTGGCGCTGACAAGCCGCCCGGTCGGAAACAACCAGCGCGCGCCGCTGGCGGGCGTTCCCTACCACAGCGTGGAAGGCTACCTGGCACAACTTGTAGAGGCCGGTCACAAAGTGGCGATCGCCGAGCAGGTCAGCGAACCCGGCAATGGACTGGTGGAGCGGGAGATTCAGCAGGTCATTACCAAGGGCACGGTCGCCGAGCCGTCGATGCTGGCCGATGACCGCAACAACTATCTGGTGTCCGTTGTGTCTAACGCGCAAGGCACGGCTGCCGGCATTGCCTATTGCGATATCACCACGGGCGAATTTGCCGCGACGCAGATCGACAGTCGCGACGCGTCAGAGACCGAGCGGCGGCTGGGAGAGGAGTTGGGCCGGCTTCAGCCCAGCGAACTGATCACGTCCGATTGGAAAGTGGCAGAGAGCGGCTTGGCGGCACTGGTCGGCAGGTTGCAGGCGGTCGTCGCGCAGGTTGAGCCGTGGCAGGTAGAGTTGGACACGGCTCGCAGCGCGCTGCAGCGGCATCTGGGCGTTCGCAGCCTGGATGGTTTCGGCCTGCAAGACAAGCCTCAGGCTGTGCGAGCCTCGGCTGCAATTCTAGCCTATTTGCAGGAGATGCAGCCCAGCGTGCTTTCGCAGCTGGTGCGGTTGCACAGCTACACCCTGAGCGAATTCATGGCGCTTGACGAGTCGACGCGGCGCAATCTCGAATTGACGGAAACGATGCGGGGGGGCGAGGTCCAAGGGAGCGTGCTGGGCGTGCTTGACGAGACGCTTACTTCAATGGGCGGGCGACTGCTGCGGCGCTGGCTGGGGCGTCCTCTGCTGGAGATCGACCGCATAAACGAAAGACTCGACGCGGTCGAAACGCTGGTGAACGAGGCGGATCTGAGAGGGCAGATTCGCGACACGCTGCGGGGAATGGGCGACCTGGAGCGTTGGATCAACCGCATCACACAGAGCAAGGCGCTGCCGCGCGATCTGCTGGGCGTGCGCGAGATCCTGCGCCGCGGGCCCGGACTGCGTGCGCTGGTTCTTGGCGCCAAGCCGGCCCCAGCATTGGAACCGAAGGAGCAGGCAGCGCCGGCGACAGCGGCCGAAGCCTTCTATAGGCAGATGCTGGACAGGCTGCCGGACTGCACGACCTCACTAGAGTTGCTGGAGCGGGCGATCGACGATGAGCCGTCAGCGACACTTGGCACGCCGGGCATCATCCGGCCCGGCTACAGCGAAGAGCTGGATGCGATCGTCCACAACAGCCGCCACGCCAAGGAGTGGGTGGCGGCGCTGGAGGACGCCGAGCGTACGCGCCTCAACATCCAGAGCCTGAAGGTAGGCTACAATAAGGTGTTCGGCTACTACATCGAAGTCCGGAACACGCATGCGGAAAAGGTGCCGCAGGAGTATATTCGCAAGCAGACTTTGACGAGTGCTGAGCGGTACATCACGCCCGAACTGAAGGAGTATGAGTCGCTGATTCTCAATGCGGACGAAAGGCGGCTGGCGCTGGAGCAGCAGCTCTTCCGGCGCGTGTGTGAAGATCTCACCGCGTACGCGGACGAGATCCGGTGCCTGGCAGAAGGCTTGGCCCTGTTGGACGTGTACGCGTCACTGGCGGAGGTCGCGCTCAAGCGCCGCTACTGCCGGCCCCAGATTGATGACGGCTCTTCGATCACGATCACAGCGGGGCGCCATCCAGCGGTGGAGCAGACAACTGACGAGCCGTTTGTGCCTAACGACGCCCATCTCTCGCCTGGCGAGCTGATCCATATTCTGACCGGGCCGAACATGTCCGGCAAGTCTACGTATTTGCGGCAGACCGCCCTGATCACGCTGTTGGCGCAACTCGGTTCCTTTGTGCCTGCCGCCGCGGCCCGCATCGGCGTCGTCGATCGCATCTTCACACGAATCGGCGCCAGCGACGAACTCCATCGCGGGCAGTCCACATTCATGGTGGAGATGATCGAGACGGCCAACATTCTCATCCACGCGACCGAGCGCAGCCTTCTGATTCTTGACGAGATCGGCCGCGGCACGAGCACGTACGACGGGCTGGCAATCGCATGGGCGGTGGTCGAGCATATTCATAACTACCCGTCGCTGCGCGCCAAGACACTGTTTGCAACGCACTACCATGAACTGACCGACCTGGCTGAGCGGTTGCCGCAGGTCGTCAACTATAACGTGGCCGTCGACGACAGCGGCGACGACGTTGTCTTTCTGCGCCGGATCCTGCCGGGCAGGGCCGACCGTTCCTATGGCGTACACGTGGCACAGATGGCCGGCTTGCCGCGTGGTGTCGTGCGGCGTGCAGGTGAGATTCTGCTCGAGCTTGAGGCCTCTGGCGCGGCGGGCCCAGCCACGCTGCTGGATCAGACGCCCGGCCGCAAGCAGAAGGATGCGATGCAGGTGGGACTCTTTGCGACCGAACACCCGGCGGTGGAGTCGTTGCGGGCGTTGGACGTGGACGCGCTGTCGCCGCTGGATGCACTGAACCGGCTGTATGAGTTGCGACAGCTGGCGGAGAGTAGTTAAGGAACGATTGTCCTCAGTTTGCCCCTACGGATTGAGGTAACTACTCAGCCAATGCCACCCCTGACTCAAGCGTGGCAGGTGTTTTACTCACTTCTCGATACTTTCTCTTTGCTTATGGGCGGTCGGGCCTTCGGCCCTCCCTTGTGCAGGGGCTGCGCCCCCGCAACGCCCCCCTCCAAAACCATCCCTCATCCACCGTTCGGCGTCTTTCCAGCTGTGCGGCTCATCCAAAGTGGCGGCTGCCAGCAAATACACGATGAGAGGGCCTGAACGGCGGCGGGGATGAAGGGCTCGTCAAAACAGGCTGGTCAAGACAGGCTCTGCATACGGCTTAGTAGTTACGGATTGAGAAAGAATAGGTGTGTTTTTGGGAGCACTGCAGACTTCAGGAGTGGAAGGCTGCTGAGTTCTGAACGTTTGCCCGCGCGGGATGACTGCCCGCTTCAAGGTCCCGTAGCAGCCCCAGATATTTTGGGTGAAGTAGCTCGCAGTGCAGGGAAGCTTCTCATTCCCCACACCACGCATGGTTGAACTGAAGGGCCTGCTATGCGAAGCTTGCCTGGTCCCTTGAAGGCGACTAGGCTTCCGGTTGAGCCGTCTGGTTCGGATGAATCGTCGTGCCCGGCCACATGGTGGTGACTTCGCTGACGTCGATGGTGATGCCGTCGGGATCCTCGACTTTGAAGGCGGGCTGCTCCAGGTTATCGGGATCGAGGGGCGTCTTGCCGCCCAAGCCATCGGAATAGATTGTGTAGCCCATATCGCGCAGGCGGCGGGCCGCGGCGGATACATCGGGGACGCCGACGCCGATATGCAGATAATCGAGCATGCCGGAAACGTGTTCCGGGCGATCGTCGCCCTGGTGCTGGAAGACGGCGAAGTTGTGGTAACCGTCGGTCAGGTCGTAGCGGATGCCCCTCTCGCCGGCGACGCGCAGGCCCAGACCGTCGCGCCAGAAGCGAATCGACTTGGATAGATCGGACGCTCTTACCCCTACGTGGATCAATACACTCATTCGTTTGTCTCCTTAACTTTTCAAAGCAGGAATTGAAATTGCCCTCACGGGCGGCTGTCAGCGGTCCCAGCGGGATCGGCGGGCTTCAAGGTTGGAATGGACGTCGATAAGAACGGTCTGCCCGTCGGCGTTGAGCCGTTGGGCGCGCTGCAGTGCCGGAACCATCTCGCCGGTCTTGGTTACGGTGATGCCGACCGCGCCGAGCCCCTCTGCGATTTTGGCATAGTCGCCGACCATGTGACTTACGCCATAACGTTCGCGCGCGGTGGCAAAATTGCCCGGCGGATATGTCGCCATACCGCCATTGTTGAGCAGCACAGTCGTGATCGGCGCCGGCGCGCGCACTGCCGTCTCCAGATCCAGGCCAGACATGCCGAAAGCACCGTCGCCCATGAAGTTAAGGCAGAACTTGTCGGGATGGGCCAGTTTGGCGCCAATCATGACCGGTAGGCCGAAGCCGAGGTGGGTCGTCTTGCCCCAGCCGATGTAGCTATTCGGAACCGTGGCGGTATAGAAAGGCACAATCGAATCGCGGGGCGCGCCGGCATCGTGGGTAACGATACTGTTTTCCCAGTCGAGCGTGCGGTTGATGTCGTGGATGACCCGGTATGTGTTGAGCGGCTCTTCATCCGAGGTCAGCAAGGGCGTCCACTCGTCGAGCCAGGGCTTCCGGCAGGCTGCGATCTCGGCGGCGGTCTGGCGGCTGCGGGTGTCGCGGGCATCGCCAATCTGGCACTTGGCTGATTCGATCATTGCCTGCAGGGTCAGCTTGGCATCGCCGACTAGGCCGATGTCGACCGATTCATCCTTGTTGATATCTTCCGGGTTGATGGTGTTGTGGATGATGACCTTGCCCGGCAGAATAATCTGACAGTAGGGGCCGCGGGTGAGGCTGGTGCCGATGGCGAGGAGGAGGTCGCACTCCTGCAGCCAGCGGTGCGCCGGCAGGGTTGTTGCACGGCTACCCGCGCCCAGAGCGAGAGGGTGGCGCTCATCGAAAGCCGACTTGCCCGGCATCGTGCAGAAGACGGGGATGCCGGTATACTCGGCGAGCTCGCGCAGCACGTCGCTGGCGCCGCCGAGCAGGACGCCGCCGCCCGCCCAGATGACAGGCTTCTCGGCCTGCAGCAGCAACTTTACCGCCTCGTCAATATCGCTCTCGGCTGGAAGCTGCTTCATGGTCTGGGGCGGCCGGTAGTTGAGCGCTTCGGCAGGAACCTCCTGATCGCAGACATCTGTCAGCATCTCAACGACGACCGGACCCGGCGGCCCGTTGCGCAGAGCGTGGAAGGCGCGCCGCATTACGGCGGCGACTTGATCGGGACGGTAGATCGCTTCTACCTGCTTGACAATGCCCTGGTAGTTGCTCGCGGCGGAAAAGTTGGGCCGCACCGACAGTTGGTCGAGTTGAACGCCGCCCGGCAAGACCAGGACCGGGATGTTGTCAGCGTAGGCCTGGGCAATTCCGCCCATCGCGTTTTCGGCCCCGGCCTGGGACTGGACGGCGACGACTCCGAAGCGCTTGCGGCCGCTGGTGCGGCTGAAGCCGTCGGCGGCCATGACCGCGCCGCGTTCATGGCGAAAATGTATGGGCCTGATACCGACCTGGGCGGCTGCCTCGATCAGCGGATTGGATGGATAACAGGCCAGCCATTCGACCCCTTCCTCTTTCAGGATTGCTGCAATAGCTTCGATGCCGTTCATCAGCGGTTCTCCAGTTGCCGCACTGCCAGAAAGCATTGGTTGCAGGAAGTATTCTCTTCCCTGGCCCCGACTACTGCGGGTGAGGTGCGGGCAGCACGGACAGGTCCACCTTCTGCGGTTGACCGGATTGGATGGAAGTTGTGATCGCTTCGACCAGAAGGGTGGACAGGATCCCTGCCTGCGGAGGCACGTACGGTTCGGTGTCGTTTTGAATCGCTTCGACCAGAAACGACAGACGTTCGATCGGGGCCGGAGTCAGCGTCTCGCTCTGCTGGCCTTCCTCCGGGTCGTCCGTTGAGAAGGTGACCTTGCGGAAGTGTTCATAGAGTACAGCCGAACTTTGACCGTCGAAGAACTCGAAGAACCATTTGGAGATTACGGAATTGCTGCCGGCGTCGCTCATCAGGAAGGTCGCGACCGAGTCGTTGGCGAAGCGGATTGTTGCCGCGGCAGTGTCAATCATATCGGGACTGCCCAGTTCGCCGGGGTGAGTCACCTGGCCGCCAATGGCGTGAACTTCTACGGGCGCGCTGTCGTGGATCCAGCAAAGGTAGTCCACCATGTGAACGCCGACGTCCCAGAGCGGGCCGCCGCCCTCCACGGGATGCCAGCGCCAGCGATTGAGGTCGGCGGGGCTCATCATACACTGGCTGTGGCTGACTTTGGGTGTAGCCAGGCGCTGGCGGATGGCGCGCGCGGCACCCGAGAAGCGGATAGAAAAGTTGAGCATCAGCTTGGTGCCGGCGGCCTGCATGGCTTCATGAATACGCAAACAATCGGCGGTGGTCATGGCCATCGGCTTTTCGAGGAAGAGATGCTTGCCGGCCTGGAGGGCGGCGACGGCCAGTTCGGCATGGGAGCTGTGGGAGGTGGCGATCGAAACGATATCCACATATGGGTCAGCGAAGACCCGCTCCGGATCGGTGGTGGCGTAGTGGACGCCGTACTGTGCTTGCAGCTGTTGCGCGGCGCCCTCGTGGATGTCGCAGAATCCGCGTACGGCTACGCCCTCGGTTTCTGCGGCCCAGCCGGCATGTGCGCGTCCCGCGCCGCCGCAGCCGATGAGGGCATATCCAAGAGTTTGGGCTGACTTTCCGTTGTTTGCCATCATGGATTCACTTTCGAGTCATTTGATTCTGACTCTTGTTGTCAGTCGCCTGAAAATAGTTCTGATGAGAGTCCAAAAGGTGGCAACCCAGCCAACCCAGGAGAGGCTGTACCAGTGCTGAAACTATACCCAGTGGCAGGCCGTCGTTGTATTGTACACGAAAGCCCTATTAGTCTGAATTGCAGTTTTTGCGGCAGTGTCATACTGCCAGGCGTAAGCATGTACTGCGGCGAGCCGGAATTACAGGATCTGGACACAGGATGCGTGCTGTCGGGGGTCGGTACCGGGACAGGCTTGTTGCAATTCCCATAGTAGCGGTAGCTACTTAGCCATACACAGTGCCAGTATTGACCATCCCTCTGTCCATTCCGCCCTTCAGGCAATCTGATTACGTATTCGGTTGGTGGCAGCCTCGGTGCAGGGGCGGCACCGCTGGAATGCGCACACACGGTCGGTGAGCGATGCTTTTGGAGCGGGGCGTTGCGGGGGCGCAGCCCCTGCACAAGGGAGGGCCGAAGGCCCGACCGCCAATATAAGTGTAAAGAGTCGAGAGATCACTTTTGCTCGCCTCTTTCAGGTTTGCGTATCAGTTGTGACTGATTAGTTTCGAGTAGCGTCGCTTATTGCTTTAGCCTATACTGTTTCCGAGCAAACACTGCACATTAGTTGCATGCGTTCCGGCATAGCCAATTGCGATGGCGAATCACAGGAGGACGACATGGCAGGTAAAATGGCAGCGGGTGAACAGCAGGCTGGCAACAGCGCGTTGCAGGCGGGAGGGATGACACAGGATCAGATTGAGGAGTTCGAGGAAGAGGGCTTTCTGATCTTGCGCCAGAGGCTGCCGCGTGAAGCGCTGCAGCCTCTGATCGACGAGTTGACGCAGAAAGTAGACGGGGCGATCACAGAGGCGATCCAGCAGGGTCAGCTTGACGCTAAAGACACGTTTGATGACGCTCCCTTCGCAAGCCGGCTGGCGCTGGCGTCTGAAGCCTGCAGGGACCGGAACTGGCTGTGGGAGAACTATTTTTCACGGGGCAAGCCGATTTCGGCCGGCATGTTCACGCTGCGGACTTCGCCGGTGTTGCTGGACGCGACGGAGTCCTTAATCGGGCCTGAAATTCTGGCCCATCCCCAATTTGCACTGCGGCCGAAAATGCCGGACCTGGACCTGATGGATATTCCCTGGCACCAGGACCTGGCCTATCTGATTCCTGCGGAGGCGGGCGAAACGCTGGTGGTCAACTTCTGGATCCCGCTCGTTGAGGCGACCGAGCAGAACGGCTGCATGCAGGTGATTCCGGGCTCCCATCGCGAGGGTCTGATTCCGCACGATCTGTGGCTCGAGACGCCGGGGCATAAGGGGGCGAGAGGGATCGCCGACGCGGACCTGCCTGCCAGCAGTATCGTCACCTGCGAGGTTGATGCGGGGGATGTGCTGTTGACAATGGAACGGCTCGTGCATCGCTCGATTCCCAACCGGTCGCAGACTGTCCGCTGGAGCGTCGACACGCGTTACAATCGGATTGGCCTGCCGACGGGCCGGTCCA
>JGIcombinedJ30088_10002381_pt1 | contig 18129 bp, 18 predicted proteins | sample PinacodermPK_FD_30088 | JGI IMG/M metagenome (IMG submission 30088)
GGAGCCATGACCTCCCAGCCATGGATACGCGGTTTCCGGGCTGCACAAACTTCTTCCCGTATGCCCCTTCAATGGAGCCATGACCTCCCAGCCATGGATACCTCCCACCAGCGATAAGCCATCTCAGCCTGAAAATGCCTTCAATGGAGCCATGACCTCCCAGCCATGGATACCCGCCGAGCCTATCCGTCGAAGAACTGGCACGGTACGCCTTCAATGGAGCCATGACCTCCCAGCCATGGATACGCTGATCATCGTAGGCGTGGCCATCGGCAGCCTCGGCCTTCAATGGAGCCATGACCTCCCAGCCATGGATACCTACTTGATAGCGTTTACGCCGGCGGCGACATCTTCCACCTTCAATGGAGCCATGACCTCCCAGCCATGGATACATGGATGTATTTGACGAAGGAGCGCAGAATTTCTCCCCTTCAATGGAGCCATGACCTCCCAGCCATGGATACAAGCAGCAAGCCGGTTTTTGCGTCGCTTTCGACGAACCTTCAATGGAGCCATGACCTCCCAGCCATGGATACAAGTTTCAACTCAGGATCGACAGAACAGACTAGCCACCTTCAATGGAGCCATGACCTCCCAGCCATGGATACCTGCTTGAATAGCGCGAGTTGCATCGACCGCAATACTGCCTTCAATGGAGCCATGACCTCCCAGCCATGGATACGTGGAAATGGACGCTGAATTCCGGCGGCGCTATCCGCCTTCAATGGAGCCATGACCTCCCAGCCATGGATACATGAGGTGCGAGAACCGGCACATCCTACGATTGGCGACCTTCAATGGAGCCATGACCTCCCAGCCATGGATACTCGGAATTGTCCTCGTTGTCTTCATCGAGGATTTCCTCCTTCAATGGAGCCATGACCTCCCAGCCATGGATACTCGATGGTGATGCCGATGTAGTGGCCGCGCTTGGCCCTTCAATGGAGCCATGACCTCCCAGCCATGGATACGCCGCCTGCAAATCTGGATATAGTGCATCGCCATTACCCTTCAATGGAGCCATGACCTCCCAGCCATGGATACGACGAAAACCTGTCCGATGAAGAGAGGAACGACTTCCCTTCAATGGAGCCATGACCTCCCAGCCATGGATACCAGCAGGCTGCACTGCCGCCAGAACTCGCGCGCGCCCCTTCAATGGAGCCATGACCTCCCAGCCATGGATACCGAGCAGGAGGGCGGCGCGTCGGGCAAGCTAGTCGTCCTTCAATGGAGCCATGACCTCCCAGCCATGGATACAATGCGCTGGTGGATCTCCGTCAGGGCGCTCTCCGGCCTTCAATGGAGCCATGACCTCCCAGCCATGGATACTGCCCTGACTGCATCCAGATCGGACCCCAGATCGATCCTTCAATGGAGCCATGACCTCCCAGCCATGGATACGGGAAGTCTGACGACTTCCTGCGCGGCGTCCTGTACATCCTTCAATGGAGCCATGACCTCCCAGCCATGGATACCGGGCCTCTGCCAGCACCGCCTCCACGACAGCATCCCGCCTTCAATGGAGCCATGACCTCCCAGCCATGGATACCTGGTANGCCGNANCNNNTNCTANTCATANTNGCGGAACAAGCCCTTCAATGGAGCCATGACCTCCCAGCCATGGATACAGCGGAAATTCAGGATTTTCCGCCCAAATGGTGCCAATTGCACCCGCGAATCAAGGTTTTAACGTCCGTTCTGCTATTCATTTGGTGGTTCCGGCCTGACAATTCCACCTTTCTGTCCCCTAACCGTGCGAGCGCTTCCCCTTCAACGAGCACGGCACCCGACCTCTCGCACCCTGGCCGCAAACACAACCGCCCCACGCCTGCACAGTCTGCCACAACCCGCTCAGACGATCAAAGCCTCCCTCTCCTTAGGCTTGACTTGGCGGCCCAAAGTACGCACCACGTCCCCGCCTCGCCCTTCTACCGGTCCAACATCGATTATGATCACCCGGTCTTCCTTGATGTCCATAATTTCAGTCAGCGCCTCCTCCATAAGAACCCGTTCCTTCGACGACAGGTCGCAGGCGAAGACCGAATACTGCAACGCGTCGCCGAACCCGTTCATCTTCTTGAAAATTCTGCGCAATCGCGTGCCGTCGCTTACGTCATAAGCCACGATATACCTGTTGCGCATCCATCACCTCGTAGTAAAACTGGGGTACCTACTCAGCTCTCCCAGCAGGTGGCGGCCCAACAACCGCGCCTGAACCTCCATAATCCGCCGGTAGCTTATCGAATACTTGAACAAAGAGTGCGTTATCAATGTATCCATCCTGCGCTCGAAAGCGCCGATTACCGCCTTCCGTCCCTCCTGCGTCAGCGAGACAGCCCCGCCCCGGCGAATAAAATCCTTCTCCTTCAACTCGCCGTTGTTGAACAACGTCAGCGCAGCCGAATCCGCAACCAAAGGACGGAACTCCTCGGCAAGATCCAGCGCCAGCGCAGGCCGTCCATACTTGGGCTGATGATAGAATCCCATATACGGATCAAACCCAACCGCCATCGCCGATACCATCGCCTGCCTCATCAACATCGAGTACAGAAACGAAAGCACCGCATTCACCGGGTCCTTCGGCGGCCTGCGGTTGCGCGTCCGAAAATCAAACGCCGAAATTTCCGATCTGATCATGTCGCCGAATTTGGCGAAATAGACCCGCGCCCCAGCGCCTTCAATGCCAAGTAGCGTCCCAAATGAATCCGCCGCCTCCACCATCGCCGTCAACCGCTTCATCTCCTCCAGTGCCGTTCCCGGCGCCTCTGGGTGGTTGCGGCGCAGCATTACCCTGCTGTTTCGCAGCTTTGCCTTCACCATCTTCTTCGCTATCGCCAGCGACGCCGGCTGGTCGCCCGCCACCCGGAACTGATGCATACGCAACTCTACGTTCTTATGCGCCATCCCCCAGGTCACCCCCTTCAGCCAGCCCCCGTACGTGAAATGGCAAATCGGTATCCCCCGCTCCAATAGCTCGCGCGTCGCCTGTGCCGTCACCTGTGCGTTGCCAAAAATCGACACGCTGGAAACGTCCAGCAACCTCGCCTTGGCAACAACCTTGCCTCTGACCTTGACGGTAAGCGTATCGCCCGATTTCCCCACCATGCCGCCCTGGGCTACCACATACATCGGCAAAGCGTCATCCCGCGCCGGCATCAGGCGCCGCACGTCGTCCGGCCGCACCACGTAACGGCTGCCCTTCAGAAAACGCACCTCGTCCGGCAGACAGATTCCCACAAGAGAACAGCGCGGACACTTCGGGCTGTCCTCCAATGGCGGCGGAATCTCGCCGCCCTCCGCCATCTCCCGCGCCGCGCCCAGCAATTCCAGCGTCTGCTTCACCAGCACTTCGTCAAAACCGACGTGTACCCGCCGCTTCGACCCCACGTAGTAAATAACCCCCTGCTCGCACGCATAACCGTTCGCCCGCAACAACAGCCCCTGCAAGCACAGCTGCACCCGCTCCGGATCGTACACATGGCCTGGAATATCCGGCACGGTCCCCCGCTTATAGTCAACCGGCGTCGCCCAATCCCCCTCCGCCTCCACCAGGTCGATGCGCGCGATCGCCCCCAACCCTTCGTCCGAAAGCATCACCGACCGCGCGTGGATTCTCTCAGGCTGCGCGTCCCCGTCTTCTGATTCAGGCGACTTGCCGTCCTGCGCCCGCGCCGGCAGGTCGCCCGTGGGTTGATCAACACGCCTGTGCTGGAACCGCCCGTCCACCGTGTCCGCGCTGTGCGCGAACTCTCCCTGCACCCACTCCATATAACATAGCCTGGGACAGTACGTATACTCGTTCAGCATCCGCGCCGGAACTAGTTCCGGCGCGTCGGTGGAGGAAGTCGCAGCTGTCGCCATCTACTCTCTCCCAGCCTCAGTCAACTCGTACAAAGATGCCCGGTCCATGGTGGCAGGCAAAACCGAGAAGTAAGCCTATATCGGTTGGGCAGGCAAAAAGTTGCTGTAATACTGATTCTGCTGAATTCGTTGGCTACGATAGACCTCTTGAACTCCCCTCTTGGATAAAGATCTGTGGTCAATGGGTTCATTCGTAAGGTCAGGCAACATCAGCAAAGAACGAACGGAGTCTGTACTCAACATTGGCGTCCAAATTGGCCACACAAAGTAAAACTCCCGCCGGCTAATGCGTTGGAATCCGGTCGTTTCCGCTTGGCGTCCGACAGGAAGTGTCGGAAACCATCGCAAAGCTTCGATAGCTAAACAGTCCGCGGCGAGCATCATTCCTGGACCATCACGAAACTTGGATTTGCTTGGATCGCGCCAGCGCAGTGCGTAGCGTTGGTCTCCTATAGGATCCCATCGCAGACTGTAGCCATCGTCACGATAATCCCAGACGCCAAAAAGCGTAAGATGAACGTGTTCAAAATCCAGTTTTGCGAGATTGGCTTTGGCATAGAATGGCAATCCCTGTCCCGCGCTGTCTCCGCTGCGGACCATACGGAACTTTGAATCTTGAAACTGCCCACCCTTCTTGTCGGGATATAGTTCGGTGCCCATGCTCGCAAGCAGATCTACATTGCGTCGGTCCACCATTGACGAATGCTCCCGTTCCGCTCTCAGAGCGTCTGAGAACCTGCCAGCGTCAAACGGCATTTTGTTGTCGATATCAAAGACGGTCGTAGGCGCGCCTCTAAGTGTTTGCAAAATCAACTCCGAGAACGCTCTGTCATCAACCCCGCATTCCTGTAGAGAAGGCCTCCACCCACTGCCAGTCCGCTTCCATCCAATACGAAGTCCCGGGAAGGACTCCTCCGCGGCAATCGCGACGCCGACTGTTGCTAAGAATCCGAGCGGATTGCTACCATCCAATCCTTTTAACAGAAGCCCGGTATCTGCTTCATTCGTGCTCATTATGCGTCTCCTCCCATTCGCTCCGTCGCCAGTCCGCAAGACGCAACAGCGCCTCCAACCATGCCAGACCCCACCATCCGTAGTTCCGCACCAGACTCCAGTATCTGTCGGCCACACCTGAGTCAAGACGTTCAAGGTCTGTGGGGCCAGACCACTGCATCCGCTCACCGTTCCATCCATACTCTGAGTTCACGTACATATCATCGAGCACCACTGGCGCGAACGGTCGACAGTTGCCGTGATGACTGGCAATCATATGGAGAACTAGATCGCGAAGTCCTGTGTTTGTCGGCAATAGAGTCTGGGCGCTTTCGGCCAAACGGACAGACAAAAGTTCATGCCGACCACCCTTTGGATATTCCGGTTCCGTGCTGATTCTGGTTGCTGTTCTGCTCTTTTGTATCTGACCGGACTTGGCCAAAGGTTCTCCTTCCCACCAGCGGACACCCCCCCGCAGCAGCGACTGAAAACGAGGGTCGACCTTTCCCACATCGTGAAGCAGGCCGGCACGCGCCATAGCATCGGTCAATTCGCCCGGCAGCCCGCACCCTTCAGCATAGCGTCGCACAAACGACTCAACGCCGCGAAGGTGACGCTCCAGTCGGACTGGTTGACCATTTCTGTGAGAGAAACCGGATGCGCTGCTGTCGTCTTCATCAGTGAACGTATCGGCATCGCCGATGAGCCGGGCTATCTTTCGGTTTCCGACGATGACGATCTGATTGTCGCCTATAATATGAAATGCTGGAAGCAGCTTAGTCCCGCTAACCTCCTTAGCAAGCTCTACCGTCGCTTCCGATAGCCAACTCCAGTTTTCAGGCAGGATTCTGGTTGCCAGATTAACCAGAATCCTGCCAATGGTGTCGATAATTTCTTCTGGCTCTTGCTCGTGCCTCTTGTTCTCGTCTATATCCTTGAGCAGATCGAGAGTTTCTTCTTTGGCGGTAGCCACTTCCGAAGGCCACGCTTCTACCAATTTACGGTGCAAGCGGAGAATTGGCTTGGCCCGCGCAGCCATGTGCGCCTGATCCCCGATATCCATTATGTCAACCGATCCGACTGAATTCGAGGGAAAGTCGCCAATCTGGTCGTACTTACCTGGATGACTCGTCGGTATTATAATGACATCACCAGGACGAATCTTCCTTGGATCTGCTGTTATGTCATCCTTCATTTGTGTATCTCTGCTTCCTCGCCACCTGACAACACAGTGTTCTTCACTGGGCGATCCTTCACCAGACTGGTCTGTGTCTTGCTCGGATCCCTCTACATCACTGCTGTCGTCTTCAGCATGCTCTTCAGACAGCCAACGTCGGAATACACTAATGGGCACAGGGTGGGACTCGCCGCTGCTGGGAGGGCAGAGCCTCAACACCTCCAAAGCATTCGCTTTCCCTTTCGATGTTGCCAGATCAATATCAGCGCGCCAACAAACCTGTACATCCGCGGCACCCTCTCGTGGCCCGTGCAGGAAGAGCGCCACTTCAGGCGAAAGGCGAGGCTCCGGCGCGGTCTGCGCCCAGCAATCGACGTGGGCTGGCAGCATCACCGGAGCATCCACCGATGGAGCGTTCAGCGCCTCCACAGAATCTCCTGCTGACACTTTTTTGTCCAAATAAGCAATCCCGAAATCTACTTCGCCGTTCTCATTCTTGATTTCATTCAGCCAATCCCAGGTCTTTGTAAGCGCCTCTCCATAAACCGGGTCGCCTTCGTCCCCTTTCCTGAGTGTGGATTGGTCTTCACGGACGAGAATGACTGCGCGTGATTCGATATCCCTGCCTAAACGATTAAGCCGCCCGAAGCGCTGCCGTAGAGCGTCGAGACTAGCGCATTCGGTAACAAGGCCGTCGAAGTCGAGATCGGCGCCGACCTCCAGCGTTTGTGTAGCAACCACAATCATCGGCCTTTCAAGTTTGCGCCCTTCCGAATAGTCGGACTGAAGTTTTTTCAAATACTGTTCTACTACCCAATCCTTATCGATGGGGCGCATTCGACCGGTGAGAATCACAATGTCAATGTCCTCTTCGCCTTTCAGCAGCTTGTGAGTTGCCCTGGCCGTCGCGACACGGTTGACGAACACTACAACTGCGCGAAGCTGTTCACTAACTAGACCCAGCGCGGCATCGGCTAGAGACTTGGCTAACTCAACCGTCGCCCGTTTCCCCTTGGCTCTGCTAACCCTTTGAAGAATCGCTGGCTTGTGCGCCAACTGACGTCTTCCAAGTGGATGGTTAGGGCTGAAGCGTTCGTCAGATCTGTCCTTGAATACAATGTTCAGCTCTCGCGGAGGGGTTGCCGACATGATAACAGGATGAAACGCGCGCCCCAGCGGAGCGTGCGCCCATTCCCTGTATCGGCGGACAGCCTGAAGAGTTTGCATAAACGGCCGCGCGCAATGCGCCTCATCCAAGAGAATCAGACTGTCGTTGGCAATCAGCGCAGCGTAAACGGGCCATGTGCCAGAACCGCGTCCATATGCGCGGAACAGAAGACGGGACCCGACCTGATCTACGGTAGAAGCAACCACAGTAGGTTGCAAGGGGTCGCGCGCCCAGGCTTCTGAACGAAACATGCCGCCCCGTAATGCGTAAGCCCTTAAAGGTATCTCGCGGTCATATCCAGAGGTCGCGCCGAATGCGATCTGCCGTAGACTGTCCGCCACAATTCTGAGGACTCCGTTCTCTGCATGGCGCAGTTTTTTAGCAATTTCCCGTGCCCTCTCGTAAGCCTGGTCAACGATCACACGACGGTCCACGACGAAGAAAATCCGCCGTGGCGCGGTTATGAGCTCGCCCCTGTCCATGCGCGATGCCTGCTTTGCCAGCGCAAACACGGCAATGTCCACACACGCCGTCTTGCCCGAAGCTGTAGGCAAATCGATTGCATCCGGCCATTCAGCCAGCCCTGTGGCGTTACCGGCTACTCTGTCCGCCAATTCCTGCTGCCAGGCAAAAGGTGAATTGCCCCACAACGTCCGAAAAAATTCAGCGAAATCTATGGAATCAGACTTGGTCACTTTAGTCACCTCAATTGTCCATTGGCCGACACAGTCCATATCCCCGGAATCGTCCCGCCCCAACAATTACAGGACCGCGCACGGGTACGTCAAAAATCATCACAGCGTGAGCATGGCTCTGGCGTCCACCGTCACTCTTTCGAGTCAGCTGCGGGTACTCCCTTGCAATAGGAGCTCCCTCTACCAATGAGACCGGATGCAGCATCACCTCGCGCGGGCGCGGCAAACCTATGTGCCCGCAGGCATCTTTCACGCTCTCAGCGGCCTGCGCCCACTTGTCCTTGCCCTTGAAATGCCGGTTCAGGACAACAGGAGTAACGCTTGCCCAAGTACGAGAAGCCCGTGTCCAGGTGTCTACATCCAGATTCTTCGGAAGCCGTTCACGAGTCTCAAGTTCAATTCGGCATTCGAACCACCGTCCGTCGAACAAGCGGTGCTCTCGCGGGAATCTCGTCTTGGTATCATACAGAAACGCGCCCAGGCACTGACCAGCCTCCTCCAAATCCAAAGAACGAGGCAGCGCCAACGCAAGACCCATCACTCGCCCGTCTCCATATTGATCGCCCACGAAAGGAAGCGGGAGTAAGGCCATGTGAGGTTCTGAAGTCGGTGTTCCACTCAATTTGTGCCCGCTGAACCACTCTGGAGGCGGCTGCTGGGGACAACAGTCCATCAAGACTCCGCGCAGAGCTTGCGTTAGTTTCAGCGTCGTTGTTAACGGGACACGTCGGCCCCGGACCGTGAGTACTGTCAAATTCGGATCAAAAACCGACGCAGGCCGATCAGGAAAGTCGTTCTTCACTGGTTTTCCATAACCCTGCCAGCGAGTTGGCAGGGGCCGCAGCCTCACCGGTGCTTGTGTACCGAAACGTTCGGCAATGGCACTGTCCATTCGCTTCTTTTCCTCTTGCATTGCCTTTCTCCGTGTTCCCCTTAGAGCATCCGAGCGAGCTTTCAAATCCTCGTATTCCACGATATTTGCTCTGTTATAGGCAAGGGTGAGATTCTCTAAGCGACCAGTCGAGAATACGCGCATGCGGTGCGTGGCAATGCCTTCCATCGGTTCCCATGTCGGACAGATTTCACCTTCCACTTCAACCCAGGCCTGAACGAGCGAGGCGGAATGTCCAACATGAGTCACCTTGGTGGTCAGTCGCTCCAGCGCAGCGCGATGTTCGCCAAGTTCGATCTCTGGCCAGATCAGGTACACATTTGGGTCGTAGGGAATTGCGACGGGAAAGCCTCGCGGTTGACGAGATCGATGCTCTGGTAGTACTGCTAACCCCGCATCTCTTAGCTCCCCCAAGTCCATGCTGCGAGGAACATTGCGGCTGACACGAGAATCGTTTACCGGAACAAAACTCACAACCGCTCTTCGCGTTGTGCAGTCTGAGGCACTTATGCCAGGATGAGGGAGAGTTTCAAGCCAGCGCAGCGCCTCTCCCTCTCCAGGATTTTCACCCGTCTCGAACCACGCGGCTGCCAGTGCCATGTAAACGCGGTCCGGGTGCGGAGGCCACTCAGCCAGTTCTTTCCTCGCCCCATCCGCCGCGGCCATTGCCCACCCGTTCAGGTAGGAGATGCCAATCGCGAACATCAGGCTTCCTCCTCTGTGGATGCGCTCGCCATTTCCTGGCTGAGCCTGACCAGTTCGACCAGTTCGGGAGAGGGAGTCAATTCGATCTCACCTTCCCAAGGCAATCCTGTCGTTCTCGCTTGAGCAATGGCCGCATTCAGCAACTCGAGCGCGTCATCGGCCGTTACAACGAATATTTTGGGAGTCTGCCCAGGGCGTTCAAGCAACTCCCACATTGGTTCCTGCTCAGCGAATAATTGACAGCGTGAGCGAAGGTCGGTATCTGTTCGTGCCAACGTCCCGGCGGCAATGCCCAGCGCGGCTAATGCAGTGCGTGCCGCAAGATCAACTTCCCTTATGGAGTCGGTCGCGCCGTCAAGAGGGAATCGAAGCCGACGCAAGACTGAAAGCGACAGGACAGTAGTTTGGGCTGCTTTCGATATAGTAACCCCACCGTCCGCTATCGTAGGAACAACATTGCCATGATTTGCTTCCGATGGTCTACCAGTGGGATTACGTCCTTTCCCCAACCTTCTACCGCCAGACTTCTCCTCCAGTGTCCACTTTGGATCCTCGTGGCTCACTGACCGTCGTTCATAAAGGGGTCCTGCCTCCCGTTGAATTTCTGCAGGATCGATGCGGCTTGCAGTCTTTACTCCCACTTTTGAATCATATCCGATGATCTCTGAGACAACCGCTCTCTGGAACTTGGTACCCAAACCGCCTCGCGGTCCAGTAGAGTCCCACAGTCCGAATATTAGTGCCGTCGGACAAAGCCCAAATAGCCCTGTTGCATTTCGAATGTCTGAGTTATCGAGGACAGAACCTGTGTCCGACTTGCGGAAAATCTTTCCATCCAACAGGCTATCCCGGAAAAGGGCGTCAGCAATCCGGTGTGGAGCCTCCAGGCTAGTAACTGTGAACTTCTTAAGGAGGTTCTCTTGATCGAATCGTGTCGTCAGAATTGGAAGTTGTGCTCTGCCATCCCGATGCGCTTCCAGCAAAGCTAGTTCCATACGGTTCGCCTGCGACTGCACAGAATCCAACAAGACACACGATCGAATTTCGCCGTTTTTGGGATTGACGCGATCTTCGGTCGCGTACCTTCCACCCTGGTAGGTAGGAGGGAATACCTTGTCTCCTGGCCCACCCGCGGGTTGGTATTCGGTCACGCATCGAAACGCGGCGGCGATCCCGCCAACCGCTTCTTGCAAGGTTTGCAGATCGATCTTCATGATTCATATCTCCTCTCGGTATATGCTACAATCGAGTAGCGAACGTAGGAACTGTATTGAAGCGAATGTTCTCATGAGGTGGCGTAAGAAACTTAACGATATTGTTCGGAGCCTCTTGGGTAGCTTGCATCAAAGGACAGAGTAATGGACTCCCGAGTCTTAGCCGTCGAAATCTGTTGAGAATGTCACTGTCAAAAGTAAATGGTTAATCTAATCACACATATAAACAGGAGTGTATCACATAGAGCGAAGGTTGTCAATAGGCAAATGTAGGCCAGTCCAACTTTCCTGGCACTTTCTGATTGTCAAAGGCCACTGGGCCCGCCGGTCAGACCCAATTGAAGGATATGCGTCATTAGATTGTATGAGGCAGCCTAACCCCTCTCCGGGCCGCAAGGCCCGGCCCCATTGAACCATTACGCGACCGCCGCTTCTCCTTCACCGTTCGCACTGCCCAAAGTGCCGAATGCTGAGTGGAGTCGGCGCGTCCCGCAATAGCAGGCAACTGCCCCTGCCTTTCAATCACAGCCCATCCCCGAATCCCAATAATCACAGTTCAGACCACATATGCCCATATTTCTTCCCGTACCACAACATATAGTATTCGAGTTGCCAATATCTGAGATGTGTAGTACAATAGTTCTTAGACTTCGCCGCAACGTTGCGGCCATCACACTACGAGACTGAGAACATGCCCAAGACACCTTGCAAAGGCGTCAAAAAAGATGGAACCCCTTGCCGGGGAAATGGCCTGCCCGACTTCGACGGCTACTGCATCGCCCACGCCCCCGCCGACAAAACACGCGCATGGCGCACGCGCGGCGGCAAGAACTCCTCCACCGCCGCCAGGGCCGACAAACGCATACCCGAACGACTGCGGGGGGCCATCGAAGCGCTCGAACAAGGCCTCCTCGATGTGCGCGCGGGAGATCTCGACCCCGCCGCCTACTCCGCAATGTGCCGCGGCGTCAAAGCGATGACCGATCTCTACCGGCTCGCCGATGAAGAAATGGAACTGATCCGCAACGAGGAAACCGAAGCCACCGCCATCGAAGTCGTCGGCGACCACGGCGACCCCGCCATCCTCAACGCCGCCGCCCAAATCGCCGCCCAGCAAAACCAGTACAGGATCGAATCGCTCATCGATCAGGGCCTGGCTACGCTCGAACAATCGCAGGATAACGACCAACCCGCCCAACCGGTCCTCACGGACAAAGGCAGACGGCGCTTCGGCTACCAGCGCCTGACCAACTACACACAAGAGGACCTCGACAACCTGAAATACCTGTTAATGGAGAGGGGTATAAGTGGGCGTCAAATTCCCGACCTGCGAGACGCTCTGGCCAAAATGCGCGCCGCCATGGAAGAAGCCTTGGCCGACCTCGCCCGCAACCCCGCACCGCCCCTCGATTCCCTGACCGGCCAGCCTCTCAGCCGGCTGCCGGCCGGCGTCAAAACCGGCCCGCTGCCACCCGCCAACCCCGACAGCGCCGAACAAGCCGCAAAAATCCTCGAGGATCAACTCCAGCAGACGAAAATGCTTACCCGTGAATTCAAGGAGCTTTATGAAGACGAACTGGTTGACGATACATTGGACCGGCTAACCGCAAACTCGCGCTGATTTGACCGCATCACCCCTCTTCTCCCCATCGCGGGACGAGCTAGATTTCAAATAAATATTATATCATAATATCAACATCTTACACTTACGTAGCGCCCATGTTTCTGCCGCCATCCTTTTGGAAAATTTTTCCTGCTAAACGCCCGTGAACGCTCGTAAACGCTCGTCCAACTCTCGTACGAGCGTTTACGAGTTAACTCGTACCTCAACCCCCCCCTTCTGATCCCCTCTACCCCCAATGCCGGCAGTTCCCGGCCCTTCCCGCATCTGACCGGCGCCGGCTCCATCCCACTGAACGCACGGCCCTTGCCCCACACAAAAATCTCAGTCCGAACAACTGTCCGCGCCCTCCTGCCTCGGCGCCGCCTGCTGGCGAACGTCAGCCACATCACCGAGCCCGACACCTCCCTACCCCCTGCCGCCATAACCCAGCCCCACGCGCTCTACACCGTCTCCGGCCCGGGCCTTCGACACTGTCGCCGCACTCCCTAAAGGGACACAGCCACACATCTAGGGTACTGTTCCGAACGAGAGCCGGTTCCTGGTCCGGTTGCACGGGCACAGCTCGCTGGTCTGGATCGCCCGCAATCTGCTGAAGACCACCGGCGGCTCTCTCGCAGGGATCCCCAGGCCGAACCGAAGGGTAGCTAGCTGGCAGCTGTCGCCGCCGCCAGCCTTTCATGCTGACCGACCATCATCGACCGCTTCCCAAACAGAGCATGTGTAGCAAATCAAAGGTCCCGCTGTTATCAGCGGGACCTTTCTGTATCAGGTCATTTTCATCGAATCGGGCCAAAACGTCGTGAGACTGCCCGAATCAGGTAGGGGGCCCCTTGTGGACGCCCTTCATGTGCTACTCATCTTCTTTCGCTTCAGAAAACCTCTTCCAGGACGATACTGAAACCCCGCAGCGTGGGTGAACGCAAACTCTGTTCTGCTCCGTAGATACCCCCCACCTCAAATCGGCCCCTCACTCGCCGCAGAAGCAAGATCGTACTGGCGTCAGGGTCCACGATCCAGTACTCTCGCACGCCGTACCGGGCGTAGAGGTCGAGCTTTATCGTTCCGTCACGTTCGGCTGTGACCGGGGAAAGGATTTCAACTGCAAGGTCCGGTGCGCCCTGGACATTATCCGCCGTGAGGATGCTCGCACGTGCACTGGAAACGAACAACAGGTCCGGCCGCACCACGTCGGTTTCCGAAAGTACGACATCGAAGGGCGAACAGTAGATTCTCCCCAGGTTGCGCCCGTATATGAAGGCACCCAACCGCAGGAAAAGACGCCCCAGGATGTACTGGTGTATCTCTCTAGGCGATGGAGACGTAACCAGCTTGCCGTCGAGAAGCTCGTACCGTTCGTCGTCCGCCGTCTTCAGGTAGTCGGCGTATGTGAGTTTGGTCTGTAAGTCTAGCATCGTGGTCCCGCCTGCAAAACAGGGAGCGAGTGCACAGAGCACCTGATCTGTGCCAAACGTAGCAAGAATGAAGGATATGGGGGGAATGGGGCAGACTTGGCCCACGCAGGCTGCGCACCACAAGTCTGCGGCTCCAGCCTGAGTTCGCCCTGATCCTGCCTGGCCGGACCTTGCCTGTCGAAGAGGATCAAAGTAGCCCCTCGTCGGCATCGTCCGCAGCACCGAACCAGTCCGCCGGCATCGGCTCCAGCATGTCGCCCAGGATTCGGATATTGTCTCGATTGCGGCCGAATGCCATTCTCATCTTCTTCCGGTACGGCAACAGCCGCGAAACCGGACGACCGTACTTGGTGATGACAATCTCTTCACCGCTTTCAGCCACCTCATCCATTAGCTCGAGAAACCTGGCCCTGAACTCGGATGCCGTGATCGTGCGAGGGCCTGTCGCAGCACTGCTGTCTGTTGGCACTGTACGCTCCTTCCGTTGCCTATTGGCCGAAGCCCCGGCCTGTCACGGCGTCCCACTCCACATCGATCGGTTCGTCAAGGTCCCCATGAATCTGCACAATGTCGCGGTCGCGACCAAATGGATTCCGCGGCGCCTCCCGGTACGGCAACAGCCGCCATAGCGGTTGGCCGTTCTTCGTGATTACGATCTCCTCACCACGCTCAGCCACTTCATCCATCAACTTGAGACACTTAACCTCAAACTCGGACGCTTCGACAGTGCGAGGCCCTTTCTCTTCATTGCCATTGGTCGGCATGATTCGCGCCTCCAGTCGTCTGGTGGCAACAAGTATAACATATTTATGATGACAGTTGCGACTAGGGTTAGTTGACGTTTGTCTGAACAACGACTTCCGGGTGCAAATTGCAGCTGATCATCGAAGGGCGGCGCAGCTGCGCAAAGAAAATCCGATACGCCTTTGGTGTTCTCCGCGTCCCTCCGCGTCCTCCGCGGACAAAAAGGTGTTCTTCGCGACCCTTCGCGTGACTTCGCGGATCAATTGGTTTTGATTATCACAACATTCAAGCGAGAAGAATCCCTATCAGGCCTGCCGGCTTTCCGTTCTTTCTGAATTTTGAGCGGCCCTCGCCAATTGTCTACGAGACCTAGCAAGCAATCAGACCGACGCGGCCTCGCCAACGAATACGGGACCATGAATTCCGGGCCAAGACGAATGTCGTCAGCGCACAGGAACTGCAACCCTCCTATGGGTCACAGATCGTTTTCCACCGCCGGCTTTACCCTATCCTAAGGAACTCTCTTGGCGTCAGACATCTGCCGCTGTTGAAGAAGACGGAAACGATCGCGTGGAGTGACGTGCGGGGCAGACGCAAATCGAATAGAGGGCATATACCGGGTTACCGGAAACGGCGAACGCCGTACTGATCGAAGATCGCTTCTCTTTACACAAGAACCAGGCTGCCAGACAGCGCCTGCGCAATCAGCATTCTGTCAAAGGGATCGCGATGAGGACCTGACAACGACCCCGCAAGTGATGCATGATCTACCGATATCGCCTATTCCTCAAAGCCCTGGTCTGCGATTGCGCCGCCAAAGTCAAGTGCGACAGCCGCTGCCTCCGGGAGCTTGCCAAGCCGATACTTGGTCGTGGTCTCCCAAGCTGACGCCGCGCTTATGAGCACGCTGTTTGCTTCATCTCCAATAGCACGACGCGCAGGCAGTGACAAACTTGTGCTTCCGGCAAGCCACCACAGAAACGCGTGCGTGTCGAGCAAGAGCCTCACCGCTCACGACTCCCACGCTGACAACTCATCCTCAGGCAGAGGGTCAAAGAAGCTGTCACTGACGGCAATACGGTCCTTCCATGCGCCGAATTGACGTTTCCCGCGCGGCTGAAAGTCTACGAGACGCGCCACCGGTTTGCCATTACGGGTTATGACAACTTCTTCACCGGCCTCTACTTGCGTCAGCAGAAGCGGCAGTTGGGTTTGTGCTTCTTGCACATTCACTTCTTGCATAGTCGGCCCACCAGAATATGTGTCCAGATAGAGACTCTGTAATGCAGTGCTTGATGAGTATATGGAATACAAACTCCCGTGTCAATACCTGGACCCCGACCTAGGGCGACCGCACCGAGACGCTTCGAATACAGGGCTTCAGCGTCACCTGTGCCAGCGCCAATACCACCCCCTACCCCCGCAACGCCTTCACCACGCCATACGCCCCGCGCGAAAACGCCGCCAACGCGCCCCCGCGGCTGAAAAAAGGCGCCGGCGCCGGCATGCATGCGCCCGCGTCCAGGTCTTCAATGGCGGCCAGGCTTCGTTGCAAACCGACTTCGATCATCTGTCGGCCGCCCTCGTCGCTCAGGTCCAACCCGCCGCAGGCAAAGACCACGACCAGGAGGCCCGCCAGCGCGCTCTCGCGGTAGAGGCGCCAGCACTCTTCGAACGTGAACCCCTCCACCCCCATTTCACCGATGATTCCGGTATACTCTTCCAGCACTTCCCGCTCGATCTGGCGGCGCACCTCGGTCGTCACACTGCTCCCCAGGAAAATGGCTACATCGTACAGGGGACTGTTGATTCCACTTATCTGCCAGTCGATCATTGCCACATCGTCCGCAGCGTCGGCCGCGAAGAACATATTGTCCAGCCGGAAGTCGCCGTGGCTGAAGGTCTTGGGTCCGGCTGCGGCACGCTCGATATGGTCCGCGATGCGCGAACAGTAGGTCTCGGCCACGCGGCGCACATCGTCTGAGAAAAAACTGCCGAATTTTTCGAGCGCCGGCGCAAGGTTCGCCAGATAGACGAGTTGCACCAACACTCCGCGCTTCGGTGCCAGGAAGTCGTGGTAGCCGTTCAAGGGCGGCTGATCGGTCTTGTTCCAAAAGGCCCCGTGCAGCTTGGCGATCGTACGGATGGCGCGTCTGGTCTGTTCCGCGCTGGCTCCGTCGAAATGACTCACCGTATGCATGCCCCCCAAATCCTCCAGCAGGAGCACAAAGCGATCGCTCCTGTCTTCAAAATCACCGTAGAGCAGAGCCGGCGACCGCACCCGAGCCACGGGCGCGACCAGCCGGTAGAAGTCGTATTCCCTTTTGTGTAACCCCAGGCGTTTGCTCAGGCGCCGGTTCTTTGCGTGCGGACTGGGTAGCTTGACGATAACCGTTTCCGGCGCGGCGGAATTCCACTCGGCCGCCGGACCTCCCGGATCGGCGACATCCGGCGCCTTCGGCTCGTCATAACTGAGATGGCAGCGGATCAACGCGCCCAGGAAGCCGACGCCGACGCCGATATCTTCAAGAACGATCTCTTTGACAGGAGGAAGATCAGACGCGCCGCCCGCGGTCAATGCCTGTTGCATCCACTGGGCGGTAACTTCCTCCGCATCCCTGGGAATTGGCGGTCTGGTCATAGCACTGATTCGCCTCTGACTTCAGCGCAGGCCGGCCATGCGCGGTCGTCAACGTGTCGCCCTATCTGCGAGATTGTTAGAAATTCTATACTATCTGCGCAGCGCAATGGCTGCAGAGGGGAACCTTTTTCATCTGGCGCCACCCTCTCAGCATTACCCACCGCCTACAAACAGCCCAAATGGTCGAAATGGACAGCTATCGTTGGCCCTGGCGCGCCGCGCCAAAAAAAGACGGGGCCGTCCCCCGCTCAGTGCGTTCATACTCATCATCAATCGGCAGGTTCGGCCCCGCCAGCGCCGCCGTCGAAAGCGCATCGCAGCGTTCGTTTTCCACGTCGCCCGCATGACCCTTCACCCACTGGTAACGCATCTCGTGCCTGTCACACAGCTCCAGCAGCCGCGTCCACATATCCGGATTGACCGCCGGCTCGCCCTTCCTGTTGCGCCGCCAGCCATTTTCTCGCCACCTGCGCGCCCAGCCCTTCGTCAGCGCGTCCAGCACATACTTCGAGTCGCTGTAGAGCGTGACTCTGCACCTTCCGTTCAAAGCCTCCAGCCCCTTGATCACAGCCAGCAGCTCCATCCGGTTGTTCGTCGTCCTCCGATATCCGCCGCACAGCTCCTTGCGGTGTTCGCCGTAGAGCAGCACCACCCCAAAACCACCCGGCCCCGGATTCCCGCTGCACGCACCGTCCGTATACAGCATCACCTCTTTCATCTACGACATCCACCCATCCATTCCACCTCTATCCGTTACCATGCATCCACAGTCAATTCCCGACCCGAAACGAGACCAGCGCCGCGTTCGAGCGCCGTTCACTAAGAACGAAACTACTCAGCCGCAACTGGTTCGCAAACCCGTACGAGGCGAGCGAAAGCGATTTTCACTAACCACTAACCACTGATCACTGACCACTGCAGTTCTGGGCGGTCGGGCCTTCGGCCCTCCCTTGTGCAGGGGCTGCGCCCCCGCAACGCCCCCCTACAAAACCATCCCTCA
>JGIcombinedJ30088_10002383_pt1 | contig 18122 bp, 23 predicted proteins | sample PinacodermPK_FD_30088 | JGI IMG/M metagenome (IMG submission 30088)
CGCTCTCGAACGTCTCGCCGTGAGAAGCGGCCTTGCAACTCCATCCCAAAAGCTACATTCTGTGCCAAGTTGAGCCAAGGATAAAGGCTGTACTTTTGAAACACCAGGCCACGATCAGGACCTGGACCGGTCACGGGTTGTCCATCCATGCGGATCGATCCGCGGCTGGGGCGCTCCAGTCCAGCAAGCAAGCGAAGCAGCGTGGATTTTCCAGACCCGGAACGTCCAACAATTGCGGTAAATTCTCCTGAACAGACTCTGAGGTTGATGTCTTTAAGCACAAGCCGAGCGTGCCGCCCTTCACCGAAGGTTTTGGATACAGACTGAACGTTAAAGTCCATGGAGGTTCTGCTCCTGTTTTAGACGGCCCAACGGCAGGTCAGCCGCAACAGCAACCGGAAAGCCAAGTCAATGGCAAAACCGATCAGGCCCAAGACCAGCAAGTCTGCAAAGATCTGTTCTGTACGAAAGAAACGTTGTGCCAGTTGAATCCGCTTGCCCAAGCCCACATCTGCTGCCAGCAACTCTGCCACCACCAACAGGTTCCAGGATGTGGCCATGTTGATGCGTAGGGTGTCAATGATACTGGGCAAGGTGTAACGGGTGATCACCTGGGCCACCACTTGGCGCTGAGATCCTCCTAAAGTGAGTGTGGTTTCAACCAGTTCCCGAGGACAAAATTTTACTGCATCCATCACCATTAACATGTTAAAAAATACTGTACCGATTGCAATCAATGCAATCTTTGGTGCTTCATCAATACCTAAATAAATAATTAATAGAGGCGTAAAAGCCGCTGCAGGCATATACCGCAAGAAACCGGATAGAGGTTCCAGTAGAGCTCGGATGGTGGCAAAAGAACCCATCAGGATTCCCAAAGGCACTCCCATCACAGCCGCCAAAAGGAAACCCAGCATCACGCGACGAATACTGGCGGAGGCATCCGCCATTAAGATACCACTGCGGGCCATGGACCAGAGAGAGTCAATGACGTGTGCAGGAGAGGGCAAAAAGGCTGCATCCACCACCTGTGCATGGCTCAGCACCAGCCAAAGCAATAACGGCAAAAGCAGCGATGTGCCATGAAGACCTAACCGTAAGCCGGCAAAACGGAAAGCCTCTGAAGAAAAACAACGTTGGATGAAGTGGGCGATCATTGTGCAGAAGCCTTGATGAAACGATCATCAAAAAGATTGCCCATATCCGGCTTCTCCGGTATAAAGCCGGTCTTCACCATAAAATCTGCCATGACCTTAGTCGCATAGGGCATGGATTTCATCGTAGCACCTTCACTGAAGGCCTCAAGATTGTCCTCAAGGCTAAAGAGTGTGGTGCCATCCTTGTATTGTTGATACTCGTCTGGAGAAATACCAGCACGGGTAGCCATAATGGCTTCTGCTTCTTCGGGATTGGTGTCCATGAAGGCCCGCACATCCCACCAGGTGTCAACAATGGCCTGAACCGCCTCGGGATGTTGAGCAATCAAATCGGCATTACAGACTAGAAGATCGGGAATGGCGCCAGGATAGCTGGAGGAGTCCACCAGCACATGGGCACCGTCCCGTTTCCCGGCAGTGCCGGTGAAAGGAGGAAAGGCGCCCACAGCATCCGCCTTGCCCGCAACAAACGCGGCTGCCGCCTGGGCTGTGGGGAGACCCTTGATCACCAGGTCATCCCGTGTCATCCCATTGTCCTGGAGGGCCAAACTGAGGAGAAAGTCATCCACAACCCCTTCTTCGATGACAACGGTTTTGCCCTTGAGATCCTGGATTGAAGTGATGGAGGCATCAACAATAATCTGATCGTTGCCGGTGGAATTGTCGTTGACCAGCACCACCACCTGGCCACCATTGGCGCCGGGGAGAAAGGAGATGGTGTCGTTCAGTGTCTGGGAATTGCAGTCAATTTGACCAGAGGCCATGGTTTCCATGGATTCCACATAGCCGTCAAACCACTTCATCTGCACAGCTACACCGTTGTTGGTAAACAATTCCTTCTCTGCTGCAATGGCCCAGGGCCACCAACCAGCCCAACTGCTATAGCCAATGGTGATGGGGTCAGCGCTCCGGCCTGAAGGCGCGGACGTTGTGGCAGATGGTGGTCTGGGTGAACAGGCCGCCACCAGGAAAGAAACCACGGCAAGGATTGCCAGCCTGGAAAACGCTCTGTCACGATTCCGGACATGGCTGTGGGTGAAGGTCATGGCAAGTCGTCGGTTGCGCAGGCGGGAGGAACGGGTGGTGAATGCGGTGCTGTCAGGTGGTTGTCGGTGCTGGTCGCTTCAGACCACTGATGTGCCGTTGGGGATTCCGGTGGTGATGGCCCCTTTGCCAGGAGTTGTTGCGCAAGCCAGGCCAGCCAATCCCCCAGGCCGGCACCGGTGAGGGCTGAGACCGGGAACACGGCACAGTGGGGATTGATCTGCCGAACGTGGTTGCCAATGAACCCCAGGTCGGCGGGCACGTGGGGGAGGAGATCAACCTTGGTGATCAGAACACAGTCCGCCTCACGAAACATCACCGGGTACTTGAGCGGTTTGTCATCGCCTTCCGTGACACTGAGCAAGACCAGCTTGCAGTGTTCGCCAACGGCAAACTCTGCTGGGCAGACCAGATTGCCCACGTTTTCCACCCAGAGCAAATCCAGAGACGCCGGATCGCATTGCTGCTGGAGCAACTGCAGACCCGTCGAGACCATGGCAGCATCCAGATGGCAAGACCGCCCCGTGGTGATGGGGACCACTGGAACGCCCAAACCTGCCAGCCGCTGGGCATCCAACCGGGTGGTCATGTCCCCTTCCAGCACGGCCATGGCCTGCTTATCCTGCAGGGCGCGGATGGTTTGCTCCAGCAGGATCGTCTTTCCTGCACCAGGGCTGCTCATCACGTTGATGCAGAAGAGACCCCAGGCATCAAAGCGCTGGCGGTTGTGCCGGGCCTGTCGCTCATTGGCTGCCAGCAGGCTGAGGTTCACGGTGTCACTGATGGGCATGTGCATGGCGGTGGATCTGTGAAGGAAGGAGTTGGCTAGCTACAAGGGTTGGACGGGACTGGGGAACAGGGTCGGATGTAGTCGATGCGCTGGATCTTCAGCTCACGGCCGGAGATGATGATTTCCAGGGGGTGGCCACAACAGGGGGAGGCATAACCGCAGGCTGGATCCGGCCGATAGCTGTTACCGCAGACCAGGCATTCCCCCACAAGGGGAACCGGCACAATGCTGAGTCGAGTTCCAGCCAGCCAGGTGTCCTCTACGGCTGCTACGAAGCTGAGCCGCAGTTGACTGGGCTCCACACAGGTGAACTCACCCACCAGCAGGTGAACTGTCCCCACATGAGGCTGGACGGGGTGCTGCTCCCTCCAGTCTTCCAGGGTCTGAAGCAGGTAACGAGTCATGTCGACTTCATGCATGGCTCACCTCCAGGCTTGCCCGACGTCCGGGGCACAGACCTCCTGGATCCAGGACGGTCGGGCTTGGCGTGGCAGTTGACCGGAGACCACCAGGTGGGCCATGGTGTCGCAGACGACCCGGGTGGCCATGAGTGCGGTGATGCCGCTGACGTCGTAGGGGGGTGATACTTCCACCACCTCCAGCCCGCAGACCGTCGCGTTGCGAACAACGAGCTCCAGCAGTTTCAGGGCCTCTCTCGGCAGCAGGCCACCCGGTTCAGGCCAGCCGGTACCCGGCACAAAGCCCGCATCAATGCAGTCGATATCAAAAGAGACGTAGACACAGTCCGTACCGTCACTGGCCCGTTCCACAGCCATCCGGGCTGCGGCCTCCAGGCCCATCTCCGTGATGTCTGTCACCGTAAGCACATTGGTGTTGCGCTCGCGGCAGACTTTCACGCCTGACCGCGGCACCTGCCATCCTCCAATGCCCAGTTGCACCAGGTTGCGGGCTGGAGCATGAACCATGTTGGTGGCATGGAACCACGGACAGGTGTGCATCCGCTCATCCAGGTCTGTTTCCTGGGTGTCTACATGGCGGTCAAAGTGGATGATGCCTACTTTATGGTGGCCCAGATGGCGGCAGATTCCCCGCAAGGTGGGAAAACCAATGGAATGGTCCCCTCCGAGAACGATGGGAAATGCCCCGGAGGCAAATANATGAGCCACCCCCTTCGAGATTTGATCGAAGGACTTTTCGTTGCTGCCGGGAATGGTAAAAATATCCCCCACGTCGCAGAGGCTGATCTGCTCCCGAAGGTCCACCCCCATACTCGTAGTTGTAGGGCGTGTAGAGGGCAGACATTTGGCGGATGCCCTGGGGGCCGAAGCGCGTTCCGGGGCGATAGGTGGTGCCGCTGTCATGGGGGACTCCNATAACGGCAACGTCATGGNGTCCCACCCGATGCACGTCTTCCAGGTAGGGCGCCTTCAAAAAGGTGTTGATCCCTGCGAAGTGGGGCAGCTCGCCTCGGGAGAAGGTGGAAATGTTGCGATCCCTGATGCTGTCGGCCGCCTCTAATCCGAGGGCACGGCCCTGGTCCACCTCCTGTTGCCAGCCCGTTCGGGGAAGTCGTTGCTCTTTGGCCAGGGCCGCCAGGCCTTCTTGAGAATGGAACCCTTGAAAAGGACTCGTGTCCGACGTTGAAGCCATGCCGATGGGGAGATGACGGTGCAGGCGGTCTCCCGGGCTTTTGTCCCTCCGTGCACCTGGGTGACCCCAGTGGACTTCTCTTGGACCAGACACCCCTGGGGGATTGGGGCCGGAACCCTAGAAATCACTTCCGCAAACCAAGTGTCGTGACACCTTGATCCATGGGTCTGTTTCATTGACTACGAAACAGTCAAGACGTCCTCGCACATCAGCAGTTGGCCAATTCCTGCGTCCCGGCTCCCACGACTGGAGGATCGGGGCGGTGCCGGGCCTGGACGTTCGTCCCCCACTGTCGGGCCCAGTATTGCGCCACCCGGAGAGTGAACAGGATCAGGACACCAAGCACGGAGAGCAGGAGAACCATCGCATCCTCTCCAACCGCCGTCTCGTCCTCCGCCTGCCCTTGACGGGCTTGTTCCGGGACGTTCTCCACCGGACGGGACGGAACGGTTTCCTCTACGTGGGGAACCTTGGGGGGAGGGGGCTCGATAACGCTTGGAGCCTCGGAGGCGGAAAGCCCATGGGGAGCCCGTGGTGGATCATCTATTTGCTGACATCGGGTGACGGAGAGAACGGCGTCCCCGGCCAGGAGAATCCGCCGATACGTTGCCTGCAGACGATTCAGGGGAACCGTGATATGACGCCGGCCAACAGACCGTGCAGCGGGGCGACCGAATTCCTGAACAGCGATGGTGAACAGAGTTGTGGACTCGGGACCAGCCGCGAGAAGGACGTTCATGGAAACTGCGGGAAGTCTGGATTCTTCAGAGGCTAGGGGGTAGTGCGTAGCGACTCGCCGAGGCTCTATTCCGTTGACGTGACGATGGCAATGCCTACGGTTGCCTGTGGTCTGCAGGATATTCCGTGGCAGTGAAGTACCCCCAAGGGGATTCGAACCCCTGCCGCCTCCGTGAAAGGGAGGTGTCCTAGGCCTCTAGACGATGGGGGCTAGAGCTTTTGCAGGACTCGATCGTAGACGGGAAAGGGAAAAGGGTCAACCTTTTCCCGCTGTTGTCAGGGCAAACTAGCGGCTGGGTAGTTTCTGGTTGCGCCACACCGGAACCGTGAAGTAGAAGCAGGATCCCTCACCAGGCTCCGACACCACCCAGATCTTTCCGGTGTGGACTTCCACAACCCGGCGACAGACGGAGAGGCCCACGCCGAACCCCGCAGTTTTCCATGAGGTCTGTGACAAGCGCACCTGATCCTGGAAGATGCGCTCTTGCTCGTCCACCGGGATTCCAGGACCGTTGTCACAGATGCTCACTTGCACCCATTGGCTGGTGCGATGCATCAGACTCAGCTTCACACGGCCCCCATCCGGGGTGAACTTGAAGGCGTTTTCCAGCAGGTTGAGCAGAACCTGGCGCATGCGTCGCGAGTCGGCAAACACGTCGGGGAGGTCACTGGGAATATCCGTTTGCACAGCCAGGTTGCGACCCGACCACACTTTCTCCAATTCCAGCAGCACATCAGCACAGACCTGGGAGAGGGTGAGGCGTTGTGGATTGAACAAGGCCTCCCAGCGGGTGCTGCCCACCTCCAGCAGATCCCTGGACAACTGCTCCATTTCGTGGAGGCGGCGCCCGAGGATGTCCAGGAGTTCTTCGTTGCCGATCTGACCCCGTTTGAAGCTTTGCAGGGCCAAGCTGGTGGTGGTCATGGGCGTGCGCAGGTCATGGGCCACCATGCGCAGTTGGCGCTCTTGAAATTGCAAACGGGCAATCAGGGCTTCGTTCTCCTGCCGNAGCACCAGAAGCTGATCCTCCAGCTCTAAAGCCCTGGAACTGTCACGACCATCCTCCATGGGCGAGGGAATCACCGGCATGGCCAAGCCGTTTAATCGCTCCATCTGACCCCAGCGCGGCAACCAGGACCGCACCTGACTCAGCATGGTGATGCCCNTAAACACCTGGCGCGGTGTGGGGGAAAGCTTCACCAGCGCGGGAGTGGCCACAAGCTTGTGTAACTCAAGCAGCTCCGGATTTCGTCCAGGATCAATGAGTTGGAGGCGGAGGTCCAACTCGCGGTGATCATCCCGCAGAAAAGCCGTCAACTGACGTAATTCCCGGGTGGCCAAGTGATGGGGACCGGCTACGAGCAGGAGAGATACGCTGACGCTGGCTTGCTGATTGGCTTCAGTGGAACCACCCACCGGTTGCTGCTGCGGAGGTGATAGCAATGTAATTGATTCTTGAAGAAAATACGAAGACTCTGACGCTGACGGCTTCGATGNCACAACGCNGGGAGATCCGGCAGAGAAACTCCTGATCAGCGCAAGCTTTCCCCCTGGTTCACGGGTTCGGTTCCCGCTAAACAGAGTTCAGGAGGTTAGCTGTGCTGGCCTGATCCATCGTCGAGTCGTTCTTGTGGTTCATCCCAATGAATTGATTACCCGTGTACCGCTCACCAAAAGCTGCGGACCCTTCGGCAACGGGGTGGACCAGGTCGTTCGCCGCTGGTTCAATCGCAACCTTGGCCTCTGGCGCAGTCACCGGCGTTTCGACTTCTCTGACGGCAGCACCGTGTCCATGGACACCATGCTGCGGATTGAATCCTTTGAAGACCCCTTGAAGGGTGATTCCTGCTACCGCTTCCGTTGGTGGCCTGTCCGGAAAGATACGGCGTTCAGTCAAGACTCCCCGTATGCCACTACCGGGACAATGGAGGCCTATCTCATCGGGCATCAACTCTACCGTAGCCGTGGCTATTTTTGCGGCTCGCCCACCCGTTCCCACATCCGCCAAGTGGATGAGCAGGAAGTGGTGTTCGAGTCCCACTACATGGAGTGGGATATCCTGGAGCACATCCGCTTGGTGGACGACGCACGCTACCGGGCGCGGTCCATCTATTCATGGCAAAACAGCACCTTGACTCTTGTGGAGGTCCACCATGAGGTGCGCGAGGATCCGGCGGCTGACGAGGCAGCACAGGCAGCGACCAGTCGAGATGGAGCAGGGTCTTGACTCCCGTCTTCAACTGCGCTGCACCATGCCAATGACGGCGCTTCGAGGATGGCTGGGCGCCATGGCCCTCAACAGGGCTGTGGCCTGATGGGCCGGTACAGCCGCCAACAGGGGGCCGCAGGTTTGTGGATCAATCAACAACGCCCGCAGGACAGGGCTGGGTCTCGACCGGAGCTGGATCACCCCTTGAGGAGCCAGAAGTTCCAGAGCAGAAGCGTTATGGGGCGCCAAGGTGCTGGCATGACCAGCCCTCAACAATTCCAGGGCGCCGTCATAGGCGGGAATCCTTAGGGGATCCAGTTGAACCTGAATATCAGGTGGAGAAGCCTGGATCATCTCCCCCAAGTGAGCCAACAGCCCAAAGCCGGTCACGTCTGTGCAGGCACGGCAACCATGGTGGTGGAGCAACTGCACCAGGTNTTGCTGAGGGCGGCCCATGAGGGTAAGGGCGTGATCCACCCAGGCCGGGGCTGCGCCGTTGGCCTGGGCAGCAGCCATGATCACCCCACTGCCCAGAGGGCGGCTCAGCACCAGAACATCTCCTGGNCGGAGGGGGCCTTTGTGCCAGCGCCGGTGGGTCTGCACGCGACCATGGACACTGACCCCAAGGCTGAGCTGGAGGGCCAGGGGCTGGTGGGAATCCGGATCAGCCAGGGCTTGCAGGCTGTGGCCACCCAGGAGTACACCTCCCAACTCCTGGACGGTGGCGCACACCCCGGACAGGCACTGCATCAACAGGTCCTGCTGCAGTGTGGCGCTACAGCGGGGCAAGGTCACCAGCACCTGGAGGCCATCCAGACAGGCGCCACTGGCCCATAGATCACTGGCCCCGTGCAAGGTGGTGAGTCGTCCGTTGAGCCAGGGATCACTCACCAAGGCCGGGAACCCGTCCAGACTGGCCAGGAGGAGTTGATCCGGGGTGATCCGGGCCACGGTATGGGCATCCTGGGGCTGTGGAAGGGATCCGTAGAGCTGCCCCAGGGCACTGTTCAGAGTCTGGGCCGGGAGCTTGGCGGCACAGCCGCGGCAGACCATGGGTTGCTTGGAACCTGCTGTCATGGCTGTGGTGTCATTGATCATGGCCATGAAGCGGTGGTCCAGATGCCGCTTCCACCGCCAGAGCCACGGATGGGGGCCCAGCCAGAGGGGACCTCGCTGGGCAACAGCCGCTCCGTGCCCGTCTCCCAACAGCACCAAACCATGGACCTGGGGCCGCCAGGATTGCAGTGGTCGGCCCAGGAGAGCGGCCTGCAGATTGCGAGCCAGCACGGGGGCAGCCCGCACAGCCCATACACCTCCGGCTGGACGGGGGGCGCAGGCCACTACCCCACAATCCCCCGCTGCAAAGATCCGCCCATGCCCCTGCACAACAAGGGTGGGATGGGTCAGGATGCGGCCTCGCGGATTACAGGGCAAGCCGCCGTTCCGGAGCCAGGCTGGCGCCCGGCTACCGGTGCATAGCACTGTCGTCCGGTGGGGAGACGCCGGATCATGGCGTCCCATGGAGCAGATGGTGATGCCTTGTGCCTGCACCATCTGCTCCAGGCGTCGCACCAGTGCGGCATTACCCAGCCGTAAACCACCGGGAGCGGTGCGCAGACTGAGACGGCAAGGCTGCTGGCGGCGCTGGCAGCGGGCAGCCAAGGCCAGAACCACCTCCACCGCGGCAACACCGCTGCCCATTACCTCCACNGCGGGGGGCAAGTGGTCACACCAGGCCAGGAAAGGTTCGAGGGGACGAATGGGCAGGCCAGCCACCCCGGCAGGCGCTGCGGTCACGCTGCCCACGTCCAGGCTCAGCCAATCCCAACGGAGAGAACGCAATGCCGGCGATGGGCGGCCCAGCGTGTTGTGCAGATGCAACTGCTGCCGCTTAAGGTCCAGTCCGGNGATCTCGGCTTGCACAAAGTTCACCCCCGCGGCGGTGCAGAGACGGCGCAGATCAATGACGCAGGCGCCGGGGTGGGCCTGATCCGCCAGTACAGCGGGAATCAGGCCGCTGTAGTAGCTGGTGCTGCTGCGGTTCACCAGGGTGACGGCTGTTGTCGGCGGCAGACGCCAGCGACCNATGGCCCAGTGGCGCAGNACCAGGGCATGGCTATGGCCACCGCCCGCCAGGACCAACTGCCGACCAACTGCCGGACCATCGGNAGTGCCGGCGTTCATGCCGGAGACCTCCCACACTCTGCCCTAAAATTGGTGCGGATCCTGTTGTCCCGGCAAAAATGCGCGTTTTGGTGACCGGTGGTGGCGGCTACGTTGGCTCCCACACCGTTCGAGCTCTTCAGAACGCCGGCCATGACCCCATCGTGCTGGACAACCTGGTTCATGGGCATCGTGATCTGGTTGAGCAGGTGCTGCAAGCGCCACTGGTGGTGGCCCAACTGGGGGATCGCCAAACGCTGCAGACCATACTGACCCAACAGCACGTTGAAGCGGTGCTCCACTTTGCCGCCTACACCACCGTGGGGGAGTCTGTTGCGGANCCAGCCTCCTACTACCGCAACAACCTGGGGGACACCATGGTGCTGCTGGAAGCCATGCTTCAGGAAGCGCAGCACCGCCACACGCCACCGATGCCCCTGGTGTTTTCCTCCACCTGCGCCACCTACGGCCACCCGGAGCAGATGCCCATCACCGAAGATTGCGCCCAGCAACCCATCAATCCCTACGGTCGCAGTAAATGGATGGTGGAGATGTTGATCCGGGATTATGCCAATGCCTATGGGTTGCCTGCGGTGATCCTTCGCTACTTCAATGCGGCTGGCGCCGATCCCACCGGTGACCTTGGGGAAGACCACACGCCGGAAAGCCACCTGATTCCACGGGTTCTTTACACCATCGGTAGCAAACGCCCCGCACCATTAACGATCTACGGGGACGATTACCCCACGCCGGACGGGACGTGCCTGCGGGATTATATCCACGTGACGGACCTGGCCCATGCCCACGTGCTGGCCTTGGAAGCCATCTGCCGGCAAGCACCCGGCCAACGGCAGGAGGTGCTCACCTACAACCTGGGCACAGGCCAGGGCCATTCCGTGCGGGAGGTGATCGCCACGGCGGAAGCAGTCACGGGACGCTCCCTGCCAGTATCGGTAACATCGCGCCGCCATGGTGATCCGCCGGTGCTGGTGGCTGCCACGGATAAGGTAAAGCGGGAATTGGGCTGGTCGCCCCGGTTGTCCCGGATCACCACCATGGTGCGCCATGCCTGGATCTGGCATCAGCGCCGCCATGGCTGTCGGCAACCGGGCCTATCCACCATGGTGGACCAACCGTTCCAACTTCAGGGTCGAGGACGTCCTAGACATGGGGTCAATCTCGGGAAAGGCGTTGGAACGGCTGCAAGCGCTGCGGGGGATGGCGGATCTGTTACCCCGGCAAACCACGGTCTGGCAACATGTGGAGGAGAAGGCCCGGCAGCACTTCCGGCGGGCTGGGGTGGGGGAAATCCGCACGCCACTGCTGGAGGCCACTGCGCTGTTTGCCCGTGGCATTGGAGAAGCCACGGACGTGGTGGGCAAGGAGATGTACTCCTTCCAGGACCGTGGCCAACGCTCCTGCACCCTGCGACCAGAGGGCACCGCCAGCGTGGTGCGGGCCGCCATTCAGCACGGTCTCCTGAGCCAGGGTCCCCAGCGCCTGTGGTACATGGGGCCCATGTTTCGTTATGAGCGGCCCCAGGCGGGGCGGCAGAGGCAGTTCCATCAAGTCGGGCTGGAGCTCCTGGGGCTTGCCGATGAACGCAGTGATGTGGACGCCATTGCCATGGCCTGGGATCTGCTGGCTGATCTCGGGATTCAGGGACTGGAGTTGCAGATCAACACCCTGGGAACTCCCGAGGATCGTCGCTGCTATCGGGAACAGTTGGTGGGCTGGCTAGAGCAGCGGATGCATCAACTGGACCCGGATTCCCGGCACCGCCTGGCCACCAATCCCCTGCGCATTCTTGACAGCAAGAACAAAGTCACGCAGGACCTGCTCGGAGAGGCGCCCCGGCTTCTGGAGACACTGGGCAAGGAGAGCCGGGAGCGGTTTGACAGTGTCTGCCAATTGCTTCAGGCTCTGGACGTTCCCTTTGTTCTCCAACCCCGACTGGTTCGAGGCCTGGACTACTACACCCACACGGCCTTCGAGATCACGTCCGACCAACTGGGCGCACAAGCCACGGTCTGTGGTGGTGGTCGCTACGACGGCCTGGCGGCCCTGCTGGGAGGTCCCCCCACAGCAGGGATGGGCTGGGCGATGGGGCTTGAGCGTCTGGTCCTGCTTCTTGGGCAACAGGGCAAGACCACCTATCCCCATGTTGTGGTGCTGAATCGAGGAGATACCGCCCAGGTGCGTGCCCTGGTGCTGGCACGGCAGTTGAGGCAGGCAAATCTCCATGTGGAACTTGACCTCTCGGGCGCCACCTTTGCCCGTCAATTCAAGCGGGCAGACCGGCTGGGAGGACGACTGGCGGTGATCATCGGCGAACAGGAGGCCCTGGCAGGGGTGGTGAAGCTGAAATGGCTACATCAAGCCCCGCAGAGCGGCTCGGACCTGAACATGGGAGAGGAATGGACGGTGCCCGCCGTGGACGTATCCGGGACTGTGCAACGGCTGCTGGCAGGTGAACCTCAGGCGGAGCCAACGCCCGTATAGGCGCCATAGAAGAACAGACCTACCACGAAAATCACCGCCATACCTCCAGCGGTGGCCACAATCCACAGGGGTAGAGCACCCTCTGTCCAGCGGGAACGCCAGGGAATTGCCGGCCGCCCATCGGGAAGCCGATCAGGAACACGACCGTCAGGGCCTTGCAAGGGCTTGCTCATGGAAAAAATGACTCCGGATCAATTGAAGAAGTAGCTGGAGAAGAGGATTCCACAGGTGAAGACAAACAGCAGGCCCAGAAACAGGCTGGTGCGGTTGAGCTCTACCGGAAGACTGTTGGGGTTGGAGTTGCGTTCCATGGGTGTATGGGGTCTCAGCGACGAACGAATTGCATGGCGGCAATGGCCCCCAGGAAGAACACCGTGGGCACGGCCAAGGCATGGACCGCCAACCAGCGGACCGTGAAAATCGGGTAGATACGGGGCGCTTGGCCCGGGTTGTTCAGACTGGAAGTCATGGAGTGAGGGTGCTTAGGCGCTCGTCGATTTGCAGTTTGCTGTCATAGCGGTCGCTCACGACTGGAGGCCGCACTTCGGCACTGCGGTAATACTCGTTGGGACGGGGTGTCCCAAAGGCGTCATATGCCAGACCGGTGCTGACAAAGAGGAACCCGGCCAGGAAGATGGACGGCAGGGTTACAGCATGGATCACCCAGTAGCGCACACTGGTGACGATCTCAAAAAAAGGACGTTCCCCGGTGGAACCGGCAGCCATGGCCTTCTGCGACTCGCTGTCAGAGTGTACGCAAAAAAGGGTCCGTCCAGGGGTATCCATGACCATCTTGCCGGCCNGTTGTAACACCNCTCAGCCAACCCAGCGCAGCAGGTTGCCCCGTTCCCCCAGAACAAAGCCCTTGTCGTCGCCAGCGAAAAGAATGCGGGTGAAGGTGCCGGGCTGCTGCCGACCCACGGGATCCCACAACCAGGTGGCCCCNTCGTCATGGCTGGAGAGGAGGGTGCCGTTACCGCCAACCACCCAAATGCTGCCGTCTGACGCCCAGGCCAGATCCAGGTAGCCGTAACCGTTGGTGATGGGAATTACGGCATCGCTAAAAACCGGATCGCCCGTGTCTGTGGGGGCGGATTCCGGATCGGGGAAGCGGATCCGGGCGCCCCGGTTCACCATCCAGAGTGCGTCGGAAGGCGTAAAGCCCATGGCTTGAACCCGCTGGCTGCCGGGACGCTGATGGGGGGTCCAGGCGGCTTCGCCGGGGCGCCAGTCTGCGTAGAAGTTCCCCAGGCTGCTGACGCTCACGTAGCCGCCTGTCTTGTTCCGACGCAGATCCCGCACGGCGCCAGTGGCCTCTTTCACCAGGGAAGCCCAATGTTCACCCCCGTCGTCCGTGCGGTAAATGGCGCCCACAGTGGTGGCCAGCTCCGCACGCTCCGGACCCAGGGCTGTCACCAGATAGGGCTCACCCGGCAGCTTGTTGGTCAACAGCAGACGGGTCCAGGTTTGGCCCGTGTCGGTACTGTGAAGCACCAGACCCGGTTGACCCACGATCCACCCCTCGTCCCCGGAGAAGTCGATGCTGATCAGACGAAAGTTTTCCTCGGCGGGCAGNTCCAAATCCCGCTCCTGCCAAGACCGACCACCGTCGTTGGTCTCCAGGATCAGGCGGTTGCTGCCCACAAGAATGCCATGATTCTCATCACTGAACGCCAAATCCAGGCCACTGGAGCGGGTGTTCAGGGGGATGGCTTGCCAGGGGCTCTCGGCAGCGGTGGCCAACCGTGTGCTGACGCAGCCACTGACCAGACCANAGANCAGCAACAGGCTGAGCAGAGAACGGAACAGAGGNAACATGGGGTGGACGACGGAAGGGACAGGGGTGTTCGGCGGGGAGCCACTGCCGGTTTCAATGCAGGGAGTAGAACGACAGCAGGAATGCGGCAGCAAGAACCAGACCACCAAAGATCAGAATGGTCTTCTGGCTCGGGGTCAGGCGATTGACGCCCAGGCCGTAGTCCAGGTTCTGGGTAAAGCCGCTGGGTCGGTTCCGGGGACCCACATCCACAAAAGCAGCTTTGGGACTCCGACAGACAGGGCAGAGAAAAGTATCCGGCAACGCGGTAAACGCGGTGCCCCGGGCAATGCCCAGCTTGGCCACACCCTCGGCAGGATCGTAACGATAGCCGCAACTGCGGCATTCGTAGCTGTGGCTGCCGGGATCACTCTCCAATTGCCGGGCCTCGGCCTCGGCCTCTGCAGCCCGGGTGATGCGTGGCCGCTGGCCACGGGTGGTTGGATCGTCTCCCGCGGAGGCGTTGGAGTCCTCCGGAGTTTCCGGAGACGGTGAGGAGGAGTTGTCGGCAGATGACATGGCGCCTGTTACCTGGACACGGTTGAGGTGACTGTATTGCCGGAATACCGCAGCAGTCGGGTTGGGTACCCCCACAATTCCGCCCTCTGCGGTGTCAGACTGCAACACCAAAGCACTACAGGGCCATCCATGTTTGTCCTCGACGGGTATGACGCCTTTCTGGTCTTTCTCCTCATCGCAGCAGCGGTACCCGTGCTGGCACTGGTCACCAATCAGTTGGTTGGCCCCCGCCGTCGCCAGGGGGAGCGGACCACCACCTACGAGTCGGGGATGGAACCCCAAGGCGGCGCCTGGATCCAGTTCAATATCCGCTATTACATGTTTGCCCTGGTGTTTGTGGTCTTTGATGTGGAGACGGTGTTTCTCTACCCCTGGGCCGTGGCATTTCACCGCNTAGGGCTACTGGCCTTTGTGGAGGCCCTGATTTTCATTGCCATCCTGGTGGTGGCCCTGGCCTATGCCTGGCGTAAGGGCGCCCTGGAGTGGTCATGATTCCCAGCGGTCCTCCACCCGGGCATCGGACAGCCCAGCACCTCCTTGTCCCTGATCCAGCCCCGTGATGTCTGCCTCAACTCCAATCTCCCCCATTCAGCCCGTGGTGCCGCCAGGGCAGCTTGCCCAGGTGCGCAGCCTGCGGGACGAGGCCTGCAATCCCGTAGGCAAGCCCCAGGTGACCCGTGATCTCTCCGAGAACGTCATCCTCACCACCCTGGACGACCTCCATAATTGGGCTCGCCTTTCCTCCCTCTGGCCTTTGNTGTACGGCACGGCCTGCTGCTTTATCGAGTTTGCGGCCTTGATCGGCAGCCGTTTCGACTTCGACCGTTTTGGTCTGGTGCCCCGCAGCTCACCACGGCAAGCGGATCTGATCATCACTGCCGGCACCATCACCATGAAAATGGCTCCAGCCCTGGTGCGTCTCTACGAACAGATGCCCGAGCCCAAATACGTGATCGCCATGGGGGCCTGCACCATCACCGGGGGCATGTTTAGCGCAGANAGCACCACGGCAGTGCGCGGGGTGGACAAGCTCATTCCTGTCGATCTCTATATCCCCGGCTGTCCGCCCCGACCGGAGGCCATTTTTGACGCTGTCGTCAAGCTACGCAAGAAGGTGGCCAACGAATCAGTGGCGGAACGCCCCAATACGCTGCCCACCCATCGCTATTGCACTGTGCCCCATGCCATGAAGATTGTGGCTCCAGCAGTGTCGGGGCGCTACCTTCAGGCGGAGAGCCAGCGAGCGGCCCTGGCTGCGTCCCGGGCGCCTTCCTGGGCGGCGGTGGAACCACCCCGGTCCCGGTCCGAGATCGAGCCCCTGCCCGCCAGCCCTGACGTGCCCACTTCCGCAGGACAATCCACACCCCATGAGTGAAAACGCCTCTGCCTCCCCCAACACCCCCAAGGAAGCGCCCCCAGGGCCTGAGCAGGGGCCGGTCAGCCAGTGGCTGCGTCAACAAGGCTTCGACCATCAGGTGTTGGAACGGGATCATCTGGGGGTCGAGACCATCGCCGTGGATTCCCTGGTTCTTGAACCCGTGGCCGCGGCGCTCAAGGCGTTCGGCTTTGATTATTTACAGTGTCAGGGCGCCTACGACGAAGGAGTAAGGGGTTGTCTGGTGAGCTTCTATCACCTGGTGAAGATGGGTGGCTTCACGGAGACAGGTGGGGATTGTGTGGAGGAGGTGCGCCTCAAGGTATTCCACGACCGGGCCACGCCCGTTGCACCATCCCTCTACGGCCTCTACCGCGGTGCGGACTGGCAGGAACGGGAATCCTTCGACATGTTCGGGATCTGCTACGAGGGCCATCCCCATCCCAAACGTCTGCTGATGCCGGAAGATTGGCAAGGCTGGCCCTTGCGGAAAGACTATGTGCAGCCGGATTTCTACGAAATGCAGGATGCCTATTGAGTATCCTGCATTTCTTGTCTCAAGACGCAGCCAGCAGGGTCCTCCCCTCTCTTGACTCGCCAACAGACTCCTGGCCGGTCCGATGGTTCCTCTTGCTGATGCGCAGTTGGCTCCCACGGGCGGCGAGGCACTGGTTCACCCAGGTGAGGATGTGGTGGGGCATGTCCGAATCGGCCATCTCCTGAGGGGTGACCAGAATGGCCGGCGATCCCACATGCAGGGCCTCCAGGAGATCAGCCCACTGCTCCACAAGCCGTTGCTCCTCAACAGAGCGCAGACCATGCTCCCGCAGGACTCCACTGCAGCGATCATAATTCCAGAGCACGCTGCGGTTGGCATTCTGCTCGGGTCGTCTGTAGGCGTAGCCTCGATCAATGGCTTGGGGAAAGGGAAAACCATCCTTATCTCGCAGCCCGGCTCGGCTCAGATGATGCCCGCAATGGACAGCAGAGATGCCGAAGTGCCGGCCAAGCTCTGTCAAGGTGAGCCAGATGTGGTGGCTGTTTCGGCATGGAGGAGAGGATAGGGAGAAGCTGTGCATTGGAGTTTCAGTAAAATCGGGAGACAATGGCTTTGACTTGGCCAATGCTTGTTCCTCTCCTGGAAGCTGACAACATGAATGGGAAAAGTTTCAGATTCTTTCCAGAAGAACTTTGAATTGCTGACAGATGAATTCTCATTCAATTCAGGAATTTATGTAACATTAATATCATCAAATATCATCTTTTGTGTCCTGTCCAGGATTTTATCTTTGACACCGTCTTGATTAATCATGAATTCTCCATGGGGCAACCTGTCTCAAGGGATCAGGGTAGGGTCATGCAACTGCTGCCCAGATAGGCCTCCAGAGCTGGGGAAAAGACTTCTCGAATCACAGTGAGGACTCGTCCCCCTTTGAAAAAGCGATAGTGGCGACACCAAAGGGGGCTGGAGACCGAAAAGCGCTGCTCCAGCACCTCACTTTCCACCTGCCCCAGGCCATCCACCTCCCGAAACAATTCCACCCGATCCTGCCGCAGGCTGGCCCCGATGGGCTGGCGCAGGTCTCGGATGTGGTCTTGGGCGTCCTGCCGATTCCACCAACTTTCTGCCCACATGAGGGTTTCTTTACCACAGCACAGCCAAACTCGCCGTCGCAGCAACGGACTATCGAGTTCCGCCACTTCATCCGGGAGTTGAAGGGAGGCATGGGTTTCGGGTTCCATGCCGATGAGTTCCACCTTCACCCTCTGGCCGGTGAGCAACTGCAAATGGCGGGTTGGACTCCCGTCCCCCATGAGCATCAAGCGCCAGGAAGGACTGAGCTGAACCGGGGGTTCTCCCCACAAGACGCTACGACGACTGGCTGTCCACAGAAAGCGCAGGCGCGGATCAGTTGAGCAGAAAACCATAGAGAAATCTTACGTTTTCCCGGTCTTTTCCGTGGGAGACCGTTGGTTGGCGCATTAAAGTGGGCAACCCGATTCCCATGAGACTCCCATCCCCTCCGGTAGCAAGGCTTTTCGGGAAGAAGTCGATAGGGATATCCAGCCAGGGGAGCCCCTGCTTCATCCCGACTCGGGACTTGGCCGCCAGCAGGCTTTCCAGCACCCGGTCCAGCTTGTCGCCCAGGGCACTGATATCGGTATCGGCTTTCAGTTCCGCTTTGAATGCAGCGTT
>JGIcombinedJ30088_10002423_pt1 | contig 17950 bp, 9 predicted proteins | sample PinacodermPK_FD_30088 | JGI IMG/M metagenome (IMG submission 30088)
CTACTCGAGGATTTCGGTGATGGAGCCGGCGCCGACGGTGCGCCCGCCCTCGCGGATGGCGAAGCGGGAGCCGGTCTCGAGGGCCACGGGCGAGATCAGCTCGACCTCCATCTCGACGTTGTCGCCGGGCATGACCATGTCCACGCCCGTGGGCAGCGTGATCGAGCCCGTGATGTCCAGCGTGCGGATGTAGAACTGCGGGCGGTAGCCCGGGAAGAAGGGCTTGTGCCGCCCCCCCTCCTCCGAGGTCAGCACGTAGACCGCGGCCCGGTAGCGCGTGTGCGGCGTGATGCTGCCCGGCTGCGCCAGCACCTGCCCCCGCTCCACCGCGTCCCGGTCCACCCCCCGCAGCAGGCAGCCCACGTTGTCCCCGGCGCGCCCCTCGTCCAGCAGCTTGCGGAACATCTCGACCCCCGTCACCGTCGTCCGGTGCGTGGCCTTCAGCCCCACGATCTCGACCTCCTCCATCGGCTTGATCAGGCCCCGCTCCACGCGGCCCGTCACCACCGTGCCCCGGCCCTTGATCGAGAAGACGTCCTCGATCGGCATCAGGAAGCTGCGCTCCACGTCCCGCAAGGGCTCCGGAATGTAGCTGTCCACGGCCGCAATCAGCTCCTGGATGCAGGCNTACTCCGGCGCCTCCGGATCCGTGCTCGCACTCTCCAGCGCCGCCAGCGCCGACCCCCGGATCACCGGAATGTCGTCCCCCGGAAACTCGTACTCGTCCANCTGCTCGCGCAACTCCAGCTCCACCAGCTCCAAAAGCTCCTCGTCGTCCATCATGTCCACCTTGTTCAGGAAGACCACCATCGCCGGCACCTCCACCTGCCGCGCCAGCAGNATGTGCTCGCGCGTNTGCGGCATGGCCCCGTCCGGCGCCGACACCACCAGCATGGCCCCGTCCATCTGCGCCGCACCCGTAATCATGTTCTTGATGTAGTCCGCATGCCCCGGACAGTCCACGTGCGCATAGTGCCGCGCATCCGACTCGTACTCCACGTGCGAAATCGCNATCGTGATCCCCCGGTCCCGCTCCTCCGGCGCATTGTCGATCTGGTCGAAGGCCTCGAAGTCCGCCAGACCCCGCAGCGACAGCACCTTCGTGATCGCCGCCGTCANCGTCGTCTTGCCGTGATCCACATGCCCGATCGTGCCCACGTTCACATGGGGCTTCGTCCGCTCAAATACCGCCTTGGCCATCTTCCGTTTCCTGTTACAACTGGAATTGACTTGGACCAATCAATGGACACCGATTCAACGCGACAGCAAAGACCGCAACCCGCCTGGAGGTCTGCCGACCCCGACCTGCGGAGAGCGTTTCCCAGGGGAACCTAGCCGCGCCCGATGAGCAACCCCGAATCCGGAGTCACGAAGGGGCAGTATAGCCATACGGTTGCGCCCCATGCAAAAACAGCCCCAAGCTGATCGCCGCGACGGCCGCGCGTCAACGGGAGCGGACATCGTCGTCCAGCTTGGCGGGGGCATACCGATCGAACTGCATGGAGAAGTTGCCCCGGCCGCTGGTGATGGACCGCAGCGTGGTGGCATAGCCGAACATGCCGCGCAGGGGCACCGACGCCTGGATCTGGTTCATGCCCTGCCCGTGCGGCTCCATGTTGGAAACCCGTCCCAGGCGTCCGTTCAGGTCCCCCATCACATCGCCGGTATACACCTCGGGAGTAAGCACTTCGATCGACATCATGGGTTCCAGCAGGATGGGATGGGCGCGCGCCATACCGTCGCGGAATCCCATGCTGGCGGCAATGTGAAAGGCGCGTTCGTTGGAATCCACGGGATGAAAGGAGCCGTCCACCAGCGTCACCTTGACATCGACCACCGGGTAGCCTTCCATCGTTCCGTTCAGCATCGCGTCCGCAATCCCGCGCTCGATGGGTGCAAAGAACTGCAGGGGCACCGCGCCGCCGACGATCTTGGTTTCAAACTCGAACCCCGCACCTGCGGCGTTCGGTTCCAGGATCAATTCCACGTGTCCGAACATGCCGCGGCCTCCGGTTTGGCGCACAAACCTGCCCTCGGCCCGCACCGTCCGCGTAATCGTTTCCCGGTAGGCCACCTGCGGTTCGCCCACATTGCAGCCAACCTGGAATTCCCGCATCATGCGATCCACGATGATGTCAAGGTGAAGCTCGCCCATGCCGCTGATCAGGGTCTGGCCGGTGTTCTCGTCGTAGCCGACCTGGAACGTCGGGTCCTCCTCGGCCAGTTTGTTGAGCGCAATGCCCATCTTGTCCTGGTCTGCCGTGGTCCGGGGTTCCACCGCGATGCGCACCACCGGCTCCGGGAACTCAATCGCCTCCAGCCGCACCGGGCGCTGGCGGGCGAACAGGGTCTCGCCGGTAAAGCTGCCCTTGAGGCCCACGATGGCCGCAATGTCCCCGGCACGGCACGCCTCGATCTCCTCCCGCTTGTCCGCATACATCTGCATCAGGCGGCCGATGCGTTCGCGCCGCCCGCCACGGCTGTTGTAGATCGTCTCGCCCACACTGAGGGTCCCGCCGTAGGCCCGCACGTAGGACAGCCGGCCCACATAGGGATCCGTCACGACCTTGAACACCAGGCCGGCGAACGGTTCGCCGGGATCCGGGCGGACCTCCATCGCGTCGCCCGTGTCGGGGTGCCTGGCTTCCACGGGAGGCACGTCGGCCGGGCTGGGCAGGTAGACGGTGATGGCATCGAGCAGGGGCTGGATGCCCTTGTTTTTGAGGGCCGTCCCGCACAGCACCGGCACCAGATCGCCGCGCAGGATCGCGGCGCGGAGGGCCTGTCTGAGATCCTCGGTGACCAACTCCTCGTCCTCCAGGAAGGCGGACATCAGCTCGTCGTTCGACTCGACGATCTTCTCCACCATGGCCTCGCGCGCCGCCCGCGCGGCCGCCATGAGCTCCGCCGGGATATCGATCGTTTCGGGTTGGGCTCCCAACTGGTCGGTGAAGATTTGGGCCTTCATCTCCATCAGGTCGACCACACCGGCAAAACTTTCCTCGAAGCCAATCGGTATCTGAACCAGCACCGGGTTGGCCCCCAGCTGCTCCTCAATCATGGCCACTGTGCGATCCAGATTGGCCCCCAACCGATCCATCTTGTTGATGAAGCAGATGCGCGGCACGCTGTAGTTGTCCGCCTGACGCCACACCGTTTCCGTCTGCGGCTCCACCCCGGCCACCGCATCGAACACCACCACGCCGCCGTCCAAGACCCTCAGGCAGCGCTGTACCTCGGCCGTAAAGTCGATATGGCCCGGAGTGTCAATGATGTTGATCCGGCACTCGACACCGGTGACGGAGTGGCACCAGTTGGTCGTGATGGCAGCCGCCGTGATCGTTATGCCCCGCTCGCGCTCCTGCTCCATCCAATCCGTGACGGCCGTGCCCTCGTGGACCTCGCCCATACGGTGGGTGCGCCCCGAGTAGAAGAGAATCCGTTCGGTGGTGGTCGTCTTGCCCGCGTCAATGTGGGCAATGATGCCGATATTGCGTATGTGCTCGAGGGGATGTTTGGCACTCATGGAGATTTACCTGGTCGACGGGATTCGCGCGCAGTCGCCGAGCCCGAAACGGTGCCCCAAGGCACGGGGGCATCGCTCCGACCGGCGTTCGGCGGAGAAATATTGAGTTGGCGGGGGGAAGACGGTCCGGCGACGCGCCCTATCGGAAGTGCGTGAAAGCCCGGTTGGCGTCGGCCATGCGATGGGTGTCGTCGCGCCGCTTGATGGTGGCGCTCTCCCCATTGATGGTTTCGATAAATTCCTGGGCCAGGCGACTGGCCATGTCGCGGCCGCCCCGCTGGCGGGCATGGTTGATGAGCCAGCGCATGCCAAGGGCCTGCTTGCGCTCGAAGCGCACCTCCATCGGCACCTGGTAGGTGGCTCCGCCCACACGCCGCGGCCTGACTTCGACACGCGGCATGGCCCGTTCCAGGGCAGTGTTGAAAATCTCAATCCCTGGCTGGCCGAGACGCTGCTCGGCAATGTCCAGGGCCCCGTAGACAATCCGCGTTGCAGTCGACTTCTTGCCGTGGAGCATCAGGTTGTTGATGAACTTGGCGAGGTCCATCGACCCGTAGCGGGGATCGGGTTCAATCTCCCGGATGGGCGGTCTGTTTCTTCTGGGCATGTGCTTGTCCTGTTACCGCGTCAACACGCTGCTGTTCCCAACGGATCAACTCTTCTTGGTGCCGTAGCGGCTGCGGCCGCGCCGTCGGTTCTCGACTCCGGTTGCATCGAGGGCCCCGCGCACAACCTGGTAGCGCACGCCCGGCAAATCGCGCACCCCGCCGCCCCTAATCAACACCACGCTGTGTTCCTGGAGGGTATGACCCTCGCCCGGAATGTAGGCCGTGACCTCCATGCCGTTGGTCAGGCGCACCCGGGCCACCTTGCGCAGCGCCGAATTCGGCTTGCGGGGCGTGGTGGTCCGCACCTGCGTGCACACGCCGCGCTTCTGCGGATTACCGGTCTTGCTGGTGCGGGTGCGGCCGGTCAGCGTGTTGTGTGTCACCCGCAGGGCCGGCGCATTCATCTTCTTGGGTTTGGACTTGCGCCCTTTGCGGACGAGCTGGTTGATGGTCGGCAAAAGATCCTCCGCCGCGCGTGTGGGCGGATTCCACACGTCCGGGAACCCGCATTACCTGACTGGCAAGCGGAAAGTATGAGCCAGAACGGCGCTCCGGTCAAAAACCGGTGTGCCGGCTGCGTCCGCACAAGCGGTCCGCAGCCGGCGTTGCATCTACTCCGGCTCCACCACTTCCTCTTCCTCTTCCAGGTCGTCGGCATCGTCGCCCAAACCGACGTTCTGGAGAGAGTCCAGCTCGCCCACGGCCAAGGCCGCGCCCAGGATGTCATCACTGTCCGCAAGCTCCTGCAGGAACTCCAGATCCGACGCCATGTCGCCCAGGCCCTTGCCGACCTCGGTATCCCGGCTGCCGGCACCGATGCGGGCCTCCTCCGTCAGTCGCTGGTGGAAACCGGTGCCCACCGGGATCAGATTGCCGAGGATGACGTTCTCCTTGAGGCCGCGCAGGCGATCCTCCTGACCCTTGATGGCTGCATCCGTCAGCACGCGGGTGGTCTCCTGGAAGCTGGCAGCCGCCAGGAAGCTGTCGGTCATCAGCGCCGCCCGGGTCATGCCCAGCAGCTTCAGGGCGCCCTGGGCCGGCTTCAGCCCTTCGTCCACCATGCGGTCGTTCACGTCCTCGAAGCGGTAGCGGTCCACGTACTCGCCCAGCAGGAATTCGGTGTCGCCGGTGGCCTGCACCTGCACCCGCCTCAGGAGCTGGCGCAGAATCACCTCGATGTGCTTGTCGTGGATGGCCACGCCCTGTTCCACGTACACCTTCTGGACTTCGTCCCGGATGTACAGCTGACACGCCTCGCGCCCGGAGATTTCGAGAATCCGCTTGGGATCCAGCGCCCCGGGGGTCAGCTGGGTGCCGGCGGTCACACGGTCGCCGTCGTTGACCAGCGGTTCCGTGTAGGCCGGGATTTCCGCTTCCCACGTGTGGGGAACCGTCCTGCGCACGTGAATGGTGCCGCCGTCACCAACCGCCTCGACCTGGTCGACAACGCCTTCCATGCCGGCCCGGATCATATGGCTGTCCGGAGGTTGCGGCAGTTCCGCCGCCTCCTTGGCAATCGCGACCGGCATGTCGGCCTGAACCGAATCGCCGATGGCGATCAAAATGTCCCAGCCTTCCATTGGCACCAGCACCGGCCGGTGCAGTTCGTCCTCCCGACTCACCTTGACCATGCGCACATCGCCGTCGAAGTAGGTCGAGACGGTCCCGTCCAGCTCGCTGATCACTGCTTCGCCCTTGGGAATGCGCGCCTCGAACAGCTCCTCCACGCGGGGCAGGCCGCGGGTGATGTCCTGGGACGAGGCCACACCACCGCTGTGGAAGGTGCGCAGAGTCAGCTGGGTTCCGGGCTCCCCGATGGACTGGGCGGCGATGATGCCCACCGCGTCGCCGAGCTCCACCATTTCGCGGGAGGCCAGGTTGGACCCGTAGCAGTAGCGGCAGAGGCCGAAGCGGCTGTCGCAGGTCAGGGGGGTGCGGACCTCGATCTGTTCGATGCCCCGTTCCACCAGCGTGGACACCTCGACATCCGTGATGAGATGGTTGCGGAGGAACAGCACTTCGCCGGTGGTCGGGTCGACCACGTTCTGCGCCAGGCAGCGCGCCAGGATCTTTTCCACTTGGGGACCGAGCCAAATCTCGCGCGGGCCCTCGAGATCGCTCAAGGTCCGGTGCGCCTTGTCGGCATGTACGTCCAGCACGATGCCGTTGGGCGTGCCGCAATCCTCGTGGGAAATGATCACGTCCTGGGCCACATCCACCAGACGCCGGGTCAGGTAGCCCGCGTCCGCGGTCCGCAGTGCCGTGTCGGCCAGCCCCTTGCGCGAACCATGGGTGGAGATGAAGTATTCCATCGTGGTGAGGCCGTCGCGGAAGTTCGAGCGGATCGGCATGGGAATAATGCGGCCGTTGGGGTCGTACATCAGACCCCGCATGCCCGCCAGCTGGTTGATGGTGGTGTGGCCGCCCTTGGCGGCGCCGGAAATCGACATGGCTCCCACGCTGTTGGTGGGGTTGAGCATTTCCCGGATGCGCGTCGAAACCTGGTTCGTGGCGCCGTTCCAGGCTTCGATGCGGCCCCGCTCCATTTCACTGGTGGTCATCAACCCCCGGTTGTACTGGGCCTCCAGCTGCAGCTCCTGTTGCCGGGCCTCCTCGATGATGTTCTCCTTGTCCGCCGGCACCTCCAGGTCGCTGACGGCCATCGTGATGCCCGACAGGGTTGCGTACCGGAAGCCCAGGGCCTTGATGCGGTCCGCCACTTCGGCGGTCTCCTCCATGCCCAGGAACTGGTAGGTGTAGTGCACCACCTCGCTGACCCCTGCCTTGTCCAGCCGCTCGTTGACGAACGGCATCTGGGGCGGCAGCACGCGGTTGAAGATGATGCGTCCCACCGTGGTCCGCTTGAACGTCGGCGGTTCCACCGGCTTTTCTTCCTCGGCGACCGCGGCCAGCGCCTCGAGCGTCTCGGCCATGGCCGCTTCGCCGAAGTCGTGGACCCGATCCTGGAACTCCTCGTGGCTGCCGGCATCGGCGATCGCGCTGCGCAACTGTGCCACCGTTTCCAGGCCGCCGACATCCAGGGCCTTGACCCAGCGCGGATTGAGGTCCAGGCTGGTCACCTTCTGCTGCTCAACGTACGGTCGCAGGCGCACCATCACGGGCTCGCGCAGGCCGACCTTGCCCTGCCCGTGGGCATATACGGCCTGGTCCGCGTTCGGATAGTGGCGCAAGTCGGCATCCGGCACCGGCGGGTCGCGGTCCTCCATCAAGGTCAGGTAGAACACACCCATCACCATGTCCTTGGTCGGGCTGATGATCGGTTCGCCGCTGCTCGGCTTGAGCAGGTTGCGCGAGGCCAGCATCAGGTCGCGGGCCTCCCGGACCGCCTGGTTGCTGAGCGGCACGTGCACCGCCATCTGATCACCGTCGAAATCGGCGTTGAAGGCCGTGCACACCAGCGGATGCAGCTGAATGGCACTGCCCTCGATCAACTTCACCTCGAAGGCCTGGATGCCCAGCCGGTGCAGGGTCGGGGCGCGGTTGAGCAGGACGGGGCGCTCCCGGGTGATCGTCTCCAGGACGTCCCAAACCTCCTCCTCCGCCGTGTCCACCATCCGCTTGGCGTGCCGCACGTTGGTGGCGGTCCCGTTGCGCACCAGGTTTTCGATGACAAACGGCTTGAACAGCTCGAGGGCCATGCTCTTGGGAATGCCGGCCTGCTGCAGCTTGAGGTCGGGACCGACAACGATCACGGAGCGGCCGGAATAGTCCACCCGCTTGCCCAGCAGGTTGCGCCGGAAGCGTCCCTGCTTGCCCTTGAGCATGTCGGTCAGGCTCTTGAGGGGATGCCGCTGGTTGCGGTTGGCCGTGTTGCGGTTGCGCTTGCGGTTGTCGATCAGGCTGTCGACCGCCTCCTGCAGCATGCGCTTTTCGTTGCGCACGATGACGTCGGGCGCGTTGAGCTCCAGCAGCCGCTTGAGGCGGTTGTTGCGGTTGATGACCCGCCGGTAGAGGTCGTTCAGGTCGCTGGTGGCGAAGCGGCCGCCGTCCAGCTGCACCATGGGCCGCAGCTCCGGCGGAATGACGGGCAGTTCGGTCAGGATCATCCACTCCGGACGGTTGCCGGACTTCTTCAGGTCCACGAACACCCGCAGCCGCTTGGCGGCCTTGGTCCGCTTCTGTTCGCTGCGGGAGGTCCGGATGATCTCCCGCATCTCGTCGATCAGGTCGTCCAGGTCAATCTTGCGGAGAAGCTCCAGGATGCCCTCGGCCCCCATGCGGGCCTCGAATGTGTTGCCGTACTGCTTGACCATGTTCCGGTAGTCATGATCCGAAATCAGCATCCCGGTGTGGATGTCCTTGAGGCCCTTCAGGGACTCCTCCATCGTCTCGATCAGCTTTTCGCGGCTCTGCTCCTCGGTCGCGTCCAGTTCCGCCAACTCCCGCTCGACCTGTTCGCGCCGGTCGTCCACCTGAGCGGCCGCATCCTGAACAATCTCGGCCTTCTTCTCTTCGGACTCCCGGCCCAGCTGGTCCGCGAAATCCTCGAAGTGGCCGTTGACGACGGTCTCGAGGTCGGCCGCCACCCGACGTCCCTTGGCCACCACGACCCGTTTGACCCAGCTCAACCGCTGCGACTCCGGGGCCGGCTTGCCCGCGTGCTCGTTGGCCCACTGGATCAGCGCCTGGACCTCGGCGATGGCGGAACTGGAACGCGTGGAGATGTCCTCGTCCACATCCTCGATTTGGCGGTCCCGCTCGACCAGCACGCGGTCGCGCGCCTCCTCGAACGCGGCTTCGGCCTTGTTGCGCTGGTTCTGCGTGGAAGCCTGAATCTTGGTCAGCTTCAGCGCCAGTTCCTTTTCGCGCCGGACAATCAGCCGCTTGCGCGCGTCCTCGTTGACCCGAATGGTGATGTACTGGGCGTAGTAGAGAACCTTTTCCAGCTCCCGGGGCGAAATGTCCAGCAGCAGGCCCAGGCGGCAGGGCATGCCCTTGGCATACCAGATGTGGCTCACAGGGGACGCCAGCGAAATGTGTCCCATGCGTTCCCGGCGCACCCGGTTCGGCAGGACTTCCACGCCGCATTTGTCGCAGATGATCCCCTTGTAACGCTCGCGCTTGTACTTGCCGCAGCTGCACTCCCAGTCCTTTTCGGGCCCGAAGATGCGCTCGCTGAAGAGGCCGTCGCGCTCGGGCTTGAGGGTCCGGTAGTTGATCGTCTCCGGCTTCAGCACTTCGCCCTTGCTCCACTGGAGAATCTGCTCGGGGGAAGCCAGCGAAATCCGTGCCAGCCCGAACTTGCCTGTATCCATGCTCTGCTCCTTGGTGTTCGCAGCTCCGGCCGGTCCGCCTGGAACCGGCCGTCAAAAACTGCTGTCTGAGGTGTTCGCCTAAATGAGAATCCGGACTACAACGCGGTGGGCAGGCCACCATGGAAGATCGGCATCGCGGGGGTGGCATCCTCCCGGCCTACGGCCACCGACTCGCCCTTGTCGTCGGTGATGTCCATGGCCAAGCCCAGGCTGCGCAATTCCTTAATCAGGACCTTGAGGCTCTCGGGCCGCTCCGGCTTCTGGATGTCCTCGCCCTTGACAATCGCCTGATAGGTCGCGACGCGGCCAATCGTGTCGTCCGACTTGATCGTGAGCATCTCCTGCAGGCTGTGGGCGGCGCCGTAGGCCTCCAGGGCCCACACCTCCATTTCCCCGAAGCGCTGGCCGCCGTTCTGGGCCTTGCCGCCGAGCGGCTGCTGCGTCACGAGGCTGTACGGGCCCGTGCTGCGGGCGTGCACCTTGTCCTCGACCAGATGCAGGAGCTTCAGCATGAACGAAACGCCGACGGTCACCGGCTCGTTGAAGGGCTCACCGCTCTTGCCGTCGTAGAGCACCTGCTTGCCCGACAGGGGCAGGGGCTGTCCACTCCTGGCGGCCACCTGGGCCGAGACCGCCGCCAGTTCCGCACTGCCGACGTCCGTCCACGCACCCGTGTCCTCGCTGTCCTCCATCTGCTGCTGGATCCATTCCCGGTAGGCGACATCCACCGCCAACTGATCGTCCGCCACCGTCGTCTCCCTGTGGGTGTAGTCCTGGGGAAGGATGGTCTCCGGGCTGTATCCCTTCTCCTTCAACCACTCCCGCGCCACCGCGCGCCGGGCAAAGGCGTAGTCGCTGTCCACGCGCGCTATGTCGTAGTGGTCCGCCGGCAGCCACTCGTGGAGATAGACGAACTGCATGGCCCCGTCATCGTCGAGATTCTCCAGGCTGAAGTCGACTTCGGGGTCGGCGTCCAGTTCGGCACCCAGCCGCCATGCGCGTTCCGACATGATGTCCCAGGCCCGGTCCGTCAGCCAGGCCCGCGCGAGCTCGGCATCGATTTGGCCCTGCCGGGCACCGTCGAAGACCGGCGTCGCCACACGGAAGCCAATCCGGTGGGCGGCCCAGCCCAGGTGGTTCTCCAGGATCTGGCCCAGGTTGATGCGGCCCTGGACCCCGATTGGGTTCAGGATGATGTCCACGGGGGTCCCGTCCGCCAGGTGCGGCATGTCCTCGACCGGGATCACCTTCGAAATCACGCCCTTGTTGCCGTGCCGCCCGGACATCTTGTCGCCTTCGGTCAGCTTGCGCCGCTGGGCCACATTGATGTGGACCTCGCGCTCCGTGCCGGCGGGCAGGTCGTGCTCGTCGCGCGTGAAGACCTTGACGTCCACCACCTTGCCCCGCTGGCCGTTGGGCAGCCGCATCGACGTGTCCTTCACGTCCCGCACCTTCTCGCCGAAGATGGCGCGCAACAGCTTTTCCTCCGGCGACAGCACGGTCTCACCCTTCGGGGAAATCTTGCCCACCAGGATGTCGCCGCCGGTCACGTCGGCGCCGATGCGGATGATGCCGTTGCCGTCCAAATGCTGCCGGGCCTCGGGGCCGACGTTGGGAATGTCGTCCGTGATTTCCTCCAGGCCCAGCTTGGTCTCGCGCGCGGACACCTCATGCCGCTCGATGTGGATGGAGGTGAACCTGTCCTGCTGGATCAGGCGTTCGCTCACCAGAATGGCGTCCTCGTAGTTGCCGCCCTCCCAACTCATGTAGGCCACCAGCACGTTCTGGCCGAGCGCCAGTTCGCCCCGCTCGGTACTGGCGCTGTCGGCGATCACCTCACCGGCCTCCACCCGTTGGCCCTGCCGCACGACCGGCCACTGGTCGATGCAGGTGCTCTGGTTGCTGCGGTTGTACTTGCGCAACTTGTAGGTGCGGACCTTCTGCTTGTCGTTCAACACCTGGATGTGGTTGCCGCAGGCAGCCGTCACCAGACCGGCCTCCTCGGCCACCAGCACCTGGCCGGAGTCGATGGCCACCTGCCCCTCGATGCCCGTGCCGATCGTCGGCGCCTCCGCCCGGATCAGGGGCACGGCCTGCCGCTGCATGTTCGAGCCCATCAGGGCGCGGTTGGCGTCGTCGTGTTCCAGGAACGGAATCAGGGAGGCGCTGATGCCCACAATCTGCTGCGGGGACACGTCGATGTACTCGACCTGGTCCACCGGCACGTGGGGGAAGTCGGACGCGCGCCGCGTCGACGGATATTCGTTTAGGAGTTCCATGCGCTCGTTCAGCGGGGTGCTCGCCTGCGCAATCGTCATGCGCTCGTCCACGTCCGCCGGCATGTAGACAATCTCGTCCGCCACGAACGGCTTCACCGCCACCGACCGGCCCGACTTGGACCGCGTGAGGCGCCGGGCCAGCTCCTCGTCGACGACGGTCCCGGCCGCTCCCAGCAGGCCACCCTGGCCGTCCAACACATCCTCGTTGAGCGTCCGGCCCTGCAGCTCCTTGATGCGCCCCGGCACCTCATGCAGGACCGGGCGGTAGGGCGTCTCGATGAAGCCGAGGCCGTTGATCCGGGCGAAGGAACTCATGTAGCCGATCAAACCGATGTTCGGCCCCTCCGGCGTCTCGATGGGACAGATGCGGCCGTAGTGGCTGAAGTGCACATCGCGCACTTCCACCCCGGCCCGCTCCCGCTTCAGGCCGCCCGGGCCCAACGCGCTCAGGCGCCGCTTGTGGGTCAACTCCGAAAGGGGATTGATCTGATCCATGAACTGGCTCAGCTGACTGCCGCCCATGAACTCGCGCACGGCCCCCAGCACCAGCTTGGCGTTCATCAGCTGGGTCGGCACCATCTGTTCGGGATCGCGCACCGCCATCCGGTCGCGCACGCCCTTTTCCATCCGCGCCAGCCCCACCCGGACCTGCCCCTGCAGCAACTCGCCGACCGTGTTCACGCGGCGGTTGCCCAGATGATCCATCACGTCCGTATCGACCTCGCGGTTGTTGATCCGGATCATGCGCCGCACGATGTCCAGGAGATCCTCGCGGGTCAGGATCCGCTGTTCCATGCGCTCCGTCCGCTCGAGGCGCTGGTCCAGCTTGTAACGCCCGACCTTGCCCAGGTCGTACCGGCGCGTGTCGAAGAACTGCTCCTCGATGAACCGCCGGGCCGCCTCCGCCTTGGCCGGATCACTGGGCCGCTGCGTGCGGTAGAAGCGAATCTGGGCATCCTTGACCCCCTCCTCGCCGTTGACCACCGGCGCCAGCGGGTCCTTCTCCAGCGTTGCCTCGATGAAGCGGTGCTGCTCGTCCGTGTCCACGTCCTTGAACAGCGCGCGTATTTCCTCGTCCGTGCCGTAGCCCAGGGCGCGTATCAGGATCGTCACCGACTGCTTGCGCTTGCGATCCACCTTGACCGTGATTTCGTCGCGCTTCGAAGTCTCGAATTCCAGCCAGGCACCCCGGCTCGGGATCACCTTGGCCGTCGCCAGAGGCCTACCCGTCGAGCGGTCCACCACCTCCGAAAAGTAGACGCCGGGTGATCGGATCAGCTGGGAGACCACCACCCGTTCGGCCCCATTCATGATGAACGTGCCCGTGCGAGTCATCATCGGGAAGTCCCCTAGGTAAACCTCCTGGTCCACGATCTCGCCGGTGCTCATGTTGAGCAGACTGACATCGATCTTGAGCGGCGCCGCATAGGTCTTGTCGTTGTTGCGGCACTCCTCCTCCGTAAACTTGGGCTCCTCGAAGGCGTGCTTCCCCAGTGTCAACTGATACGCCTTGCCGTAGCTGAGGATAGGCGGAAATTCCTCCAGGATTTCACGCAGGCCATCCTCCAGGAACCACTCGAAACTCTTCTTCTGCACTTCGATCAGGTTGGGTAGCGCCATGGCCACCGGCGTACGGGCATAGGACTTGCGCGACCCGAAACCCGCCTGGACGGGAAGTGTGGTTGTCATGGGTGCAGCTCCTTGGACTGGCGGAAGGCGCGCAGCCGCGGCTCCATTGGCGGCGGCCTGGGCACCCCCTTGGGGGACGGTCGCCCGACGGCGGACAACCGGATCTCAATTTTGAAGGGGAAAGTGCAAACAGAACCGGGACCGGCGGCTACCGCGGGGATGGCGCCGTTGCAAAATGGTCCGGTGGTGTTTTCAATCGGAGGTTCCGGTGCCTGCCTGCCGGTGCTTCTGAACCGCACGAAATCGAGAACAGGATCGTGTGTGTCAGATTGCGGACGTGCATCGGGACTCCCTGAATTGGTTGCGACGCGCCTAGACTTTCCGCGCATGCACAGGCACCCAGGGCAAGGGCCCCGCTCCCCGCGGAAAGGCAGGGGAAACAAGTGTACCACACTCTGGCTGCAACCGCACGGAATCCTCCGGCGGAGGCACATTCCCACTGGTTTCCGTATCCAGATCCGTGCCCGCGCAATCCCATCCCCATATAATTCCTGTTGCAGGGCACGGTTCAACACGCGCGCTGCACCGCCAACATTGCCACCTTCTTCACAGTCACGGGCGGGAGCTACATTGTTGTTGACACGTTCTTTGGACTCCGGCGGCCGGGAAGCGGCGGCCGATGCCGCTGCGGCGATGCGCGGCGAAGCCGGGTCGGCCCCAGGGTGGCACCTGCCGGTGCTGTTGGAGGAAGTCCTGGGCCTGATGGTCCTGCGGCCGGGTGCGCGGCTGATTGACTGCACCATCGGGGATGCCGGCCATAGTGTCGCCTTCTTGACGCGCGCCGGGTCCGGCGCGCGGGTGTGGGGACTGGATCGGGACGCAGAAGGGCTGGCCAGGGCGCAACGCCGCCTGAAGGCTTGCAACCTGGACGCGCGATGCCGCCTGGTCCACGGCGGATTCGGGAATCTCCGGGATCTCGCGGCGGCGTGGAACGTGTCCGCCTGCGACAACATCCTGTTGGACCTGGGCTTCAGCTCCCCACAAATCGACGATCCGGCGAGGGGTTTCGCACTCGCCAAGACCGGACCGCTGGACATGCGGATGGATCGGAGCCAGACACTGACCGCGGCCGACATCGTCAACGGCTGGCCGGAAGGCCAACTCCGGGAACTGCTCTGGACCCTGGGCGAGGAGCCCCACGCCAGGCGCATTGCCGCGGCGGTGGCGGAACGGCGACCCTTCGGGACCACGGGCGATCTCGCCGCGGTGGTGGCCGCAGCCGTGCCGCACCGGGCACGTCGCCACCGGCATCCGGCCACCCGCACGTTTCAGGCTCTGCGCATCGCCGTCAACGACGAGTTGGGCCAGCTGAAGGCCGTGCTGCCACAAGCCGTTTCACTCCTGGCCCCCGGGGGCCGCCTCCTAGTACTTTCGTTCCACAGTCTGGAGGACGGGATGGTCAAGCGCTTCCTAAGAACCCAGGGCCACAGGCCGGCCCGCAACAAATATGCCCGCCACGGGGATGCGGACATGCCCGCCCTGTCCATCCTGACCAAGCGGGCCGTGCGTCCAGGCCATCGGGAGCTGTCGGACAATCCGCGGTGCCGCTCCGCACGGCTGCGAGTCGCCGAGAAGGTCTTCCGGGAGGACACCGGGACGGAGGTTGCGACCCACCGGGGCCCCGCCGGGAACGAACGGGCCGGAACACGCTGACATGGCCCGGCTGAATCCTCCCGTTGAATCCCTGCCGTCGGCTGCGCTGGCCGATGAGCACCCCTCCCATGCGCTGTTGGGGGGCGCCGTTCAGGCCTGGCGCAGTTCGGTCGCCTTCAGCGATCGGGTTCCGGTCGCCGGTTGGTGGGGAATGTTCATCGTGGTGGTGACCTTCGGGGCTATGGCCAATGTCTACATGTCCTTCCGCATCGACCAGACCCGCCTGCAGCTGGCCCAGCTGGAACAGGCCAGCGCACTCCAGGAACAGATCAACGCCGAGCTGCTGCGCCGCATCGGCGATGAGGAGGACTTGAATCAGATTGGCCTGTGGGCCATCGGCCAAGACCTGCAGCCAGACGTCGAGCCCATCTGGATGATTGCCACGGAACCGATCCTGGCCGATGCCGCCGCGGCCTCCGCAGGGCCCGGCCAGCCGGACGCGCCCACCCGCCGCCGGGATTCGCTCGCGGCCGGTTGGCGGAGCTTCGACGAACTGGGACGACAGTTCCTCAAGGGTGCCCATCGCGTGCTGGCGAGCATTACGCTCCTGCCCCCGGCCGTCGAGGCTGAGGAGGAGATCCCCGCTCACACCAGCACGGTCCAGGTTTGGCTGGATCGCCTGTTCGACAACCTGCGCACACGGCAGACAGCAGGCAAGTAACCCCATGGCCGCTTCGGATCCGACTTCGCAATCCCCGCTCGGCGACGATCTCTTTGCCGGCAACCACCTCCGCATCGTCCTGGTGTTTGCCGTACCGGCGCTGCTGGCAATCCTGGTGGTCCTGCGCCTGGTGCAGTTCCAGTTGGTCCTGCACAACACGCAGGACATCGACAGCTACACGGATCGCAACCTGCCCGAACTCGACACGCGGGGCGTGATCACGGACATCCACGGCGGTTTGCTGGCCAGCGATGTCTGGTCGTTCGGCTTCGTGATTCCCCGCCTGGGGGCCATGCCGCCCGCCTATCGTGATGTTGTAACCCACTTGGTGGCCGGAACCGACCGGACCCGGCGGAACGAATTGAACGCGCGCCTCCGCCTGGAGCTGGACGAACTTGCCGCGCGCCGCCAGGCCGAAATCGATGCCGCGCGCAACTCGGACCGCGAACCGCAACCCGTGTACGCCTGGGTGCTGCTGATCGACGACCTGCCGCTGGCCACCGGCCAGTACCTGCGCGCCCTGCAGCAACGCGGAGCCCACGCCGCCGACTTGTGGGACCTTCACCTCACGGGCGACGACGGCGCCCTGCGGCGCCTGGAGGCCCTACTCGAGGATTCGGGCCCCCTGGATGCCAGCCTGGCGGACAGCGGACCGGGGCTCAAGGAGGTGATGGACAGTTTGGGCCTGCGCAGCGCCCTTGACGGCACGAGCCCGGACTTTGACTTCTTCAGGCATTTCCAGCTGGAACTGCAGCCCGACCGGCACTATGCGCAGGGGGCCCTGGCCAGTCACGTCCTGGGCCTGGTCAACGCCGATCGGATAGGCGCCAACGGCATCGAACGCTACTATCAGAAATTCCTCCGAGGCGAAGTCAACCTGCCCCGCAGCACGGAACCGATCTCGGTCATCGCATCCGACGCCCGGCGATACATCCCGTCCTACATGGGGGGCGACCTGGTGCTCACGATCGATCGTTCCCTGCAGCACATCGTGGAACAGGAACTGCGGGATGCAATCAGCCGATACGAAATCCGCAAGGGCGGCACGGTGATTGTGATGGACACCCGGACGGGCGCCATCCTGGCCATGGCCAACCTGCCGGATTTCGAACCCGGCGTGCCGGAGTCCCTGGACGATAGTGCCACCAACCTCACCAACCTGGCCGTGACGGCCGTCTACGAACCGGGCTCCACCTTCAAGGTGCTGACCATGGCCGCCGCCATCGATGCGGAGGCGGTGCGGCCGGGCGATGTCTTTTTCGACGACGGGGTGTACAGGATCGGCGAACGGGTGGTATTCCGCAACAGCGACGACCGCGTCGCGGGCAGCGTCACGGCCGCCGAAGCCCTGGGCCTGTCGCTCAACACGATCATGGCGGAAATCGCGGTGGAACACATCGGGGCCGACACGTTCTACGACTACCTGTTCGACTTCGGCCTGGGCGAGGTGACCGGCATCGACCTGGCACACGAATTCAACGGCAGTCTCAAGGACAAGCATCCGGGCCTGCCCAACTGGAACATCGCCGACCTGGGCGCCAACAGCTTCGGCCAGGGCATCAACCTGACTCCAATCCAGATGATCAACGCGGTGAACGTCCTGGCCAACCAGGGCGACCTGATGCAGCCCTACGTTGTCCAACATAGAATTAACGGAGACTACGTCAACTCGTTTGTCCCCACGGTCCTGCGGCCCGGAGTGGTGAAGCCGGAAACCGCCGCGATCATCGTGGAGATGATGGTGCAAACCGTGGAGAAGGAGGTCACGGCGGCCCAAGTGCCGGGATTCAAGGTGGCCGGCAAGACGGGCACGGCCCAGGTTCCCGATCCCGACCGGATCGGCCTGTATTCGGAGGATGAGGTGATCGCCAGCTTTGTCGGCTTCGTACCGGCCGAAGAGCCGCGCATCACGGTCCTGGTGCTGCTGTACGACCCCAACCCCGACACGGTACTCGGGCCGTGGGGCTCCAACAATGCCGCCCCCCTGTTCAGCCGCATCGCAAGGCGCAGTCTGGCCTACCTTAACGTTCCGCCCGACTGCCACCCCTCCTGCTACGGATCCTCGGGCGTGCTCAGTACCACCGCCCCCGCCCTGCCTTCGCTCCTGCCGTCCGGCAACGAGACCGACGCGTGAATCGGCACCGAGCCTAACCCCATGGCCGACCCCATCCCCGCGGTGGCCACCCAAGTCACCCACCACACGCTGTGGCAGGCCCTGACGGGTTCGGCTCCGCCGCGCCATCTGCCGCCCATTCCCA
>JGIcombinedJ30088_10002437_pt1 | contig 17885 bp, 17 predicted proteins | sample PinacodermPK_FD_30088 | JGI IMG/M metagenome (IMG submission 30088)
CCGCACTGTACATCGATTCGCTGGGACCGTTCTTCGTGGGCAGGAAGACCTGGTCGAGCGACCCGTAGCACGCCCGCAGGATCATTCGCCCCGGTCACTTCGATTTCCCTTCCATTTGCTCCAGCGCCTTGAATCCCAGGACCGCGCAGGCGGACGCCACGTTGAGCGAATTCTTGTAGCCCCGCGTTGGGATTTCGACCATCCCGTCACACCGTTCCAGCACATCGCGGCTCACGCCCAGCGCCTCGTTACCCAGGACGATCGCCAATTCGTCCGGAAATTCCGCCTCGTCGTACGGCACCGAACCCGAAGCCGTTTCGGCGGCCCACACCGCGATGTTTCTGTCTCGCAGGTAGTCGACCGCGTCGACGGCCGACTCGAAATAACGCCAGGGGACGTAATCGACGGTGCCCAGGGCCGTCTTCTCCAGTTTCGTGTGGGGCGGACAGGCCGTGTAACCGCACAGAAAGAGGCTTGTAACCCGCAGGATGTCGCAGGTCCGGAAAATGGATCCCACGTTGAATGCGCTGCGCAGGTTGTCCAGCACGAAATACAGCGGCAACTTCGGCAGCCTGTCGTATGCTTCCTTTGTGATCTCCGCATCGAAACTGCGGACCTCGAAGTTGGTCTCCATGTCTCCGGTCCGCCTGATCGACTTGGCCAACTTTGTCAGATTTGCCTGCTCGGTCCACCTGGCCCGGCTGGCCGGACTGGCCCGCTTGGTCAACTTGGCCCGGTTGGTCCGCTCGGTCAGCCTGGCCGGACTGGTCAGACTGGTCCGATTGATCCTGTTCCGCATCGGTCGACGTTCCTTGAAACACGGGATTTACGCCCGTGCCGATACATCCGGTTACGCAGAGTCTGAAAAACCGTGGCGCGGCCTGNCGCCGGATCGCGCATGGAATTCAGGGAAGCAGTGCGTTGATCTCTGCTCTGAGCCTTAGCGTNGCCGCCCGGGCGGACTCGGCGAAATCCTGGCCGCCGGAGGAATAAAGTATGCTCCGGGAGGAATTGATGAGCAGTCCACCGCCGCTGGTGTCGGCGCCGGCGCGGATGACGGTTTCCAGGTCGCCGCCCTGGGCGCCGATCCCCGGTATCAGCAGAGGCATGTCCGGGGAGACGGCACGGATATCCGCCAGGGACTCCGCCTGCGTAGCGCCCACCACCAGTCCCGCGTTTCGGGCGGTGTTCCAGGACTGGGCCGCACTGGCCACCTCGATATACAGCGGATGTCCGTTGACGGACAGGTGCTGGAAATCGCGCGAGCTTTCGTTGGAAGTCAGGCAGAGAATGAAGACCCCACGGTCGGTGTAATCAAGGAAGGGCTGAACGGAATCCCGCCCCTGGTAGGGATTGACGGTCACCGCGTCGAATCCGAAGTGCTCGAACAGCGCCTTCGCGTACATGCGCGCGCTATTCCCCATGTCGCCCCGCTTGCANTCGCAGATCACCACGACCTCNTCCGGGATCACCGTGAGCGTGCGCTCGAGCACCTCGTAGCCCCGNGCGCCCATGACTTCGAAAAACGCGATGTTCAGCTTATAGGCCGATACGAGGTCCGATGTGTGCTCGATGATCGNNCGGTTGAACTCGAANACCGCGTCATTCCCCGATTTCAGGTGCTCCGGAAACCGATCCACGTCCGGNTCGAGTCCCACGCAGACCAGGCTGTTCGTCCTGTCGCGGGCNCGGTTCAAACTGTCTACAAAGGGTGACATGGAACGTCCTCTTGTGACGGGATCCGCATGCTTCCNATCAGTGTGCGGACCGAGTGTATGTCCGACGCGGCGCACCAGCCGGCCAACTCCCGCGCGACGGACGCGCCTGAGCGTGGCTCGACGAAGTTGGCCGTTCCAACCTGNACGGCCGTGGCGCCGGCCACGAGGAATTCTACGGCGTCTTCGCCACTCATGATNCCGCCGATTCCGATGACCGGAACGTCCACCTGGCTTGCGATCCGGTAAACGGCCGCTACTGCCACGGGCTTGATGGCCGGCCCCGAAAGACCGCCCGTGACGGCGCCTAGCACGGGACGGCGCGTGCGGATGTCCACCGCCATGCCTCGAAGCGTGTTGATAGCCGATATCGCGTCGGCGCCGGCCTCTTCGACGCTGCGGGCGATTTCCCCGACGTCCGTAACGTTCGGCGTGAGTTTCGCGATGACCGGCAGGTCCGTGATGCCGCGCAGCGTGGAAACGAGTTCTCCCGCGCGCCGCGGATCGGTGCTGAAGTCCATGCCCCCCGACACGTTTGGGCAGGACATGTTGATCTCCAGCGCATCGATGCCTTCACAGTCGGACAGGCGTTCGGTCACGGAGACGAATTCCTCGACCGGGCCCCCACCCACGTTGACGATTAACGCGGTATCCATTTTTCTCAGATACGGCATCTTGTCCCGGACAAAAGCCTCCACGCCCACGTTCTGCAGTCCGATGGAATTGAGCATGCCGGCGGCCGTTTCCGCGGCCCTCGGAGGAGGATTGCCTGGCCAGGGTTCCGGCGTGAGTGTCTTGGTGACGATTCCGCCGAAATCAGAGAGATCCACGAACCGGCCGTATTCCGATCCGTATCCGAAGGTGCCCGACGCGGCGAGGACGGGGTTTCTGAGTTTCAGCGCTCCGATGCTAACCGATAAATCGGGTTGTGCCTTCACAACACGACCTCCTNCATATCNAAAACCGGACCGGTGTCGCAAACCCGCTCGTAGCGGCGGGGTGACGATCGATCGCCGGGGACGACGCAGGGAACGACACAGGCCATGCAGACTCCCACGCCGCAGGGCATGATCCCCTCCAGGGAAACCTGTCCGTCGATACCGGCCTCCCGGGCGATTGCCTGGCAGCGCCGCATCATGGGCGTGGGTCCACAGGCATAGAGATAAGCGCACTGCCGGGGCGACCGGGCAAGTTCCCGTTCCAGCATATCCGTCACCAGTCCGTGGTGGCCGGTCGTGCCATCGTCGGTTGCCAGCTTGACGTCGACCCCCAGTTGGCGGAATTTCTCTTCCCCGCTCAACAGGCCAGCCGTCGCCGCGCCGAACAGCACCGTCATTTCCGCCGGGTCCGACCGCCCATCTCTTACCGTCTCCTGTACCAGGGAGAGAAAGGGCGCCACCCCAACCCCACCCGCGACCATGATCACCGGCCGTCCCGCGCGTACCGGCTCAAATGTCCTTCCCAGCGGACCGAGCAAATCGACNNGTTCCCCTTCGCGCCGCGTGGCGAGGACCTCGGTTCCGCCGCCGACGATCCGGTAGATGAGTCCAAAAACGCCTTTTTCGGGATCGCGTTCGGCAATGCTGAAGGGGCGCCTGAGCAGGGGGGTGTGACGGAGCCAGGTCTGCCTGCTGCTGTCCTTGGAGACGTCGGAAGCGATCAGGTGTACGAAATGACCGGGCTGGGCGTGGTGTGAGATATCGGGTGCAAGCAGGTCGATCCAGTAAAGGCCGGGACCGATTTGACGGTTGGACAGGATCTCGGCGTCACACTGGCAGATGGGGATGGTCGACATGCTCGCTTGCTGTGAGGCGGACGGGATTCAGGTCGCATCCGGATACCGCGGATCGTCCAGTTCCATGGATTCGCATCGTAGCCGGACCGCATGGCCTTCCAGCTTTCGCTCCTCTACGATACAGCCGGCCGGGCCGGATGTCAACGCATCATTTGTCCGGCTCCGCCGCTGGACGCAGTTCTTCCATGAGTCGAATCTTGTCTCGGACGGACTCCGCCTGTTCCGACCCGGGATAGCGTTCCACGATTTCATGGAAGTGTCCGAGGGCCGTTTCCGGATCGTCGAAACGCGTCTCGGCGAGCCATCCAAGGGCNAAGAGCGCACGCGGCGCGNATGCTCCATCCGGATACCGGCGAATGACCAGTTCGTACAGGCCACGCGCGGAGTCCGGCTGGTCCGCTTCGAAAAGCAGCCGTTCCGCCTCCGCAAACAGCCGGTCCTGAGGAAGTTCGCCTTCAATCGGTTTCGATAGTGCGATGGATGCCTCCACGGCGTGAGCAGTCCCGGGATACAGCACGGCGATGGCGTCATAGACCGATCTCGCGTTTTCCCTGTCCTGCAATATCTCCTCGAGTACCCAGGCCCTCGCGAAGGCCGCCTTGGCAGCTATGGAGGGATCGGCCGACTCCTTTTCTATGGCAAGGTACTGGCTCAGCGTCGAGTCGGCCATCTCCAATCGGAACAGATAAAGTTCAGCCAGTTGGAATCGAAGCCCGATCACGCTATCCATCAACTTCGCGAAGTTCGATGGGCTTGTCGATTCGGTATCGCCGGAAGGTCTGACCGATTCCAACGCGACCTGCATGTTTCCAAGGTTCCGGCTCAGGCGACGCAGTTCACCGATGGCTCGGTACTTGCGATCGGACTCGTCACCGACCCAGAACGAACGCGGACTCGCGCGCCGCGCGTCGGCGTACCTTTGTTCCGCCAACTCCAGGTCGCCTGCGATCCGGTACAATTCCCCCAGTTCGAACATGGCACGCGAGACTTCCTCCGCGTGATTTCGGTCTGATTCATATAGCGAAATGACGGACTCGTACCTGGAAACGGCCGCTTCATGCCGGTCCAGTTCGGCAAGGCAGGCCGCCATCGCCAGCATGACCTCGGGGTGGTAATCGCGGTAGGCGCGCAGATCCAACAGCGATTCGAACACCTCCAGCGCATCAGTAATACCTCCTTCGCGCCGCAAACTTTCACCCAGCATGAAACTGGCCTGAAATCGCAACCTGTTCGACCGGGCCTGCTCGATGGCTTGTTCGAGGTGTTCCCTTGCATCGGCGAACAGACTCTGTTCCAGCTTGGACCGCGCGATGTAGTACCTGGCCTCCGCTTTCATTTCGTGGCGCGAATGCAGTTTCAGAATCTCCTGAAACCGCGAGACGGCCTCTTCGTGGCGGGCGCCGCCGAAGGAGATCTTCCCCCGCAGCATGAAGGCGTCCGGGATTCGGTCGCTGCCNGGATATTCGCGAACGAAGCGGTCCAGCAGCTCATCCGCCCGTGTGGAATCACCCGCGTTGAGCAAGCCGAGACCGAGTGAAAAAACGCAGTGGCCGGTAAATTCGCTGTCNGGGAACAACCTCAGCACCTGTTGATACCTCTTGACGGCCTGTTCGTGCCGCCCCTGGATCGCCAGTGCGTCGCCGATCAGGACCAATGCGTCGTCGACCAGGGCACTTCCCGCATGGTCCCGCAGGACAAGACCCGCGTTTTCGATCGCGAGTTCGTAGGAAGCAATGGCCTGTGGAGGCAAGCCCCCGTCGGGCGTCTGCTGACTGAGCCGTATGCGCTCCCCTTCTTTGAACGCTTTCCTGGCGTTGTAGAAGGTATTGTAGTACGCGCACCCGAAAATCACGGACGCGGATGTAAGTATGATCAACGCGGTCCTGCGCATGTCAGTCTCCGAACTTGTATCCGACTCCCCGGACGGTCGTGATGATATGAACGCCGTGGCGTTCGATCTTCATTCGCAGCCGCCTCACGTGCACGTCCACCGTCCTTGTACCGCTGAAGTAATCGTATCCCCAAACGGCCGTCAGCAGTTCATCCCGGGTGAACACCCTTCCCCGGTGCCTGGCCAGGTGTTTGAGCAACTCGTATTCCTTGAGCGTCAGGTCGATCGCCTTGCCCCGGATCGTGACTTCGTAGTTGCCCAGGTTGATTAGCAGGTCGCCCCAGACGATCATATCCTGAATCTGCACGCTGTGCCGGCGCCAGAGGACGTTCTTGATGCGCAGGTCGAACTCGCGGATATCGTATGGCGCGCAAATGAAATCGTCGATTCCCCGGGTTACGTCCAAGTCACCGATGGCATCGCAGCCGGTCAGCACGATGACCGCGGGAGCCCGCAGTATCTGCCGAGACTTCAATTCATCCATCACAAAGGGGAGGTCCGAATTTGGTCGGTCCGTATGGAAGAGCAGGATATCCGAATCGGGAATTCGGGCGTGAAGGTCTTCGACGACGGTGTAACGCAGTTNCGTTAACGGGTAACCCGCGCCNCTCAGCCAACTGATCAGCGAATCGACGGGTTCCTGCCGGGCGATAAGGATCGTTATTCGAGGAAGTCCGTTGCCGCTAAGTCTAACGGTCATGGGTTCTCACTACAGGCCCACGATGTAAGGATCAACCGGCTGCGAAAACGGACTATCCNTCGAATGACGTTAAAACGGAAGGTCGTCGTCGGAATCGGTCCCAGGCGAAGAAGGCGGCTCTTCCGTCGCGGTATTTCCGATTCCACCGGGCGCGTCCGATGAAACCTCGCTCTGCTGGCGGGCACTCAGCATTTGCATCTCGTTCGCTACGATCTCCGTCATATATCGCTTCATCCCGTTCTGATCCTCCCAGGAACGGGTTTGCAGCCGTCCTTCAACATACACCGGAGCGCCTTTCTTGAGATATTGGCCACAGATCTCCGCCAGTTTGGAAAAGGCTACGATCCGGTGCCATTCCGTTTCTTCCCGCCGTTCTCCGTCCTGCGTGTTCCACTGGCGCGTAGTGGCCATGCGGAAATTGACCACGGCCCGGCCGGAAGGCGTGTACCTCATTTCGGGATCAGCGCCGAGATTACCGATCAGAATGACTTTGTTTATACTGGCCATCAAGGATGCTCCTTGTCTGTAAATGAATGAAATGAGTATAGCNCGGCACGTANGGCAAGTCAAGCGAAATTCCCGGCAAATCGGGAGCCTCGCTCAGTATAAAACAGCTTGCTTCCCCTCGATACCACGCGGTATATTCATATAGTCGAGGGACCATCAAAAACATCGAAACAATTGTCGACGATGCCCGGCACCGAACTCGTCGGAACACCCTGCCCCGGTCCGTATTCCACCGGATTGGCCCATGATCCTCCCGGTTCACCTCTACCGATACGTTCTTAAAGCGCACGTCGGGCCCTTTCTGTTTTCATTCGTGATCATCACGTTCATCCTCGTGATGGACATCATATTTCAGATTGCCGACCTCATCATAGGCAAGAACCTCGACNTGCTAACCGTGCTCGAGGTTTTCTTTCTCAACCTTGCCTGGATTGTCGCCGTATCGATTCCCATGTCCGTACTGGTCGCCAGCCTCATGGCTTTCGGCCGGCTTTCGGCCGATAACGAAGTCACGGCGTTCAAGGCGGGCGGCGTCAGTTTCTACCAGATGGTCGCACCGGTGCTCGTTTTGGGAATACTCCTTGGCGGCTGCCACCTGTACTTCATGGACGTCATCCTGCCCGAAGCCAATTACCGGGCCCGTTCGCTCATGAACGATATCCACCGCGCCCGTCCCACGCTGCTTTTCACCGCAGGCATATTCATGAAGGACATACCGGGATACAGCATATTGATCGACCGGGTCAATCCGAGGAACAATGAGATTGAAAGCATCACCATCTACGAAACGGAGAACATGCGCTACCCGCGCATCATGACGGCAAGGTCGGGCGAGTTTAACGTCAACGAGACGGGCAGCAGGATCAACCTGATGCTCTATGACGGAGAGCTCCTTCAACAGGACGANTCTACGGGGCGGTATTTCAAAGAGGTCTTCGAGCGGCAGCGGTTTTCGATTCGCACCGCGCCCAGCGGCGTCCAGCGGTCGGAGGCGGGAACCCGGGGCGACCGNGAATTGAACATTGAAATGATGCAGGCGAAAATCGATGAATGGCAACTGGAGATCGACGAGGTCGCGGCGAGTCTTGTACCCGGNCCGGTTCACTCGGAGGCGAAGACAGATTCCATCGAAGCGGCCAGGGCCAAGGCGCAGCGGACGATCTCGTTGAGGCAGCGGCAGAAGAACAGCTACGTCGTCGAAATCCACAAGAAGTACGCCATTTCGGCGGCGTGTCTCGTCTTCGTGCTGATCGGCGCGCCGCTGGGTGTGCGTATCCGCCGGAGCGGCATGGGTGTGAGCGTCGGCGTCAGTCTCTGCTTCTTCCTCCTGTACTGGGCCTGCCTGCTCGGCGGCGAAGAACTGGCGGACCGCGATCTGTTCGATCCTGTCTGGGCGATGTGGGCCGCGAACATCGTCATAGGCGTACCCGGAGCCGTCCTGGTCTGGGTCAGCGGCAGGGATCGCATCTGACGTCAATGCGTCGAAATCACCAGAGGAACGCTACTTCATGTCCCTGATCACCCGGTACGTACTCCGCCTGTTCATTACCGCCATCGCCGTCAGCCTGGTCGCCTTCGTCAGCATCTTCTTCGTGGTCGATCTCATCGAGCAATTGGACCGATTCCTGGACCGCAACGTGGCGCCGGGTTATATCGCGCTCTACTACGTCTATTACATGCCCTACATCTTCGTGCTCACGATTCCCGTCAGTCTGCTGCTCGCCAGTCTTTATACCTTCGGCCAGCTGACCAGGCTGGGAGAACTGACCGCCATGAAGGCATCGGGGCTCAGCCTGTACCGGTTGCTGCGGCCGATGCTCCTCGTCAGCGTGGTGGTATGCGCATGCCTGTTCTGGGCCGGTGAATGGCTTGTTCCCCACACGAGCATGAAACGTGCCGAAATCAAATCGGAACACGTGGACATGCAAGGCGGCGCAGGGCAACACATCAGGTACGATGTGTATTTCAGGGGAGATGGAGAGCGCCAGATCTATATCCGCGTTTTCAACGGACGCATCGAGGAGGGCACGGGGATACACGTCACCGAATTCCGCGACGGCTCCGTCACCAGCGTCCTCACGGCGGAACGCGCCGTCTGGATGGATGGGCGCTGGTTGCTTTTCAACGGGGTTAAACGTCAGTTTCTGGTTGGAGGCGGACTGTACGAATACACCTCGTTCGCCGAACTAGAACCCGACGGATGGACCGAGACGCCGGAGGACTTCCTGCGAGGGCAGAAACGCCCCGAGGAGATGAGTTACGGCGAACTCGACCAGTTGATTCAGAACGTACGGCGGGGAGGAGGAGACGTGCAGGGCTACCTGGTAGACCTCAACCTGAAGATTGCGTTTCCGGGCGCGGGTCTGATCATCGTACTGCTGGGCGGCGCGCTGGCCTCCCATCTGAGACGGGGCGGCGTCGCGGTGGGATTTGCCCTGAGTATCGGGATCTGTTTCGTCTACTGGGGACTGCTCCGATTTGCCCAGGCCTTCGGGCACGCCGGATTGCTCCCGCCCATGGCGGCGGCATGGGGCGCCAACGCGCTCTTCGGACTACTGGCCCTGATTCTGNTGGTCAGGGCGCCGAAATAAGACACTGTGGCGCNGNAACGCGTTCACCCACTGTAACGCGTTCACGGGCCAGGCACCTTCCTGATCAGGCGTGGTTCCTGAGTTCGTCCACCTTGTCGCACTGCTCCCAGGTGAAACCCGCCTCGTTCCGTCCGAAGTGGCCGTAGGAAGCCGTGGGACGGTATATCGGCCGCCTCAGGTCGAGACTTTCGATGATGCCCTGCGGCGTCAGGTCGAAGTGCTTGCGGATCAGGCGCGTGATCTCCAGGTCGTCGACGGTCCCCGTACCGAAGGTATCTGCATTGACCGAGACCGGTTCGGCCACGCCGATGACGTAGGCGAGCTGGATCTCGCACTTCTCCGCCAGACCCGCCGCGACGACGTTCTTGGCGACGTAGCGCGCGGCATAGGAAGCCGAGCGGTCCACCTTGGTCGGGTCCTTGCCCGAATAGGCTCCGCCGCCGTGGCGGCAGTAGCCGCCGTACGTGTCCACGATGATCTTGCGGCCTGTCAGCCCGGCGTCGCCCTGCGGTCCCCCCGTAACGAAACGTCCGGTCGCGTTGACGTGGTACTTGATCCGGCCCGGGTCGATCAACTCGGCCGGCAGCGCGGGTCCGATGACCTCGTTGACGATGTCCTCCCTGATCTTCTCGCCGGAGACATCCGGGTCGTGCTGGGCTGCGATGACCACCGAGTCGATCCGCCGGGGACTGCCGTTCACGTATTCCACCGTGACCTGCGACTTGCCGTCGGGACGCAGGTAAGGCGCGACGCCGTCCTTCCGGATCGACGCGAGGTTGCGGGTCAGCCGGTGGGCGAGGGTAATGGGCAGAGGCATCATTTCAGGGGTCTCGTTGGTCGCGTAGCCGAACATCATGCCCTGGTCGCCGGCGCCCTCCCGGTCCACCCCGATGGCGATATCGGCCGATTGCCGGTCGAGGGAAACGACCACGCCGCAGGACTCCCAGTCCAGCCCGAACCCCGAGTCCGTGTAACCGATGGACTTGACGGTCTCGCGCGCCACGCGTTGCGCGTCCACGTAGCCGTCTGTCGTGATCTCCCCTCCGACGAGCACCAGGCCCGTAGTGACGAAGGTCTCGCAGGCCACCCGGGAATAGGGGTCCTGCTCGATGACGGAGTCCAATACGGCGTCGGAGATCTGGTCTGCGACTTTATCGGGATGGCCTTCGGTAACGGATTCGGAAGTAAAGAGGTAACCAGGTGTCATGTGTCATGCTCCTGATGAACTGCCTGAGGATCGGGGACAATCGGTTATCGGTACATGGTCAGACATAAACCGCGCAACGCGCGCCGGTCGATGCACGTCTAACGGTGTCGGCCAACACGGCGTGCGGCGTAACGACGGAACGCCTGAGATCGCAGTTTTCGATCCGGGCGCAGGTTCCGATGGTGGCGTCGCGTACGACGGTGCGCACGACGGAGGCCCGGGACGAGATGGCGACGTGCGGACCGACGACGGATCGGTGAATCCGGGCGCCGGACGCGATGTCGACGGGCGGTATGATCACGCTGCCCGGTATGCTGCAGCTCCCCCCGTTCAGGTCGAGAAGCCGCCGGTTGGCCTCCAGCAGACGGTCCGGCGTACCGCAGTCGTACAAGTGGTCGACGTCGAAGGGAGACAGATGCTCGCCCTGTTCCACCATCCACTGCAGCGCGTCCGTTAGCTGATACTCGTTTCGGGTCATTCGACCTGACTTGACAAGGTATTCCAGTCCATCCATGAGCGGGCCGGACCCGGAAAAACAGTAGATCCCGGCGATCGCCGTATTGGAGATGGGACGATCGGGTTTCTCCACCAGCCGGGTGATCCGCCCGTCCGAGATTTCCACCTGCCCGTACCGGGCCAGGTCGCCTGATACGCGCTTTACGCCGATGGCGTGGCCCGGCGGTTCTTTGTCCAGGGAGGAAAAACCCGACAGATAGACGACATCGCCCAGTACGATCAGGACGGGTCCGTCGTTCAGCAGGCCGCGGCACTGGTACACGGCGTGACCGATCCCGAGCGGCTCGCGTTGCACGACGTACCGTGCCTCGAAACCATCACGTTGATCGACATAGCCGCGGATGGCGTCCCCCGAGGGGGAGACGACCAGTATGATCTCGCGGATACCCAGGCCGGCAACCTGTTCGAGGATGTACTCGAGCACCGGCTTCCCCGCGACGGGAACCAGGGCCTTGGGGGTTCCTGGCGTGATCGGGCGCAACCGGCTTCCGCTGCCCGCAACGGGGATGATGGCTTGCATGGGACTCCATTACGCGTGTACGCCCTGTCCCGGCGTCACGGGCCGGGACCGAAATGAACGGTCCAGTAAGTAACAGCGGCCCATGGCAATGCGCAACAGAAATCATGGGTGACGGTACCGTCTCGCCCGGACAACGGGCCGGGCCGCCCGGACAGCGGACCGTCTCGCCCGGACAACGGACCGGGTCGCGCGGGCGGTCTCCAATCAGAACATGGTGGCGAGCCAGGCGCCCAGGGCTTCCATCCTGCCGGTAAGGAGGGAGATGCGCGCCATGACCGTGTATCCGAAGGCGGCGCCGAAGGTCACCATCAACACCCAGATCCCCGCACGCGACACGTGTCCCAGTATCCCCTTGTGTTCTACAGAGAAGAAGAAATACACCAGTCCGCAGATCACGCCCAGGACGAGTACGATGTGGGAAAAACTCGCGCCCCAGAGCAGATTGCCAGCCGGGTCGAGCACCACGAGCGGAACCATGGTGCTCTGGACCTGGATGATGAAGTCCGAATCCAGGAAGCGGGGCAGGTTGAATCCCGCCGATCCGCCGACGATGAACGCCAGCGCCCACCGGCTGAGCCAGGCCCAGCGGTCGATCAGGCGGGTAAGAAGCAGCAGGCCGAAGACGGCGGGGATGATGTAGTAATAGTCCGGCGACCGGCCGACGGCGCCGGGCACGACGCCCGACATGAGCGAGGGGAACAGTTTGCCCAGCAGGTTCGGAACCAGGTGGTCCCAGAAACCGATTGCCATGAGGTACGCGGCGGACACGCCGACGAAGAGGTGTTCGGCGAATTTGTAGAAAGGATTGTCTCGGTACAGGAAGCTGAGGATCATCAGCGTCAGGGCCGCGTCGATCCAAAGCTGCAGTGTAACGTCCATACGCCGATCCTTTAACGCCTGCGGTCCGCCTGGTTTGTCTGGTCCGCCCGGTCCGCCTGGTCCATCCGGTCATTCCGGCCCGGNCGGCCAGATCGGCCGAAGAAGTAAGCCAGNTTGCCCAGCAGGATCAGCAGNACGATCAGCACGTGGGTGACGACCTGGGGNCCCATGCGCATGGTGGCGTCCATGGNGGCGTTACGGTAGGCCGGATACCGGTCCACAAGGGCGGACTCGTACTCGGAAGCGCCCTTGAGACCACCCATCAGGCCGACCAGTTGCTGAGGATAGTAGGGATACAGTTCCGGCGCCACCACGGCGGTGCCCCCGCCCATGACGGGAATCCCCGCGATATCGCCCGCGAACTGAATCCACTCCTTCAGTCCCGGGTCGCCCGCGGTCAGGCTGAGGATTATGGCATAGTCCACCATCTCGTCGACATCCGCGGTCATGGGCAGATCGTCGAGCGGCGTGCCCTCCGCGTCGGCATTGACCAGCGTTCGGAAGTTGACGACCATCGTATTGATCGCGCCACCGAGGCCGGCCTTGTATCCCAGGTTCACGTAATCCCTGCCATAGGCTTTCTCCGGGAACTCCACAGGCAGCAGGTTGTCCGTGATCTTCTTAATCTGTCCCAGCCCTTCGGGGAACAGGGTGAAGAAGGACACCTCGTGGCCCCGGGTCATCGTGTGCCGCACGAGGGCCTTGGCCATGGGATCCAGTTCGGGCGCCGTGTCCGGACCGTAATCGAAGGAAAGGAATACGCGCGACCCGGACGGCAGCCGCTCCACCGTGTCGAAAATCGACTGGACGATAGGCGTGGGACTGTCCTGGAAGCGGGGCTGCAGGATCAGGGGTATGCAGACGGCCGCCCCGATGAGCAGGAAGATGATCCGCCGGTCGATATGCAGGATGGAATCGGGAATCCGCATGCTCACTCCCTCCTGCCCAGGTAGTTGCGCTCGATCCCCAGGATGATGCGCAGCGAGGTCGCGATGACCCCCAGGGCGATTCCGATCATTATCGCGCGCTGACCGGCCGTGTTCGGCCAGGCCATGATCCAGTTGGCCAGGTTCGGCAGTTCGAGGAAGCCGAGGCTTTCCGGCATCCAGGCCGTCAGCCAGGCGCCCACGGGGGTTCTGCCCAGCAGGATGACCATGGCGGCGGAAAGGAGGATGGTGGCCTCCTTCGTGCGCGCTCTGAAGGCCCGGTAGGACGCCGAGGCGACGAAGAAGGCCAGCAGGGAGAACATGGTCGCCGACAGCGGATTGTAGACCCCGTCGAACAGGAAGCGCAGCCAGGAACCGGCGGCCAGGACCTCCCCGCCCAACCCATCCGGATTGCCCACCTTGAACAGTCCGATCACCAGGGTGACGAGGAACCCCGCCAGGGTTACCACACTGTAGGGCCAGTCCGTGGATCGGTTGGAAACGCGTTTCAAATGAATCTTTAGCAGACTGCCGCCGCCGAGGATGAAGGCGAAGACCGTAATGATGGCGAAATAATCGGAGAAACTCTCGTACAGCGTGTTGAACGGTCCCCTCGTCACGAAATACCCCGTGACCAGGACAACGCCGATGATGAATGTGATGATGAGCGGTATTTTACGACGCATGGGATCTACCTGAAAAGCCAGAGGACGATTTGCGACACTTCGCGGACGGTCTCGCTTCCGGTGACGGACTCCAGTGTGGCCAGCGCGCTGCCGGCCAGGATGAATACGATGGCGATGCCCTTGCCTGCGTCCTGTCCCTTCAGGCTGCCGAGCATGCGCGGCTCCTTGGACAGGTACGCGCTGGCGGCGAACAGTTCCTCGCCGATCAGCGTATAGTCGCAGGCCGCCACGAAGAATGGCAGTTGAGGAGGCCTGGCCGTTCCCGCGATCTGTATGGCCCCGATGGAGTTGCCCGTTTCCGCCAGGATAAGGGATTCGGCGTAGAACCCGCCCAGGTAGAAGCATGCGGCCGGCCGTTCACGTACGATGATGCCATCGACGGCCGCCGCGTAGGCGAACTGGGCGTCCGACACGTAGTGAATGTCGTCCTCCTGGTAAGCGTCGGGGCGCCCCGCGGACAGGTAGGACTGCTGCACGGTCTCGCGCGCCACGCTCATGACGAGGGACTTGCGTACGGGCACGTGCAGCCTGGAGTCGTATCCCGCGATGATGGTGGCGAGATGACCCAGCAGGTTCATGGACGCGATGGTCTGCACCTCGTCCATGTCGTTCAGGCCGGGGACGTAGAGGATGGGCTTGCCCATCTCCGTCGCCCTGCCCACGGCTTCCTCGACCGTTTCCAGGCCGGCGATTTTACGAATGAAAAGGGGCCGGCCCGAGGCGGCCAGCACGACGTAAAGCAGAATGGCGCCGGTCAGGACGATCCCGAGTACCAGGGCCTGGGTCCGGTCCGCGTTGAACCAGCCGGATTCGGTGTCAGTCTGTGCGAAAAGGAGATCCGTCTGCGCCATGGCGACGATCACCGTACACGCGAGGACAGCGCGCAGCAGCGCGTTCGCGAAGGAATCACAGGGTGGCTTGCGGCGTGAGGGGGTTAGACGCATCAGGACTCCACGATCTCCACGTTGGCTCGGGGCACAGTCACGATCTCTCCGTTCGTCCTGCGAACTTCCAGCACCCGGGCCAGGGCGCCGGTCGGTAGCCTGACGGGTTGTTCCGGCAACGACGCCACCGTGGCGATTTCTCCGAACCAGGGCTTGCGGATCAGGCGCACCAGGGACCCGGATACCAGGCCGCGGGCCGCCGGATCCGATCGTGCCGGCGGTTCTTCGACGCCGTCGGTCTTAATGATGATTTCGGGGCGAATCACACCCGCCCGGATCTGCGTGGCGCCGCTCATAGAAGCTTCCCGGCCCTCCATGGACCCGACCAGGTCGAACGTGCGCTCGGCCATGGGCAGCCGCCCGAAGCCTTCGGTGACCACCACGGTCAGGCCGATGTCTTCCCCGCCGGTCACCGCGACGCCGATCTGGTATCCCAGGAGGTCGCCGATGTCGTGGTACTGCATGCCCCCTACCACCACACCCGACGCGCCGACCCTTATCAACTTACGCAGCGCGTCAAGGGTGATCATGGATCCGCCACAGACGATCTNTCCCGCGCACCGCGCATCNACCATCTCCNCGGTGACCTCCTCATCGGGCGACTGGACGATCTGGTTTATCGGCGCGTGCACTTCGCCCCCTATGCCGAAGATGCCCTGGATGAAGGCCCCGACTGTTTCCACCACGACACCCTCTCCAGGAAGGAGTTTGGTTATCCTGCCATCGAGATAGGCGTTGATCCGCACCGGGGTCGACGGTTCCCGAATAAGCACCTGGCCGGTCACATCCGANACCATTTCGACCGTTCCGCGCTCGGGGCACCGGACAGCGGACTTGAACAGCCCGAANATCCCCTTTGATTCGGCGATCAACTCCCCTTTTTCCACCGAATCGTTCCGTTGCTTCAGCATGCAGCCCGGTACGTCCTCGGGCGCAATGGCCAGGGCATTGGCGACGTTGACGTTGTGCACCGGTCCGGGCAGATACGTCTCTGCGACCACTGTATCGGGCCGTACCCGGTCATCCACCTGCACCACCACCTCTCCACTCAGGGGAAGGCGCCGCGTCCGGGCGACAACGGTCCGGGGCGATACGCGCAGGCCCGATGTATAGGCATGGGCCATCAGCTGGACTCCGGGTAGACTTCGAGCGCGCGGTAACCCCGCTTCAGGACCTCCACCCGTTCGGCCGCGTCGGCCGGCAGTTGAAGCGGTCTGCCGCGCGTATCGATAATCACGCCCAACGGGCCATTGCGGACGGTACGGGTGACCGGCGNGCCTCTGCCGGCGCCGACGTCGAAACCGCGGGATGGGGTGACCTCCAGTACGACTTCCTCCGCTTCNCCGGTCGGGATCGTGGCCAATTCTCCCACGACGGCCTCGTACACGGCTTCCACGCCATCCGCCCTGGCCTTCACCGTCACGCTGTGCGAACCCTCGGCACCCCATCCGGCCGGTGCGACGCAGGGCCCGAGATATACGAGGCAGTCTCGATCGAAAACCTCCAGCGCCGCGGTCTCGTGCACGGTGGAAAGCACACCCAGGTGGGGCATCATGAATATGCTGTCCACCGCCAGGTTCGTGATGCCTTCCGGCTGGAAGGCGTCCACCAGCATCAGCGCGGCCTGTGACCGGTTCGGCGCATGGGAAAGCACGCCGCCGCTGCCGATGATCAGGTCCAGGTTCATCAGGTCGACCAGGGTCTGGCCGCCCGTCTGCTGGTCAAAGGTGTCCGATATCGTTCGAAGCTGCTGCACGCCCTTCAACGACACGGCAAAGTTTCTGTGCTGCTCAAAGGCCAGCCTCAGGGCCTCGCGGGCCACGGCCTGCTCGATGATCAGTTCCTCCATGGTCTGGGGGATGCTGGTGGGACGGATCATCTTGTTGCCGAGGCGGTCCTTCAGGTCGGCGTCGGTCATATCGAAGGGCAGCCACCGCGCGATGGCCTCCAGTCCCGCTTCCGTCAACACGTTGGAAATGCTGTAACTCATGCCGAGATTGGCGCTCACGGTCCGGTTGAAGGCGCCGCCGAAGACCGAGAACACATCGGTGGTCGCGCCGCCGATGTCCACGCCCGCCACGTCGATACCGTCGCGGTCGGCGACGACCCGCACCATCCTGCCCACGGCGCCGGGGGTGGGCATGATGGGCACGTGGGTCCACGCCATCAGGTCCCGGTAACCGGGCGCCTGTGCCATCACGTGTTCCATGAACAGCGTATGGATCCGTTCCCGGGCGGGACCCAGGTTCTCCGCCTCGAGCACGGGGCGCAGGTTCTCCACCTGGCTGAGTTCCGTCCTGTCGTCCAGAATCCGCCTGACGTCCTCGCCGGCCTCTGTGTTCCCGGCGTAAATGACCGGCAGGTCGTAGCCGCTTCCCAGACGGGGCCTCGGGTCGGCGGCGGAGATAAGTTCTGCCATTTCGACCACGTGGGACTTTGTACCGCCGTCCACGCCGCCCGAAAGCAGGATCATGTCCGGGCGGAGTTGCCGGATGCGTTCGATGCGTTCGTGGGGCAGGCGCCCGTCGTTGGACGCCAGTGTTTCCATGACGATGGCGCCCGCGCCGAGGGCCGCACGTTCGGCGCTCTCGGCGGTCATGCTCTTGACAACCCCGGCCACCATCATCTGAAGCCCGCCGCCGGCGCTGCTCGTCGAGACGTAGAGGTCCACCCCCCGGCCCCCGGCCCCCGGCGAGACGATCCGGTCCCCGTCGAGGATCGCGCGGCCGGATTGCTCCTCCACCTCGCGCACCGCGTTGAGCACGCCCCGCGTGACATCCTCGAAGGGCGCCTCCACGGTCGTCGGCGCCTCGCCGCGCACGACGAGACGGTAGGCGCCGGACCGTTTTTCTATCAGAATGGCCTTGGTCGTCGTGCTGCCGCAGTCCGTGGCCAGAATGACTTCTATATCCGATGGAAGGGACATGGGGATTCTTCTACGTGAACATGGGAAGCATCTACTTGAACCGGTACGCCGGGCGCCTGCGCGTACCTTAGAAGCTAGTTGG